>OGNB01001654.1_pt1 | contig 12238 bp, 11 predicted proteins | sample 1573301 | NCBI WGS metagenome assembly OGNB01 (sample SAMEA2581914, study PRJEB24529) | metagenome | biome: Human gut stool | place: China | collected 2011
GGGCGCCACCGGCTGTGTCTCCTGGTCCTTTGATCAGAAGGGCGTCATCGTCATCGAAAAGGAAGATCTGGACGAGGACACCGTTATGATGGACGCGCTGGATGCCGGGGCCGACGACATGGATGCCTCCGACGACGAGTGCTTTGAAATCACCACCACAGCGTATGCCATGGGCAGATACCGCATGACACCGGTGGTGTTGGCGGCAAGCCAGCGGCGCTGCAAAAGCAGCATCACGGTGGCGTACAGGAGCACCGTGCTCTTGTGGAAAACGTATTCCAGCGTCATCAGCCCTGCGCCGGGGCCCAGCGGTAACCCGGCCCGGTGCAGGTAGTACAGCTGCACCGGCACCGCACCGGCACCCAGCGTGACCACGTTGCCAAAGGTGCCGCACCAGCCCACATCCAGCCCCTGCCACAGTTTGAACTGCGGCAGACGGCTGCGCACGATGACCCACGCCACGCACCCTTCCAGCAGGGGGTAGCTGAGGCCGACCGCCAGCACCGCCAGCACCTGCCACACCGACAGCTGCGCCAGCGCCGCAGTGATCTCGGCCCAGTGATCCTTAAAAGTGAACACGATGATGCAGGTAAGTGCCAGCAGCACCAGCAGAGAGATCACGGTCTTTTTTCGGGAGGGCTGCTGCGCGGCGGCTTGGCTCATGGAAACAAAACTCCTTTCACAACCGGAAATTCTGGAACCAGTATAGCACATCTCCCGCCGCCCTTTGTGAACGGAAGCGGAACTTTGTTGGGCAATTTGGGGGATTTGATAAAATGGGGAGACCTCTCCCGTGAAAAAGCACTGCCGGGCAGCGTGCAGCTGTCCGGCACTGTTTTTTTCATGATTCTTCCCCGTCCGTCAGCTCTTTTACCAGCCTTGTCAGGGTGGCGACATAGGATTCGTTGGAGAACTGCTGCTCGTACAGGCGGCGGCAACTGCCGTGCATGGCGGCCAGCGCTTCCGGGTGCTCGATGGCCCAGGCCAGCTTGTCAGCCAGCTGCTGCGGGTCGTCGTCCTTGTAGAGGAAGCCGTCCACGCCTTCGGTCACCAGCCCGGCGGTGCCGGTGTGCTCCGATACGATGGAGGGCTTGCCGAAGATCAGTCCCTCTGTGACGAAGGTGGGCATGGGGTCATCCCGGGAGGCGCACACCACGCAGTTGCACTGCTCCATCAGGGATTTGACCTCCGGGCGCTCCAGCCGCTTGCGGTAGAAAACGGTCTGGGGATAGTCCCGCACCAAGCTGTCCACGGCGTTGTACATCCCCTTGTCGGCGGCTTTGCCCACAAAAAGGAAGGCAGCTTTTTCCCGCACTGCAGAGGGCAGCAGCCGGATGGCGTTGCAGAAGATGTCCGGACCCTTGCGGTGTTCCAGCGAGCCTACCGTCACAAAGAGGGGACGCCCCCCGGCAAAGCTGATGTCATAGCGGGGGAATTGCTCGGCTGCATAGTCCGGCAGACCGTAGATCAGCTGCTCGATTTCAAAATCCGGCCGGACGGAGTGCATGGCGGCGGTGGCGTGGGAGCCTACGGCGCAGAGGTGCACGTTTTTGCCCAGCGCCTTGGGGATGCTGTGGGAGATGAAGGGATAGCCTGCAAAGGCATCGTGCAGCCACCACAGCACCGGCACAAAGGAGCCGTTCAGGGTGTTCACCACCGGTGCTTCCACCACCGTGTTGGCCAGCACAAAGTCTGCGCTGGTGGCCAGCCCCCACAGGGCGCTGGAAGTAACGCAGTCCGGGCGGGTGACCACAGCGGCCCCGGCGTCCAGAAACAGCGGCAGCGAGCCTTCATCCGAGGGCCCCAGCACCACCACCTCAAAGCCTAAGCTGCGCAGCACCGGCACGGCACTTACCAGCACGATGGGCGCACCGGTCATGGTCAGCTCATGGCTCAAAATCAGCGCACGGCGGCCCTTGGCAGAGAATACATCGTCGGCACACAGCTCCCGGCGGAAGTGCAGCAGCGCCTGCGGGATGCAGCGGCTGTGCTGCGCCATGGCGTGGGCCAGACGCAGCAGCTCGGTAACGCTGTCCTTGCCCCGGGCGGCGGCGCGTACCTTGTCCAGCAATGCGCGGGACACCAGTGCGCAGCTGCTGCCGGGCAGGTGCCGGGTGCTCAGGTACAGGGCGGTGGAGCCGTCAAAGCCAAAGGAGGCGTCGCAGACCGCAAGGTCTGCGCCCTCCCGCAGGGCGGCGGCAAAATAGGTCAGGGCGGTGGGGGTGCACTCCACATCCTCGCTTACCAGCAGCACCCCGGCTACATCGGGGGTCAGCTCGTCCTCAAGCTGGGTCACCAGACGGAACTTGCGGTGCAGCTGGTTTTGCAGCGCCGCTTGCAGCGCCTTGTGACGCCCCGGCGCGTAGACCAGAAGATAGGTGCTCTGGGTATCGGTATAGACCTGCTTGCACAATTGCTTGCGCTGCAGGGTACTGTAACTGGTGTACATGATCCAACTCCTCCGGGCAGAATATCGGGCGGGCTCAGTGACCGCGCACTAGGTTCAGCAGTCTGCGCAGCGGGGCGGTCAGCCGCCAGCTGCTGCTGGCGCGCATCGTTTCCAGCGAAACCTGATATTCGTGCTGGATGCCCTGCAAGGTCAGCAGCTGCTGGTTCAGCCGCATACACTCGGCGCGGCTGGCCTGCAATACTTCCTCTGCCTCCTGCGCGGCAGCGGCGTTCTCAAGCTTCAGGTCGTTCAGCGCCCGCAGCAGAGACTTGCCGGGCTGCTCGTGCAGAAAACGTCCCAGCGGGTAGTAGTGATAGTTCACCGCAAACTTCATGCCGGCACCAAAGCCGGTGGTGCAGTGCAGCGAAAGGTTGGGGTCTACGTCCAAAAACAGCAGGCTGTCCTCCTGCAGCAGAAGGCCGTTGACCGACTGGAAGCTGATGCGCTCGTCCGAGATGGCAAGGTCGGTGATGCAGCAGGCCAGCTCGCCGGGGTCCAGACGGATGGCGCGTGCGTCCTCCGGCAGGACAAAGGTGACCGAGACCTCGTGGGTCAGTTCGTTGTAGACATCCTCGGTGGCAGTCAGGCATTCCCGGGGCGAAAAGCCGCTGCCGGTGTCGTAGAACAGCTGCGGCAGGGTAAGGGTGATATTCTCAGCCTCGGCGCTGTGCTTGGCAAGCTCGGTCTGGCAAGCCAGCAGCTGCTGCTCCAGCTCCAGACACCGCTGCGCCAGCTGGGAAACACCCTCGTCCGAAAGCTTGAGCTGCTGCTCCAGCTCGGCAATGTGAGCCTGCATGGCAGCAGGAGTCATGGGGGCATCGTGGTTCATAACGGGATCCTCCTCTTCCTTTATCCTATAACAGCTGCACCGCCGCAGCCAAAACATTCAGAAAAATCAGTGCCGGGGGGCGTAATGTACCTGAGGGGTGCGCCGCCGGGCGGGGAACAACTTGATGATCAGATCCCGCCGCCGCTGCAGCAGGGCGCAGATCAGCCAGATGGAGCCCAGCGAAAGGATGTATTGCAGGCTGATGCCCAAAACAGGGCGGTCGGCGTATTTGGCGGCGAACAGATACCACGGAATGGCGATCAGCTCCACCGTATGTACGCAGAAGATGTACAGAGAACGGCGGCCGATGGCCTCGAAAAAGCGCACCAGCGGGTTGCGGCGCTGGCTCCAGCGCAAAAACAGCCGGATAAACAGCAGACCGGCAAGGCCGTCCAGCAGGATGCTGATGGGGCCCAGCGACCACTCGGCCATGGATACACAGTCGGTGCGGCGGGTGGCAAGGGCGGCTGCCGGGATCAGCAGTACGGCTGCCCACAGGATGCAGGACATCCGGCGGGACAAAGGCTGATCCAGCCAATGCTGCCGTTTGGCAAGGTAGCCAAGGTACAGGTACGGCGTGATCACCGCGCCCTGGATCAGGCAGAAGGGCAGCTCCCATACAAGGCTGGCACCCCAGCCCAGCAGGGCGGCACCGCCCACCGCCCAAGGGATGTACCGCTCCGGGAAGATGTTCAGGATAACGTCCAGTAAGATCCAGCCCATCAACAGCGCCAGCAGATACCACATGGGCCCGCAGGAAAAGAACTCCTGCCCGAAGTAGGTGGCAGTATGGGGCAGACCCAGCAGAAAGCCGCCTGCCACCTTGATGCTTTCAGTCATGGAGCCGGGCAGATAGTGAAAGGTTTTATAATGAATGATGAAGTGCAGCACCGTGGTGAACACCGCAGTGTAGCAAAAGGGCTTGAGCAGGCTTTTGAGCTGCTGGTGGATGCACTTGCTGATGGAGCGCTTGCGGAAGCCGTAGCCGCTGGCAATAAAAAAGGCCGCCATCAGCGTTTCGCGGTAGATAAAGCCGACAAAGGCCGTCAGCGACAGGCCGCCCTCCAGCTGGAGTGGGTAAAGCTCCGCAGTGTGTCCCAGCACGATGGCCAGCATCCCAGCGCCCTTGAGCATATCAAACATCCCGATGGAGTTGACAGTGCGGGGCTTGGTTGTTTCCATGAAAGATTCCTTCCCTGCGCCGGGCCAATACCCCCTCGAGAAAAAAGCCGGATACGGCGCAAATGATCAGTTTTTATACAGCATTGCCATGATATATGGCTAGTATAATGCTTTTTATAGAGACTGTCAATTTTGTTTTGCAGTCTGCACCATACCGGAACTGGTATTTTGCGCTAAAAATTGTAGCACGAAAACCGGCGGATTGCAACGAAAGGTAGAATTTGGCCGGGGCGTATCCCAAGATGTGCAATTGAAAGTTGTCAAAGTGAGAAATTAAATGTTGCAGAAGTATTGCATTGCATTGGAAAATATTGTATACTGAGCACAGTGCAGCACACTGCCGCAGGATGAAATAACAACGCAGGAGGAAAATACAATGATCAAGGTATTGGACAACGTGTATGATCTGGTCACCCTGAATATGGAACAGCGTTTTTCGGAGCGTGTGGCGCTCCGCTTTTATGATAAGGAAACGGACGAGGTGACCGCAGTCCATTATAAGGACTACGCGCGGGACATCCGCCGTGCGGTCAGCTACTTCCAGAGCACCATCCCGGATATCAAGGGCAAAAAGATCTGCCTGCTGAATAAAAACAGCTACGAATATGCCGTGAACACCTTCGGCATCATTCTGGCGGGCGGTGTACTGGTACTGCTCAACCAGCACAAGAGCTGGGACGAGCTGTCCTACGAGCTGGGGCTGGTGGACCCCGCTGCCATCCTGACCGACGGCGACGACTACGGCACAAAAGAGCAGCTGCAGGCCGCCTACGGCAGCATCCTGCGCCCGATGGACGGCTTCCGCGCTTATGAGCCGGTGGCAGAGATGCCCCGCTGCATCGGCCACGATGACCTGATGATCCTGATGTTCACCTCCGGCACCACCGGACGCAGCAAGGGCGTGATGCTGAGCGAGCGCAACTTCTTCAGCGTGATGCGCGCCCATGTGCAGATCGGTGAGCGCATGATGGAGTATAAGCACGACCCGGAGCTTGTGGTCAGCCAGTACACGGTGCTGCCCATGTTCCATCTGGGTGCATTCATCTGCCTGTTCTCTTGGGCACACGGGGGCTGGGCGCTGAACATCAGCGGCGATATCCGCAATTTCTATAAGGAGATCCGGCGGATGCCCAGTCAGGTCATGGCGGTGGTGCCGGTGATCATGAACTCCCTGCACAAGGACGTGATGCGCGGCCGCAAGGAGCGCTTGGGCGAGCTGTGGGTGCCCATCTGCTCCTCTGCCATGTTTGACCCGCAGGTGATGCTGGATATGGCCACCAACGGGATGTTCGTGGTGCAGACCTACGGCGCTACCGAGACCTGCGGCGACGGCATCATCAACTACGCGCAGGATGCAAAGCACATCGGCGCTGTGGGACAGGGCAACGATTATCTGGATTACAAGCTCGAGCCGGACGGAGAACTGTGCATCCGGGGCGACAGCATCATGCTGGGCTACTACAAGGACCCCGAGGCCACCGCTGCGGTCATCGACAAGGACGGCTGGTTCCACACCGGCGACCTTGCCCGGGTGGACGAGGACGGCTACTACTACATTACCGGCCGCAAGAAGAACCTGATCATTCTGGACAGCGGCGAGAACGTCAGCCCCGAAGAGCTGGAGGGCATGTTAGAAAAATGTCCTGCCGTACAGGAATGTATCGTAAAAGAACTGGGCAAAAAGATAGGTGTTGTGGTATACTGTGAAAAGGAGCACCAGCAGACGGTGCGGGACTTTATTGCCCAGATGAACCGCACCGTCCCGCTGTACAAGCGCATTGGCGTGGTGGAATTCAGCGAAACGCCGCTGCCCCGCAACGGCGCAGGCAAGCTGGTGCGCAAGTAATACGCAACAGAAAGGAAGCATAATACGATGGAACGTGCAGAAATCATTTCTCAGATCACGGCTATTCTGGAGGATGTCGCAGAGGTATCGCCGGAGGATGTGACCGAAAGCAGCGTCCTGATGGACGATCTGGATCTGTCCTCTATGGAGATCCTGACCATTGTGGCAGATCTTGAAGAGACCTTTGGCCTGCGCATCCCGGAAAAGGAGCTGCGCAACTTTGTCACCATGGGGGATCTGGTGGATTATCTGGCAGCAAACGTGGGGTAAAAACCAATGGAAACACAGCAGCGCTCGACGGAATATAACTTTCAGGGAATCATGTACTTTTTCCGTCGGGAAAAGATCCAGTGCCGGTACCAGTTCTCGCTGCGGGATGCGGTGGATATCACCCTTTTGCAGCGGGCACTGACAGCGGCCTTGGCAAGTGCGCCCTATTATACCCAGCGTCTGGTGCAGGAAAAGCGGGAGATGTGGCTGGAGCCCAATACGGAGCCCTGCCTTGTGTACCCCGGCAGCACCATGCGCAATATCCCGGAACAGACGAACGGCTACCTGTTCTGCGTCAGCTGCGAAGGGGATACCGTCTACTTTGACTGGCATCACTTCCTGCTGGACGGCCACGGGGTATCGCCCCTGCTCACCAGCATTCTGGAGCAGTACTGCAACCTGCGTTACGGCACGGCCTTTGCGGTGCCGCAGATCGTGTGCGACCCGCCCTATGATATGGAGGCCATGCTGGCAGAGTACCCACCTGTGGAGTACGGGAGCGATGTCATCCAGCGGGATGTGGTGCAGACCTACGAGGGTGCGCTGCGCCGCACCCGGGTGTGCCTGAGCAAGCAGAGCCTTGTGGAAAAAGCGCTGGCGAACAACGCAAAGCCGGTAAGCGCTCTGATGGGTCTGCTGTGTATGGCCATGCGGGAGTATCTGGGCAAGGAGAAGATCCAGTATTCCTACTCCTCCGATACCCGCGATGTGGCCGGTGTGCCGAATGCGCTGTACAACTGCGTATGCAGCTTTGGGCATACGGTGCAGCTGCAAGCCCAGACCCGCCTGGCAGATTTTGTGGCTGATGTAGATGCAGACATCAGGCGGGACCTGCAGCCGGAGTCCAAGCGTCACCGTATGGCCGACCAGATGGGCTGGGTGTACAAGGTGAACCAGCAAAAGGCCCCCCTGCGCATCAAGCAGCGGGTGTTCCAGATGGGCGAGTACATCGGCGGCACCATTTCGGATTTCTGGCTCAGCTATCTGGGCAATCCGCTCATGCCTGCCACCCCGGAGTTGGCACAGTACACCACGGATTTTGGCGTCTGGGTACCGCCGGACGGTGCATCCGTGGGTGTGGAGGCTGCCAGCCTGAACGGAAAGATCATCCTGTGCATCCACAACAAGGCACCCAACCCGGGTCTGGCTGATATCCTCCGCAAGACCTTTGAAAACGAAGGCGTTGCGGTGCTGGAAGCCGAAGATCTGGACTGAGAAATACTTATTATAAAAGAAAAAACTGCTGCACGTTTTGTGCGGCAGTTTTTTTGCTGCTTTTTGTAAGAAAATCCGGTTGCAAAGATGCGAAAAAATGGTTAAATAGAGAAAGGATATTTCCGCAAGGAGAGGAACACCATGGAACAACAGAACACGCGCCTGCGCAATGCGGGCTTTGCGACCTTTTTCTTCAGCGGCATCTGCGCCATCAGCGCGGGTGTGGTGGTCAGTCTGCTGCAGGAGCACTATGGCTTTGCCTACGGCATGACCGGTACGCTGCTCTCCCTGATGAGCATCGGCAACCTGCTGGCGGGGCTGCTGATGGGCATGCTGCCCAGTGCGCTGGGCATGAAGCGCAGTGTGCTGCTGCTGACCATCGGCTATGCGGCGGGCTACGCCGTCATGGGGCTGACCGGCGCAGTGGCGCTGCTGGCAGTAGCCTTTTTTGTGGTGGGCATCGCCAAGGGCAGCGTCATCAATACCTGTACCATTCTGGTCAGCGATCACTCCGCCGACCGCACCCGGGGCATGAACCTGATGCACAGCTGCTACGCCTGCGGCGCACTGCTGTGCCCCTTCCTCATTGCGGCGGCAGCCCGGGTAAGCACCGAGCTGGCGGTCTTTCTGCTGGCAGCCGTGGGCCTTGTGCTCTGGCTGGTGTACGTCTTTACCCCGCTGCGCGGCGGCAAGAGTAAAAGCAGCGCAGAGAAAGAAGCCATCGACTGGAGCTTTCTGCGCTCTGCCCGCTTCTGGCTGCTGACCGGGCTGCTGTTCTTCCAGAACGCCGCCGAGCAGAGCGTCAACGGCTGGATGGTGACCTACTTCAAGGGCAGCGGCATCATTGCGGGCACGCTGGCGGCCTACACCGTCACTGTGATGTGGGGCGCTACGCTGGTGGGACGGCTGCTCATCGCCTTTGTGTTCCCCTTAAAAAATCCCCGCAAGGCCATGGTGGGCATGAGCGTGCTGTGCACCGTGTTCTATGTGCTGCTGGTCATGGCGCACACGCAGGGCGCAGCCATTGCGCTGCTGTTCGCCTTTGCCATCTCCATGTCCGGGCTGAACCCCACCGCCGTGGCCAGCGCGGGCCGCATGACCAGTGTGACCAGCATGGGCATCATGCTGCCGGTGGCCTCCAGCGGCGCCATCCTGATGCCGTGGGTCATCGGCATGGTGGCGGAGCGTGCGGGTCTTGCCGCCGGTATGGCCTCCAACATCGTGCCCTGCGTGGGGCTGGTGGTCTTTACCCTGCTGGTGGCAAAACTGCCGGAGGAATGATGCGCCGCCTCCCTATAACCCTTTCTGTGAAAATGGGGTTCAGGAAAGTCCGCAGACTTTCCTGAACCCCGAAATTATAAATAATGATTCCGCTGATGATGCGCAAAGCGAACGCGCAGCGCATTTTAAATCATTTTGCGTTATCCCTCAATGCCTCTTGCTTTTGCGCTGAACTCGCAGCCGCAGTAGTCCTGCCGGTACAGGCCGTACTGCTCCGAAAGCTGCAGGCTGCGCAGGTAGCCGTTGTGCTTTTTGAAGTCCGAGGGCAGATGCTTTACCCCGAACTCTGCCTCCAGCTCCTGCCCGATGGCATTGATGCGGGCAGCGTCCTTGTGGGGGCTGATGGACAGGGTGGTGGTGAACCAGTCAAAGCCGTTGTCCCGTGCGTACTGCGCCGCGCGGCGCATCCGCAGCCGGTAGCAGACGGTGCAGCGGCTGCCGCGCTCCGGCTCTTTTTCCAGCCCGGCTACGGCGGTGTAGAACTGCTGCGGGTCGTAAGTGTCCTCCACCACGGTCACCCCCAGCGGGTGGGCTGCTGCCACGAACTTCTGCAGCTCCTCGCCCCGGCGGTAGTACTCTGCCGCCGGCCATGTGTTGGGGTTATAGTACAGCACCGTGATTTCAAAATACCGGCACAGCTGTTCCAGCACGGCACTGGAACAGGGGCCGCAGCAGGCGTGGAGCAAAAGGCGCGGGCGGGTACCGCCAAGGCCCGCCAGCACGGCGTCCATCTGCTGGGCATAGTTGCGTTGTGTTGCCATTGGTATCATCCTTTGCTATAATGGTCTTGCCTACATTATAGCATATTTTACGATGAAATACAGGAGGTTCCCCTTATGACGGAAGAAAAGATCGCCCGCATCAATGCGCTGGCCAAAAAGAGCAAGACCGCCGGCCTGACCGAGGCCGAAAAAGCCGAGCAGCAGGCACTGCGGCAGGAGTATCTGGCCGACATCAAAGCCAGCCTGCGCAGCCAGCTGGAGCGCACGTCCATTCAGGAACCGGACGGCACCATCCACAAGGTGACCCGCCGCACCGACCTGACCGGGGAGCGCAGCTGAGGACGGGATTTTATAGGGGGAATCCGCCGCAAAAAGGTGCATTCCCCCTTTTTTTGCGCGGCAGACTGTGCTATACTATAATAGCATTGGTGCGTGCCGCAAGGGCAGCAAACCGGTGCGTTTTACCCAAGGTAGCGTATCCCGGGCAAGGTGCACGGAAAAGGCTGTCTTTTGAAAAAAGGATAAAGAGGTCATTTATTATGCTTACTGCAATTACGGGTATCAACTGGGGCGATGAGGGCAAGGGCCGCATGGTCGATCTGATCAGCCAGGAGTATGACATCGTTGCACGGTATCAGGGCGGCAACAACGCAGGCCACACCGTGAAGAACGAGCGCGGCAAGTTCGTGCTGAACCTGCTGCCCTCCGGCATCCTGCGCCCCAACGTTGTCTGCGTGATGGGCAACGGTATGGTCATCGACCCGCACCATCTGGACGGCGAGATCAACAAGCTGCGGGAGCAGGGCATCACCATCACCCCCGATAATCTGAAGATCTCCGACCGGGCCACCATCACCATGCCCTACCATGTGGAGCAGGATGGCCTGGAGGAGGCACGCCTGTCCAAGACCGGTGCACAGTTCGGCTCCACCAAGCGCGGCATTGCCTACGCTTACGGCGACAAGTACATGAAAAAGACCCTGCGCATGGGCGATCTGCTGCATCTGGACGACGCCGTGAAGAAGCGTCTGGTCACCATGGTGGATTCCAAGAATCTGGTCATGGAGGGCAGCTACAACGCAGCGCCCATCAGCGTGGACGAGATGTGGGCATGGCTCGAAAAGTATGCCGCCATCTTCAAGGACTATATCTGCGATGTGGGGCAGTATCTGGCCGATGCCGATGCAGCCGGCAAGAAGGTGCTGTTTGAGGCACAGCTGGGCGCACTGCGCGATATCGACTTTGGTATCTACCCTTACACCACCTCCTCCAACGTCATCGGTGCTTATGCACCCATCGGTGCCGGTATCCCCGGCCACAAGCTGCACAACTCCATCGGCGTCATGAAGGCCTACTCCTCCTGCGTGGGCGACGGCCCCTTCGCCGCCGAACTGGCCATGACCGAGGAAGAGAAGCACGCCCTGCGTGAGGCCGGCCACGAGTACGGCGCAGCCACCGGCCGTCCCCGCCGCGTGGGCCCCATCGACCTGGTGGCAAGCCGCTACGGCGTGTTCTGCCAGGGCTGCGACGAGGTGGCTCTGACCCTGCTGGACGTGCTGGATTACATGGAAAAGATCCCCATGGTCACCGCTTACAAGCTGACCGACGGCACCACCACCACCCGCTTCCCCATGGGTGAGGCACTGGATACCGCTCAGCCCGTGGTGGAGTACCTGCCCGGCTGGCACTGCGATATCACCGCAGCCCGCAAGTGGGAGGACCTGCCCCAGCAGGCCCGCGATTATGTGGAATACCTGGAAAAGGCTGTGGGCTGCAAGATCACCTATATCTCGGTGGGCGCAGAGCGCGAGGCCTACATCCACCGCGGCTGAGCTGCCGCAAAAAGCAGCCCCCGAGTTTCAGAAAAGGAAGCGTCACAGATGTTTGATATCATTACCGACAGCGCCTGCGACCTGACGCTGGACACCGCCAAGCAGCTTGGCATCGAGGTCGTGCCCTTTTATGTATCGCTGGACGGCGAGCATTACCGCAAGGAAGGGCTGGAGATCCCCGTGCGGGACTTTTATCAGTTCATGGTGGATAACCCGGCGGCCTACCCCAAGACCAGTCTGGCCTCCATCGAGGACTTTGAAAAGACCTTCCGCGCACACGCCGAGGCGGGTCGGGCGGTATTGTGTCTGGTGTTCACCGGCAAGATGAGCGGCTGCGTGGGCAGCGCCCGCAACGCCCGGGATCTGGTGCTGGAGGACTACCCCGATGCCCGCATCGAGGTCATCGACTCTGCCGCCGCCACCGTGACCGAATCCACCATGGTGGAAAATGCCGTGGCCATGCGGGATGCAGGCTGCACCTTGGACGAGACTGTGACTTGGCTGGAAGCGGAAAAATCCACCAACCAGATCTTCTTCACCGTGGGTGATCTGGACTACCTCATCAAGGGTGGGCGCATCGGCAAGGTGACCGGCCGCGCCGCCAATATGCTG
>OGNB01001658.1_pt1 | contig 12224 bp, 11 predicted proteins | sample 1573301 | NCBI WGS metagenome assembly OGNB01 (sample SAMEA2581914, study PRJEB24529) | metagenome | biome: Human gut stool | place: China | collected 2011
GGAGGACGCCTACTTTTCCCTTCTTGAGCTGGACGCGCCGCGCCGCCTTTTTATGACGATGGCGGTGCTCTGCGAGGCGCACAACACGGGGGATACCAACGATGCCTTCTGGGCAGAAGAGTCTGCGTGGTTCGACGACGTCCGGCCGCAGTTTGATGCGCTGAACGCCCGTCTCGGCAGTGCGCTTTGCGCCTCGCCGTGGCGGAAAGAACTGGAGGAACAGCTCGGCGGCGAGATTTTCCGCCGCGCGGAGGTCACGGCGCGCGCCTTTTCCGAGCAGGTCGTTGCGGACATTCAGGAGGAGGGCCGCCTTTCTGCGGCCTACTCCCGCGTTACAGCCAATCTTGCTGTCGAGGTCGACGGCGTTCGCCGTGGCCTTGGAGAGCTGTCCGCGCTGCAAACGCAGCACACCCGCGCCGAGCGCGCCAAGCTTGATCTTCTGCGCCAGCAGGCGTTCGCCGAAGCTTCGCCTGAACTGGATCGGCTCTATGACGAGCTGACCCGCGTCCGCACGCGGATCGCGCAGAAACTGGGAGCTTCATCGTTTACCGAGATCGGCTATGCCCGGCAAGCCAGAACCAGCTATGGCAGGGATGAGGCCGCGCGCTTCCGAGCCGCCATCGCTGCGGAGATCACGCCCCTTGTCGCAGAGATCTACACCCACCAGAAGCACCGCATGGGTTTCGATACACTCTGGTCCTACGACGAGGACGCGGACTTTCCCGGTGACGCGCCGAAACCGCGCTCAGACGACCTACTTGGACTATTCGAAGGCATTTTCAGCGCACTCTCGCCGGAAACCGATGTCTTTTACCGCGAGCTGTGCCGCTGGCGTTTTTTCGATCTGGACAATCGCCCCGGCAAAATCCGCGGCGCCTATTCCAATCATCTCCCGCTTTACCGCCTGCCGTTCATCTTTGAAACGTTCGACGGGAGCCCCGACGCCATCAAAACCTTCGCGCACGAGTGCGGTCACGGCCTGCACAGCTTCCTCAAGCGCGGCGAACCGTTCGTGGATAGCTGCGAGGCCTGTAATGACGTCAGTGAGATCCACTCAATGTCCATGGAGTTTTTCATCTGGCCGTATCTTGACCGGATCTACAACGAAAAGGACGCCGCGCGCTACCGAATGCTCCACATGAAAAACGCGCTAGCTTTCCTGCCATACGGCGCCGCGGTTGATGCGTTCCAGACGCACATTTATGACGAGCCGGATCTGACCCCGGCACAGCGGCTGGAGCTATGGCGTTCGATCGAGGCGCATTATCTGCCATGGCGGCGCTATCAGCCAGGCGGTTTTCTCGATCAAGGGCGCGCTTGGCAGCGGCAGACGCATATCTACAAGTGGCCGTTCTATTACATCGACTACGCGCTTGCGCAGACCTGCGCCCTGCAATTTCTTTTCATGGACGAAACAGATCACGCCGCCGCATGGCGCTGCTATCTCGAACTGCTACGGCAGAGCGGCCGCTTTGGCTTCCATGATACGCTGTGGCAGGCTGGGCTGCAAAGCCCGTTTGAGCCGGCCTCCATCCGGGACATCGGTCTGCGCGCGCAGGCACTTTTAAATCAAATGAACGAGGTGATCGGATGAAACGCTTGCTGGTAAAGAATGGACGCATTGTGACGATGAGCGCACAGGGAACATTGGAAAACGGTCAGCTTTTGATCGAGGATGGCAAAATCTGCGCCGTCGGACAGCACCTCGACGCACAGGGCGCGCAGGAGTATGACGCACAGGGCGGCTATGTGCTGCCAGGATTGATCGACGCACACTGCCACGTCGGCATTTATGAAACCGCCATCGGCTTTCCCGGTGACGACGGAAACGAGATCTCAGCCCCGGTCACACCGCAGATTCGCGGGATCGACGGCATCAACCCTTTCGACCCGGAGTTCGCCATCGCGCTGCGAAGTGGTGTCACGACCGTGGCGACCGGGCCGGGCAGTTCCAATCCCCTTGCCGGGGAATTTGTCGCCATGCGCACATGGGGGAGTACTGTGGATGAAATGGTGCTCCGCACGCCGCTGGCCATGAAGGCAGCTTTTGGCGAGAATCCAAAAAACTCGTTCGGCCGCGACCGCCGCGCGCCGGTCACCCGAATGGCGATCGCCGCGCTTGTGCGCGATACGCTCTACCGCGCAAAGGAGTACGAGCAGAAGCGTCAGCAGGCAGCCGAGCGCTCCGCTGAGCCGCCCGCGCGGGATCCGCAGCTTGAGTCTCTCTTGCCCGTAATCCGCCGTGAAATACCACTTAAAGCCCATTGCCACCGCGCTGACGATATCATGACAGCGCTCCGGATCCGCAAGGAGCTGGACATTGAAATGACGCTGGATCACTGCACAGAGGGCTATCTGATCGCCGATGAAATCGCCGCAAGCGGTTGCCCGGTCATTCTGGGGCCGATCGGCAACTTCCCGCAAAAGCCGGAGGTGATGCAGCAGCGGCTATCCACGGCAGGACTCCTGCGCCGAGCCGGCGTATCGGTCGCAATCATGACCGATCTTCCGGCGACCCATCTCTGGTATCTGCCTTTGGCGGTCGGAATGTGCGTCGGCGCGGGCTTATCCGAGCAGGACGGCTTTGCCTCCATCACCAGCACCGCGGCAAGCATTCTCGGTCTTGACGCGCGTATTGGCTCGCTTGCGCCGGGAAAAGATGCCAATCTCGCCATATTCAACGGAAATCCGATCCGCGATCTCTGGTGTCGCTGTGTCGCGACCGTCACGGAGGGTCAGCTGATTCAGCATCCACACTGCGAACCACAATAAGGAGGAAATTCTGATGAAACACATTAAAATCGCTGCTGGCCTAGCACATGTAAACTACGGCAACATCGCAGGCGCGGTCAAGGCCGCGGCAGACGCTGGCGCCGACTATATCCATTCCGATGCCGCAGACATGCATGATTTAAAGAATATGCAGCTAATGGGCGGACACCAGATCATTGAGGGCATCCGCCCCGTCACGGACAAGCCGATCGAATGTCATTTCTATACCAGAGAATGTGATCGTCTGTTCATCGAAAAGATTGCTGCGGCAGGCTGCAATATGCTGATTCTCCCTGCGGAGCACTTCATTGGCGCGCCGCTTGCCTACATCATGAACTATTGTCACGAGTTCGACATGAAGCTCGGCCTGACACTCGGCTGCTACACTCCACTGTGCTTCGTGGACGAGTCCATCTATGACATTGACCGGCTGCAAATCGTCATCCATGGCGTCAGCAAGACTGACGGCAAAGATAACTGGGATTGGCGCAGAAGCTCCATCAATCTGATCCAGCGCGCGCGTCGGGAGATTGACGAGAAGAACCCCGCCTGCGAGCTGGCGGTGGACGGTGGGTTGCGCTGGAACAACATGGAACCCGTGATTGCCTGTAACCCGGACGTTATGATCCTCTCATCGGCAATTTTCAAGGATCCGGATGGCATTGCGGCCGGCGTGCAGAAATGCCGCAGGGCGATCGATTCCACTGCGGAAAAATACGGCCTGTAAAACCAGCGAGGCTTCTGCCGTTTGCAACAAAAGAAGTCCACATAGGAAATCTGGGAACCAAATATTGCGTCCATATGTCAAGCGTCATTTCGCATCCAACGGCAGTTGCTGCGTCGCTTATAGGAAAATATGCCTATTGTCCGGCTGGGGAATCGAGATTGGCATGCCTTCATCAGGCATGATGATTCAGAGTCACTGCTAAAGATACTTGTCTTTAATCTTTAAAAGACCGTTGACCTTGCGCGCAGAGCGCGGGTCAGCGGTCTTTTGCTGTCCAGCCGCAGAAGGCGGCGGCAAATTGGCAGTTCAGCGTTTTATGGCGGCGAAATGAGCATTTTTTGCAATAATCTGCGCATTGTTTTGCATTGTATTGCATCGAAGTATCCGATATGATGAATTTACAGTAAATAAGCATGAAAAGGAGCACACACATGAACGCAGCGGAACTGATCGAATATATCCGCACTGCCGAAAAGAAAACGCCAGTCAAGGTCTACCTCTGGGAACGCTCGCCCACGAGCTTTCCGAATGCAAGAGTCTTTCCGGCGGGAGACGGGACAAAAATCGTGTTTGGCGACTGGCGGGACATCGGCCCCGCCGTCCGGGCGCAGCAGGACTCCATTGCCGATATCGTGATCGAAAGCAGCTGCCGCAATTCAGCCGTTCCTCTGCTGGACACGAAGGGGCTGAACGCCCGGATCGAGCCGGGCGCCATCATTCGAGAGCAGGTCGAGATCGGGGAGGGAGCCGTCATCATGATGGGCGCCATCCTCAACATCGGCGCAAGCGTGGGCGCAGGAACCATGATCGACATGGGCGCGGTGCTCGGAGGCCGCGCAACGGTCGGCGCACGCTGCCACATCGGCGCAGGCGCAGTGCTGGCCGGGGTGATTGAGCCTGCAAGCGCGACGCCCGTCGTCGTGGAGGATGAGGTGCTCATCGGGGCGAATGCCGTGGTGCTCGAGGGCTGCCGCATCGGCCGCGGTGCGGTCGTCGCCGCAGGTGCGGTCGTCATATCGGACGTACCGCCTGAGAGCGTGGTCGCCGGATGCCCCGCGCACATCATCAAGCACAAAAGCGATGTGTCCGCTGCAAAAACAGCGCTGGTGGACGCCCTGCGGGAGCTTTGAGCCGCGGACGCACGACATTCAAAAAGCAGCAAGGAAGGTTTACAAATATGCAAACGCTCACCCCCATGACAGCGGACAGGCGCGCCCTGCACCGCATCCCTGAGCTGGGCGACGAGCTGCCCAAGACCATGGACTATTTACAAAACGTCCTCGGCACGCTCGGCTGCGAGGTGCTTTTCCCGCTTGACAGCGCCGTATGCGCCTATTTTGACTTCGGCGCGGCGGATACGCTGGCGTTTCGCGCTGAAATGGACGCGCTGCCCATTGCGGAGCAGACAGGTCTGCCGTTTTCTTCTCAGCACAGCGGGCGCATGCATGCCTGCGGTCACGACGGGCACATGGCGATGGCTCTGGAGCTTGCCCGCAGGCTGCGCGGAAAGGAAAATCTGCCGCACAACGTCCTGCTGGTGTTTCAGCCCGCCGAGGAAACGACCGGCGGAGCCAGACGGATCTGTGAAACAGGGGTTTTTGAGCGGCTGCGCGTCAAGGCCATTTTCGCCCTGCATCTCTGGCCGGGGCTTCCCGCCGGGACGCTCGCCGGTTTGCCCGGCCCCATGATGGCGCGCTCGGCCGAGGTGACGTTCACTGCCACGGGCCGCTACGCACATTTCTGCTCCGCCGCCTCCGGCCGTGACGCGCTCGCAGCCTGCGTGGCGTTTTACAGCCGGGCCGCGGCATTGCCGCTTCCGCAGGCTCCGCAAAGTCTGCTCGGCTTCGGGCGCATGGAGGCCGGAAGCGTCCGCAATGCAGTTGCCGGAAGCGCACGGCTGGAGGGCAGTCTGCGCGCGCTCGATGATGCTGCGTTTTGCGGCATCCGGGAGGCGCTGGAGACGATCAGCCGCCATGCCGCGCAAACCAGCGGCTGTGAGGCCACCGTCCATTTCAGCGAGGGCTACCCCGCTGTTGTGAATCCGCCCGATCTGCTCCGCAGGGCTTCTGCGCTGTTTCCCATCGAGGCGCTGACCGCGCCGAGCATGGCAAGCGACGATTTTTCATACTATCAGCAGCGGCTTCCCGGCCTGTTTCTGTTTTTGGGCTGCGGCGAGACATCGGCGCTGCACACGGCGGCGTTCGATTTTGACGAGCGCGTGCTTGAGGCCGGCGTGCGCTATTTTGAGACAGTCGCGGGAGGAACGGTATGGTAGACAGGCTCTGCACATCGCTCGCGGGGCTCTCTTTGAGCGCCATTCGCCGCTATACCGCCCTTGCCGCAGAGCGTGAGGACTGCATCACGCTGACCATCGGCGAGCCGGATCTTCCCACGCCCGCACCCATATGCGAGGCCGCCGTCCGCGCACTTGCAGGCGGCAGCACCCACTACACCGCAAATCAGGGCAGCGCTTCGCTTCGTGCGAAAATCGCCACCTATGAGGCAAAAACGCGCCATCTTGATTATGCCCCGGACGAGATTATCGTCACTGCCGGTGCAACGGAGGCCATTTACTGCGCGCTGACCGGCGTCCTCGACCCCGGCGACGAGGTCGTGATCCCGACGCCCGCCTTTGGGCTTTACGAGACCGTGACACGGCTCGCAGGCGCTATTCCCGTGTATCTGGACACCGCCCGGACGGGCTTTCAGCTGACATATGAAGCGCTCTGCGCCGCCATCACGCCGCGGACAAAGGCGCTCGTGCTCAACAGCCCGAACAATCCAACCGGCACGGTATATACGGAAGCCTCTCTTGCGGCCGTCTGCCGCGCGGTCGGAGACAGGCCCATCTTTATACTCTGCGACGACGTTTACCGCGGGCTGTGCATGCGGCCCTGTCCGGATCCTGCGGCCCTGCCCGGCCTGCGGGAGCGACTTTTGATCGCCCAGAGCTTTTCAAAGCCGTGGGCGATGACGGGCTGGCGCATTGGATATCTCATGGGCAGCGCGCCGGTCATCCGAAAGCTCACTGCGCTCCACGGGCATATTCTGACCTGCGCGCCCAGCATGCTCCAGGCCGCCTGTGAGACGGCGCTGGAAACCGACACGGCGCCGATGCGCGAGACCTACGCAAAAAGACGGGCGCTGGTGCTGCGCCGCCTCCATGCGATGGGGCTTTGCTGCCCCGTCCCGGAGGGCGCGTTTTATGCCTTCCCGGATATCCGTGCCTTCGGCCTTTGCTCCGAGGCGTTCTGCCTTCGTCTGATCGCGGAGGCCGGGGTCGCAGCAGTACCCGGAAGCTGCTTCGGAACAGAGGGGCATATCCGCATATCCTACTGCTGCGGCGAGCAGATGCTCGAACGCGGCATGGATCGTCTTGAGGCATTTCTGGAAAAGCTCAAACAGGAAAGAAGAACTTGACAACCTACAGAAACAGGAGGTAACTCAAATGAAACAGAAAACACTTTTCCGCGGCATCGCCACAGCGCTTGCCTCCCCGATGACATCTTCCGGCGCCATCGACTATGACGCCTACGGCAGACTCATAGACTGGCAGATCGAAAGCGGCGTCGCCGGGCTTGTCACCTGCGGCACAACGGGCGAGGCGTCCACAATGACCGCCGAGGAGCACCGCCAGACGATCGCCTTTGCCGTAAAGCGGGCCGCCGGGCGCGTGCCGGTCATCGCAGGCACCGGCGCAAACTGCACCGAAAAAGCCGTCGAGCTGACGCGGTTTGCCTGCGCCGCCGGAGCGGACGCCTGTCTGGTGGTGACGCCCTACTACAATAAGGCCACGCAGCGCGGGCTGATCGCCCACTATACCGCCATCGCGGACGCATCGGACAGGCCCGTGATCCTCTATAACGTTCCCTCCCGCACGGGCTGCAACCTGCTGCCAGAGACCTGCGCCGCACTTGCAGCGCATCCGCGCATCGCCGCCGTAAAGGAGGCAAGCGGAAACCTCTCGCAGATCGTATCGCTGTTTCACAGGACAGCGGCGTGTCTGGACGTCTATTCCGGCAACGACGATCAGATCGTGCCGATTCTCGCCATGGGCGGCGAGGGCTGCATCTCCGTACTCTCCAATGTGCTGCCCAGGGAGGCGGTTCGGCTGTGCGAGCTGTTCTTCTCCGGGGATGTGCGCGGCGCTGCGGCGCTCCAGCGCCGTCTGCTGCCCGTCATCGACGCGCTGTTTTCCGAGGTCAATCCCATTCCGCTCAAGGCGGCGCTGGCAAAAATGGGCTACGGCACCGACACGCTGCGTCTGCCGCTCACCCCGATGGAGGAAGGACGCCGGGCCGTCCTTCTGAACGCGCTCGAAGCATGGGGTGTTTGAGATGACAAGGATCCTTCTGCACGGCGCAAACGGCGCGATGGGCAGAGCGCTTCGCGCGCTGCTGGACGCCGGATTTGCGGACTGCACCGCAGGGCCCATGGTCAGCCGCAGCGGGAACGGCGCGTTTGCGTCCTTTTCTGAGATCCGGGAATCTGCCGACGTCGTGCTCGACTTTTCCTTTCACACCGCGACCGAAAGCGCGCTTGGCTTTGCGCTGGAGCACGGCCTTCCCATCGTGATCGGCACCACCGGACACACGCAGCAGGAGCGCGCGCGCATCGAGCGCGCCTCAGAGCAGATTCCCGTCTTTTTTTCCGGCAACATGAGTCTCGGCATTGCGGCGCTCCGCAGCCTTGTGCGCGAGGCCGCGCGCCTGTTTCCGGAGGCGGAGATCGAGATCGTGGAGACGCATCACAGCCGCAAGGCGGACGCTCCGAGCGGCACGGCGCGTATGCTCGCTGCCGCCGTTCAAAAAGAGCGGCCGGAGGCAGTGCTTGTGTGCGGCCGCAGCGGCTTTTCACCGCGAACTCACAGCGAGATCGGCATATCCTCCATCCGCCTCGGCAGTGCGATCGGCATCCATGATGTGCTGATCTCGACCGGAGCCGAAACGCTGAGTCTGAAGCACGAGGCGCATGACCGGCGGCTGTTCGCAGAGGGTGCGCTGCGGGCTGCCGTCTTCCTCTGCGACAGGCAGCCCGGTCTTTACGATATGGACGATCTTTTGAAGGGAGACGCCCTATGAAAACAGCAAAATTCGGCGGCACGTCTCTGGCAGACGCAGCCCGCTTCCGGCAGGTAAAGCGCATCGTATCGGCAGACCCGGAGCTGCGCTTTGTCGTGGTCTCCGCCCCGGGAAAGCGCTCTGCGGAGGACAAAAAGGTGACGGATCTGCTGTATGACTGCCATGCCGCTGTAAAAACAGGCGCAGACCCCGAAGCTGCCTTTGCACCTGTCGCTGCGAGGTTCCGGCAGATCGCGCAGGAGCTCCGTCTCGGCATCGATCTGGAGGCGGAACTCCGGCAGATCGAAAATGACCTGCGCTCCGGCGCGTCTGCGGCATACTGCGCCAGCCGCGGCGAATACCTCAGCGGGCGGATGCTGGCAGCCCTGCTGGGCTGGCCGTTTCTCGACCCGGCGGAGCTGCACTTCTTTGACGCTGACGGCGTCCCGCAGTACAAGCTGGCGGAGCAGGCGCTAATGCGCAGGCTCCGCGACATGGAGCGTGCGTCATGCCCGGCTTCTACGGCGGCGGCGCGGACGGCCGCATCCACACGCTGCCGCGCGGCGGCTCGGATATCTCCGGAGCGCTGCTGGCAAGCGCCTCCGGGTCGGATGCCTACGAAAACTGGACGGACGTGCCCGGCATCTTCCGCGCCGATCCTGCGATCGTGCCCAGCGCAAGGGCGATTCCCGCCATGGCCTATGACGAGGTACGGGAGCTTGCGTATATGGGTGCCAACGTGCTGCACGAGGACGCGGTGACGCCAGCCCGGCGTATGGGCATTCCCATTCACATCCGCTCCACGATGCAGCCGGACGCGCCCGGCACCCTCGTCTCCTCGCAGAGCCCTCCCTCCGCCTGTCCCGTCACGGGAATCGCGGGGCGCAAGGGCTACTGCTCCATACAGGTGGAGAAGGAAAATATGAACAGCGCCGTAGGCTACTGCCGCAGGATTCTCTCGGTGCTCGAAACGCACGAGATCCCCTTTGACCACATCGCAACGGGGCTTGGCAGCATCTCGTTCATCGCCCCGGCCGCGGCGGTCTCCGCCTGCCGCGAGGCGCTTTTGTCGGACATTTCCGCCGCCGTCCGCCCGGACAGCATCTGCGTTGCAGACGGGCTTGCCATGGTGTCCATCGTCGGACGGGACATGGCGGGAAAGCCGGGCGTCTCCGGCCGTCTGCTCTGTGCGCTCGGACGCGCCGGCATCAACGTGCGGATGATCGTGCAGGGCACGCGCGAGATCAACATCACCGTTGGCATCAGCGAGCCGGAATATGAAAAAGCCGTGCACGCGGTGCACGGTGAATTCTTCCCGGAAGCGCCCCAGTGAGCCTTTGATCGCGCTCCTTCTCCGGTTCTGTTGACCTTGTTCCTTCCCCGGCGCGCCTCAGCCCGCCTTTTCTGATATCCTGCTGCGGAGCGCAGAAGCGCTCCGCTTTGTCCGATGCAGAAAAAGCGGCCGGCAGCGTTCAACTGCCAACCACCAAAAAAAGCGGGGCAGTTCATCGCGCCCAAGGCCGCTTTTTGTGTCCTGTTTTATGAAAAAGACACTTCTTCCGCCCTTTGCGTCAGGCGGGACAACGCACAGACCGCGTACATATAGCCTGCAAGAATCAGCGGTGCCGGCAGCCCGTAAAGCAGCGGCGCCGGGATGATACGCCAAAACAGCTTGAGCACACCGATCTCCGCGCCGTAGGTGAAGAAGTAGTTCGCCTCTGGGCAGAGCGTGAGGCGTAAAAGGAGATTGATAAGGTGCGCGCCTACGGCAAGCAAACCAAAGGTCTTGAGGATCCGCGGGATATCCTTGGGGTCGGGGCGGTAAAAGCCCAGCGTCGCCAGACTCAGGCCGCAGACAACAAGGATTGCGTGGGTCACATAGTAGCCGAAAATTCGCGGCATTAACAGCGAAAAGCCGGAGAACAGAGGCTCCGGGAAGAGCAGCGCCATCAGTGCGCCAAGGGGCGCTACAAAGAAGGAAAAGCCCATGATCGAGCGGTTTCTCTTCCACACGCCCAGCGGGATCAGAAACAGATTGATGTTGCACAGGTGCAGCGGCAGCTCATTGAAAATGTTGAAGCCATTGGGATAGTACGCACGGATATACGCTGCGTCCATGGACAGCGAGAGCTTGTAGCCGGCAAACAGCGCGAGATTAAAAAAGCAAACGCCGATCAGATACCGGGAGCGCCGTGCTTCCGGTTTTCCGCGCAGCAGCAAGAATATGAGCAGCACCGCCGCTGCCGTAAGCAAAAGCAGAAGCAAATGCGGCCCGCGAAAGGGCGTAATAGAAAATTCGTTCATTTCACACGCCGGAACGTCTTTCCGGTCTTCTCCTCAAGGAATCGTTTGAATTCCTCCACCGTCCCGCCGGTAAGAGTACGCTTGTCCAGAGGCTGCGCATAGCGTTTTTTCATCAGAAGGATGATGTAGTCCTGCGACTCAGCCAGTGCGTTGATCAGTTCATAGCGGAACGTGGAGGTGGTGGCCGCCGTAACGACGGTATAAGAATCCTCGCCGAATGCGACATGATATTCCTTTGTGCCCGCCAGCGTGTTTTTGCGGGCGATCATGCCGTTGAACCGATCCTGAAACAGCAGAACGGACAGCAGCATCACCTCTACCAGCAGGGAAATCATCGTGCTGGCATCAAGCGCAAAAGACTCTCCATCAAATGGGATCAGCAGCAGAGCGTTGATGAAAAAGACGGTCCATCCGAAGATGTCCCAAATAATGCTTCTCTTTCGCCGCAGCACCCTGCGCATCGCGCGGGAGGCTATGGCCATAGAGCGATTCGTGATATCGCTGCGAATTTCAAAAGTCATTCATATTCTCCTCCGTTGATCATTTCTGTTTTTGCAGCCTGTCTGGTTCCTTGCAGAAGTGTTCCATTTTCCGGGTTCTGTTCAGTAGTAGTCAGATATAAATTGGTACAGGACATTAATGCATCAATGGAACCGTCTTCCAGGTACTCTTTGTACAAATCATATTCAGGAAGATCAATAACCAACTTGGCTGCTACTGCTGCTTTCTCCCACTTTTTGTTATCTTTGCTTTGACTAAAAAGTGGAGTTCCGTCTTTATTGACGACATCCTTGAAATCTTCATTCCCGTTAAATAATGGGCTGGCTGCAAACATTAGCATACGGGCGCGCAATGCCAGACATGCACCGGAAGTGGGACGTCCGATGTTTACATTATCATAGGAAGAAGGTAGTATCTTGGAAAGTTCCATAAATTCATTGTCCAAGTAGTTTACGATTTCATCATAGGGAGTGCGCTCTTTTTTCAGTACCTCGCCCGAATCATTTACGTCCATTAATGAAGTAATCAATGGGAACGGTCCGTACACCTCCAGCATTCTTGAGTAATAGTAAGCAATTAGGAACCGAACTTCATTCTTATATCGTTCTACTAGTTCGACTGTTTGTCTCTGGTCTGGAATCTCTTTTACTCTTTCCACAGATTTTTTCCTGGAATAATTTGTGTAGGTGTCCAACTTCCTTGTTGTACATTCATCAGATTTCCCCAACCAAACTGTCCCAGTGACGAAGCCATTTGTGTCTCATCACTCATCATGTAATAGCCATATCCGGCAAAATTCATGTATTCCCACAAGGGATCGGGTACAAGATTATAAACACCTGCCAACCATTGCTTTGTAT
>OGNB01001662.1_pt1 | contig 12167 bp, 7 predicted proteins | sample 1573301 | NCBI WGS metagenome assembly OGNB01 (sample SAMEA2581914, study PRJEB24529) | metagenome | biome: Human gut stool | place: China | collected 2011
AGAGGGAGTCTGATATGAGAAAACCGAAGATCGTCTGCACCATCGGCCCCGCCTGCGACAATGAGCCGACCCTGCGCGCCATGATGCTCGCGGGCATGAACGTCGCGCGCCTGAACTTTTCCCACGGCACACACGACGAGCACCAGCGCCGCATCGACCTCATCAAAAAGCTGCGCGCCGAGCTCGGTCTGCCCATTGCCATCATGCTCGACACGAAAGGCCCCGAGTACCGCATCGGCACGTTTGAAAACGGTAAGATCGAGCTGCACAGCGGCGACACATTCACGTTCACGACCGAGGCCGTCGCCGGCAATGCCGAGCGCGTATCCGTGAGTTACGCCGGACTCGCGCAGGATCTCGAGCCGGGCGACACCGTGCTCGTCAACGACGGGCTCATCGCCCTGACCGTCACCGCCACGACCGACACGGACGTCATCTGCCGCGTGACCGCCGGCGGCGTGCTCACCGACCGCAAGAGCATGAGCTTCCCGAACAAGGTGCTCAAGCAGACGTTTCTGAGCGAGCAGGACAAGCGCGACCTGCTCTTCGGCATCGAAAATGACGTGGACTTCGTGGCCGCGTCCTTCGTGTCGCGCAAGCAGGATCTGGCCGACCTCAACGCCTTCCTGCGCGCCAACGGCGGCGAGGACATCGCCGTGATCGCCAAGATCGAGAATCAGCCCGGCATCGACAACATCGAGGAGATCTTCACCGAGTGCACCGGCATCATGATCGCCCGCGGCGACATGGGCGTCGAGGTGCCGTATGAGGAGCTGCCGAGCATCCAGAAGGAACTCATCGGCAAATGCCGTCTGCTCGGAAAGCGCGTCATCACCGCGACCGAAATGCTCGAGAGCATGACGCACAACATCCGCCCCACCCGCGCCGAGATCGCCGACGTCGCCAACGCCGTCTATGACGGCACGAGCGCCATCATGCTCTCCGGCGAGACGGCAGCCGGCGAACACCCCGTCGAGGCGCTGAGCGCGATGGCACGCATCGCCGAATACACTGAGGCGCACATCAACTATGCCAAGCGCTTCCCCAAGACGCAGTTTGAGATCCATGACACGCTCGATGCCATCAGCCACGCCACCTGCGGCATGGCCATCGACATCGGCGCAAAGGTCATCACCGTCTGCTCCATCACGGGGCGCACCGCGCGGCTGATCTCGCGCTTTCGCGGCCCGACGGACATCATCGGTCTGACCACGAATGAGCGCGCCTACCGCAAGCTCGCCCTCTCGTGGGGCATCACACCCGTCATGAGTGAGGTGTACGAGAGCACCGACGTGCTGTTTTACCATGCGCTGAAGGTCAGCCGTGCCGTGATGCAGCTCGAAAAGGGCGACAAGGTCATCATCACCGGCGGCATCATCAACGGCCGCAGCGGCAACACGAACACCATCAAGGTCGAATACGCATAAGGCCGCCGGCGCGCCCGTCAGCGCGTGGCCCGGCGCATGATCCGCAGACACAGCCCCGCAAATGAGCAAACATCTTCAGCCCCGCGCGAAGCGATCGCGCAGGGCTTTCTTTTGTGCATTTTGTTCACATAACTGAATTTACATAATTGTGTATATATATTTTAATTTGCTTGATATTTCAAGCATTGTATCATATATCAGTTGTCATAATATAGTTTGCATAATATTTCAGCCAATAAAAGTGTGCGTTCCACAGTGATTCACATAATTCGGTTTACATAAAAATTCGGTTTTAAGTAGATTTCTATTATATTTCAAGTCCTTTCACGCAGAAACTGTTACCATAAAGCAGTTGTCATAACTTTGTTTTTGCAATTTATGTTTACATAATTCATGTTGCGATAAAGAAAACCGTGCAGGAGCAGGTGCTTCTGCACGGTTTTGGTTGTCATAACATCGCTTCTGTGACCTTGACTTATGCGACCACGTCCTCAAACTGACTGTTGTAGAGCGCCGCGTAAAATCCGCCGCGCGCGAGCAGCTCCGCGTGCGTGCCCTGCTCGACGATGCTGCCGCCGCGCATGACCAGAATGCAGTCGGCATTGCGGATGGTGCTCAGGCGGTGCGCGATGACAAAGCTCGTGCGCCCGCGCATGAGGTGATCCATCGCCTCCTGAATGAGCTGCTCGGTGCGGGTATCGACCGAACTCGTCGCCTCGTCGAGGATGAGGATGGGGGCGTTCGCCAGCACGGCGCGCGCAATGGTCAGCAGCTGCTTTTGCCCCTGCGAGACGTTCGTCGCGTCCTCGTTGAGCTCCATCTGATAGCCGCCGGGCAGCGTACGGATAAAGGCATCGGCGCGCGCGGCCCTGGCCGCCGCGATGACCTCGGCATCGGTCGCATCCGGGCGGCCGTAGCGGATGTTTTCCATGATCGTGCCCTTAAACAGCCACGTGTCCTGCAGCACCATGCCGAAGGCACGGCGCAGGTCGCCGCGCGCATAGTCGCGCACGTCGCGCCCGTCGACGAGGATCGCACCGGCGTCCACATCGTAAAAGCGCATGAGCAGCTTGACCATCGTGGTCTTGCCGGCACCGGTCGGCCCGACAATGGCAACCGTTTTGCCGGCGGGCACGTCGCAGCTCCAGTCGTGGATGACCGGCTGCTCGGGGTCATAGCCGAAGCGCACGTGGCGGAACGACACATCGCCGCGGATGTGCTCCGCCGGCGCGGGCAGCGCGGGATCGGCGGGCTCCTCCGCCTCGGCAAGAAAGTCGAACACGCGCTCGGCCGCGGCCGCCATGGTCTGCAGCTGCGTGCTGATCTGCGCCAGCTGCGTGATCGGCTGCGTAAAGCTTGCCATATAGCTGATGAACGCCTGAATGTCGCCGATCGTGATCGTGCCGCGCGCGGCAAGCGATCCGCCGAGCACGACCACGCACACGTAGCCGAGCTTGCTGACAAACGTCGTCACCGGCATCATGAGCCCGGACAGAAACTGGCTCTTCCACGCCGAGCGATAGAGCCGCGCATTGATGGCATCAAACTCCTTTTGCGTCGCCGCCTCGCGGTTGAACGCGCACACGACATTATGCCCGGCATACGTCTCCTCGACCTTGCCGTTGATCGCGCCGAGGTTTTTCTGCTGCGCGACGAAATAGCGCTGGCTGCGCTTGACGATGCGGCTCGTGAGCACGCCCGTGACCGGCAGGACGATGAGCGCGATGAGCGTCATGAGCCAGCTGATGCGCAGCATCATGACCAGCACGCCGATGAGCAGCGTGACATTCGTGACCAGCTGCGTGACCGACTGCGCCATACCGGAGGACATGGTGTCGACGTCGTTCGTGATACGCGAGAGCACGTCGCCGACGGTGCCGCGCTCAAAATAGCGCATGGGCATCCGGTGGATCTTCGCGCTGATCTCCCCGCGCAGACGGTAGGCAAGCTTCTGCGTGACGCCAGCGAGGATCCACGACTGGAAGAAGCTGCACGCGGCGCTGACAAGGTAGAGCGCGAGTACCGTCAGCAGGATTTTTCCGATCTTGCCGAAGTCGATGCCGCCGAGCCCCGAGAGCTTGCGCCCGAGACCGGTGGCCAGCTCCGTCGTCGCCGTCGAGAGGATCTTCGGCCCGACGATGCCGAAGGCCGTGCTTGCCAGCGCGAGCGCGAGCACCAGCGCCAGCGCGAAGCGATACGCCCCGAGGCAGCGCAGGAGCTTTCGCAGCGTACCCTTGAAATTCTTCGGTTTTTCCGGGATGCGGCCCGGTCCGTGTCTGTGTCCCGCCATGGTCAGCCCTCCTGTCCGAGTTCCGCGGCGCTGAGCTGGCTGAGCGCGATCTCGCGGTAGGTTTCGCAGCCGCGCAGCAGCGCGGCGTGTGTGCCGCAGCCGACGATGCGCCCGCCGTCGAGCACGAGGATCTGATCCGCGTGCAGGATCGTGCTCAGGCGCTGCGCCACGATGAGCACCGTCGCGTCGTGCGTCTGCCTGGCCAGGGCCTGCCGCAGCGCGGCGTCGGTCTGATAGTCGAGCGCGGAGAAGCTGTCGTCAAACAGGTACACCTGCGGGTGCTTGGCGATGGCGCGCGCGATCGACAGGCGCTGCCGCTGCCCGCCGGAGACGTTCGCCCCGCCCTGCGCCACCGGCGTGAGGAAATGCTGCGGCCGCGACCAGATGAAGTCCTCGGCCTGTGCGGTGGCGGCGGCGCGGATGGCGTCCGCCTCCGAGACATCGCCGGCGAACTCGAGGTTTGAGAGGATGTCGCCCGTGAAGAGCACGCCCTTTTGCGGCACGTAGCCGAGCATGGCGCGCAGCTCCGCCGGCTGCATGCGGCGCACGTCCACACCGCCGATGCTGACCGTACCGCCGGTCGCATCGTAAAAGCGCGGGATGAGGTTCAAAAGCGTCGACTTGCCGCAGCCGGTCGAGCCGACGATGGCCGTGACCTGACCGGGGCGCGCCGTGAAGCTCACGTCGTGCAGCACATCGTCCTCCGCGCCGGGATAGCGAAACGACACATGGTCGAATGTGATGGTGGCGTCCGTGGGCGCGGGCTCGGCGCTCCGTGGGGCGCGCACGCTCGGACGCGTGTGCAGGATTTCATCCACGCGCGCGGCCGAAACCTCGGCGCGCGGCAGCATCACCGCGACGATCGTGATCATCATAAAGGCCATGATAATCATCGACGCATAGCTCGAAAAGGCGATCATGTCGCCGATCTGCATATGTCCGGCGTTGATGCTCTTGGCGCCGAACCACTCGATCATGACCGTAACGCCGTACATGATGAGCGTCATAACAGGCCCCATGAACGCCATGGTGCGGTTGACAAACAGCTGCGTGTTCATGAGCGCGGCGCTCGCGGTATCGAAGCGCTCCTGCTCATGCCGCTCGCGGTGGAAGGCGCGGATGACCGGCAGACCGGTCAGGATCTCGCGGCTGACGAGGTTGACATCGTCCACGCGCTGCTGCATGGCGCGAAATTGCGGCATGGCGATCTTCATCAGCACGCCCACGAGCAGCAGCATCGCCGCGACAGCCAGTGCGATGACCCAGCCGAGGCCGGTCTTTGTGCGCGCGACCATGACGACGCCGCCGAGCCCGATGATCGGCGCGTAGAGCACGATGCGCACGAGCATCACGCACACCGCCTGGATCTGCGTGACATCGTTCGTGCTGCGCGTGATGAGCGAGGCTGTGGAGAACTTATCCATCTCGGCCGATGAAAACGAGAGCACCTTCCGGAACACCTGCGCGCGCAGGTCGCGCCCGATGGCGGCCGACATCTTCGCGCCGACATAGCTGCAGAGCACTGCCGCCGCGATCATGCCGAGCGTAAGCAGAAGCATCCGCCCGCCGGTGCGCAGCAGATAGCTCGTGCGTATGTGGTTGACGTTCAGTCCCGCGACGGCGTACTCCGTCTTGAGGAACTGCATGGCCGCGCTGCGCAGAACGCTGTCGGTGAGCACGCCCATGCCGCTCAGCGCCTCCTCGCCGCGCGCGAGGATCTCCTCGCGCGTGATGAGTCCGCCCTGCATCTGCCGGCGCAGGGCAAGCACGGTGTTCGCCCCCTGCTCCGACAAGCGCGCATACATGACCAGCGGCCGGACGAAAACTGACTCCAGCTCCGGCTGCCGCGCCGTATCGCCCAGTGTCCAGATGCCGTTGTCATACGTGTAGGCGGCGCTGACCGTCTGCGCGTCCTCGTCCGACAAAAACAGGCGCACACCGTCCATGGTCTTATCGGTAAGCACAAGCGGCGTGGCCGATTCGATGCCGCCGCCCTGAATGCCGGTGTCCACGATGCGGCTCGTGTACGCCGGCAGCGACAGCTCGCAAAACGACTGCGCCACGAGCAGCAGCACGATCACCACAACGGACGGGATGTGTCCGCGCAGGTATTTCATCACCCGCATGGCACGTCCCCCTTCCGCTCCTCATAGATCTGCTGGGCGATCTCGCCCGCGCGGTCGCTCAGGCGCAGCAGCTCACGGGTGTCGTCCTCCCCCATGCGGCGATACACCTCCGCAAGGCACACGACCGCGGCGTCATACGACGTCTGCACCTCCTCGCGCCCCTGCGCGGTCAGACGCACGACAACACGGCGGCGGTCCGCCTCGTCGCGTGCGCGGGTGATCGCGCCCTTGCGCTCAAGATTGTTGAGCATGGCCGCGATGCGCGCCGTGCTCAGCTCGAGCAGCATACTCAGCTCCCCCGCCGTGCGGCCGTCCGCCCCGGCGTGCAGGCAGCCGAGCAGACGCATCTCGCCCTGCGAAAACACCTGACTGAGATCCTCGCGGCGTGCGTTGTTGAGGATCATGGCGCGCACCTGTTCGCGCGCGATCTGTTCAAAGAAATCCATAGAATATCGCTCCGTTTCTCCGGCGGCAGCGGATGGGCTGCATTTTGACTAACACCGTTCCCTATTACCATTCGATCATACAGGCTCCCTGCCCCGCTGTCAAGCACAGCACAGATATTTTGCAGAAAATGTGAAAAAACCGTCCCTCTGACGAGGGGCGGTTTATATACATATTTAGTTCAGTCCGTGGGCTCGAAGGCGCGGTCGAACAGATCCGTGACTTCTTTCGACGGGGCCTTGCTGCACAGCGACACGATGACCGCTGCGATCAGACCGCACAGGAAGCCGGGAATGATCTCATACAGGCCGGTGCTCGAGGACAGGAACGCATACCACACGGCATCGACCACGAAGCCAACGCACACACCCGCGATCGCGCCGGAGTAGGTCAGGCGGCGCCAGTAGAGCGAGAGCAGGATAACCGGACCGAATGCAGAGCCGAAGCCCGCCCATGCGCACTCGACGAGCGCCATGATGCCGCCGCAGTTCGGGCTGGCAGCGATGAAGAACGCAACGACGGAGATGAGCATGACGATGACGCGGCCCGCCCACTGCATCTCATGGTCGGTGGCGTCCTTGCGGATGACCGGCTTATAGATATCGGAGGCGAAGGCGCTGCTGCTCGCAAGCAGCTGGGAGTCGGCCGTGCTCATGGCCGCGGCCAGAATGGCCGAGAGCAGCACACCGGAGATGAACGCCGGGAACAGGCGGCGCACCATGTGCACAAAGACGAGGTTCTCGTTGTCGATCTCGCCGAGGAACTGGCGGCCGATCAGGCCGACGACGGCGGACATGGCCAGAATGAGCACGATCCAGCTGCAGCCGATGATCTGGCTCTTGCGCATCTCATGCTCGGACTTGATGGACAGATAGCGCACGAGGATGTGCGGCATGCCGAAGTAGCCCAGACCCCAGCCGAGGCCGGAGAGGATATCCGATACGCTCTTCCAGTTGAAGCCGCCGCCGGAGAGGGGGTTGAAGTAGTTTTCCGGCACGGCCATGACCGGCGCGACAAAGTCTGCGCCCTTCATGACGAACAGCGCGAGGATCGGCGTGAGCATGAGCGCGGCAAGCATGAGCATGCCCTGGAAGAAGTCCGTCCAGCACACGGCGTTGAAGCCGCCGAGAAACACGTACACGAGGATGATGGCCGTGGCAATAATCATGGCCGTCTTGGCGCTCATGCCCGTGACGGTGTTGAACAGCGTGCCGCAGGCCGAGATGCTCGAGGCACTGTAAATGCAGTAGACCACGACGAACACGAGCGCCGAGATGATCTGCAGGCCCTTGTTCTTCGACTGGAAGCGGTTATTCAGAAACTGCGGGATCGTGATCGAATCGTTCGCGCGGATGGAATACCGGCGCAGGCGCGGCGCGACGAACACCCACGCGCAGATCGTGCCGATGACCAGACCGACGGCGATCCACACCTTACCGATGCCGTACAGATAGATCGAGCCGGGCAGGCCCATGAGCACCCAAGCACTCATATCCGACGCGCCGGCAGACAGCGCCGCGACCCAGCCGCCCATGCTGCGGCCGCCGAGGAAATACTCTTTTTCGCCCTCCACATTGCGGTCACGGAAGAAGAAATACACACCGACGCCGATGACCAACGCAAAGTAAAGCAGAATGGCGATCCATTCACCGCTCGAAGCAGTGCCCATACGAATTTACCCCTTTCATTAGGAAACCTTATATAGCCCCCGGAAAAACAATATGAATGTATGATACGCCAGTTTCTCTTCCGTGTCAACAATTTCTTCATATTTTCAGGAGAAACCGGCATTTTCCCAGCAAAGGCAGAGGCTGATCCCACACTTGACTTTTCAGAATCCACGTCTATAATATAAGATAATCTTATTTTATCAGGAGAATTTCGGACAGGGAGGTGCCGTGTGTGACATTGCGGCAATATGAGGCATTTCTGAAAACGGTCGCGTGCGCGAGCGTGTCGGCGGCAGCGCGGGAGCTGGGCGTGTCCCAGTCGGCGCTGACGCAGCTGCTGGCGGGACTGGAGCGCGACTGCGGCTTTCCGCTGCTGGTGCGCAACCGCGGCGGCGTGCATCTGACGCCTGCGGGCAAGGCGCTGCTGCCGGCCGTGGAGCAGGTCTGTGCTGCGGACGCGCACCTGCAGCACCGCATTCAGGAGGTGCGTGAGCGCGCCGGCGGCACGATCCGCATCGCAACGTTCAAGAGCGTCGCGGTCAACTGGCTGCCGCCGATGATCAAGGAATTTCAGGCGCAGCACCCGGAGGCGCGCTTTCGCCTGTTCGACGGGGCGTACGCCGAGGTCGACGCCTACGTGCGCAGCGGCACGGTGGACATGGGCTTCGTGTCGCTGCCGAGCGAGCTGCCGGGCGAGATCGTGCCCGTGTGCAGCGACCGCCTGCTGGCCGTGCTGCCGGCGGGACATCCGCTCGCGGCGCAGGACGCCGTGCCGATCGCGGCCTTCGGCACAGAGCCGGTTGTGAGCCTTGTCGACAGCACGAACCGCGACGCGCTGCGCGTACTCGACGCCGCGCACGTGCGCCCCGACATCCGCTTCCAGACGGCGGACGACTATGCCATGATCTCCATGGTCGAGAGCGGGCTGGGCATCTGCATCGTGCACGAGCTCGTGCTGCGCTCGGACAACCACAACGTCGTCGTGCGCCCGCTCGATCCGCCGGCGCAGCGCACGATCGCCATGGCCATCCCGCCGGAATCGGAGGGCAAGCCGCTCGTGCGCACCTTCGCCGCCTTCGTGCGCACGTGGGCGCAGAAGCACCCGTAGACAAAAAAACAGGGACGCTCCCACGGGAGCGTCCCTGTTCACTTCTGCGGTTCGTTATGCGTTCCAAGCCTTCGTCTGCTCGCGCAGCCAGTTGGCCCACGGCTCGATGCCCTCGCCCTTGAGCGCGGAGATCGGGAACACCTGAATGTTCGGATTGAGCTTCTTGACGCGCTCGATGCACTTTTCGAGGCTGAAGTTGAAGTACGGCGCAACGTCGATCTTGTTGACGAGCAGCACGTCGCAGATCGAGAACATGAGCGGGTACTTCAGCGGCTTGTCGTCGCCCTCCGGCACGGAGAGGATCATGGCGTTTTTCACAGCGCCGGTGTCAAACTCCGCCGGGCAGACGAGGTTGCCGACATTTTCGAGGATGGCAAGGTCGATGTTCTCCGTGCCAAGCCCCTCGAGGCCCTGGCGCGTCATGCCCGCGTCGAGGTGGCACATACCGCCGGTGTGCAGCTGGATGACCTTTGCGCCGCTGGTGGAGATGGTCGCCGCATCGACGTCCGAGTCGATGTCGGCCTCCATGACGCCGATGCGCAGATCGTCCTTCAGGGCGTTGATGGTCGCCATGAGGGTCGTGGTCTTGCCGCTGCCGGGCGAGGACATGAGATTGAGCAGGAAGGTGTGATTCTGCTTGAGCTCTTCGCGCAGCAGGTCGGCCTCCCGGTCGTTGTTTTCAAAAACGCTCTTTTTAATTTCGAGCACGCGGAACGAATCCATGTATATTACCTCCAGAATTTCAGCGTGTTTTTCTATGCCAAAATTATAGCAGTCCCGCTCCGGTTTTGCAACCTTTTTGCGCAATACCGCGCATCTATTCCCTGCTCGGGCGTGGGCAAACGCCCGGCGCACTTTCGCAGCGTTTTCGGTCTGCCGCGCGGGGATTGCCAAGGGCAAACGCTTCAGGTATAATAATAAGATATGCATGACCAAGGAGGCGACCGTATGCCCCGCAAACATGACATGGAGCTGCCGGGCGCGCAGGCGCTGCGCCAGATGGCCGCGCAGAGCGACAGCCGCGCGCTGTTTTCCGACCGGCGGCCTGACCCCGCCTATGCAGACCTCTTTCTCAACCGCGAGCTGAGCTGGCTGCAATTCAACCGCCGCGTGCTGGCGGAGGCGGCCGACGAGACGCTGCCGGTCTATGAGCGGCTGAAGTTTCTGTCGATCTACTGCTCGAATCTGGATGAATTCTATATGGTGCGCGTCGGCGGTCTGCTCGACCGGGCGCTGCTGCAGCCGTGGCACACGGAGACCATCACGGGCCTCACGCCGCGCGAGCAGCTGCGCGCGATCTACGCGGAGACGGCGCGGCAGCAAAAAGACTTTGCCGCGCTCTGGCGCAAGGTGACGGCGGCGCTGGCAAAGCAGCGCGTCGAGATCCTCGACTTCGACCGGCTTGATGAGGCGGACGAGGTGCTGCTGCGGCGGCGCTTTGACGCGCTGCGTCCGCTGCTGAGCCCGCAGGTGCTCGACGCGGAGCACCCGCTGCCGTTTTTGCGCAACCGCGAGCAGTATGTGCTCGTGCGCTTCGCGGGCAAGCGCGGCGGCGCGGGACTGATCCCGACGACCCAGCTGCCGAAGTTTTTCCGCCTGACGATCGACGGGGTGCAGAAGCTCGCGCTCACAGCGCCGCTGGTGGCGCATTTTGCACCGCTGGTCTTTGGTGAGCGGCGCGTGCGTGAGACGGCCATATTGCGCGTGACGCGCAGCGCCGACATCTCCGTGCGCGACATCATGGACGGGTGCGATGCGGACCTGCGCGCCGCGATGGAGCGCCTGCTGCGCCGCCGGAGACGGCTTGAGCCGGTGCGCGCACAGCTGCAGGGCAAGGTCACGGACGAGATGCGCGAGACGGCGCGCACGCTGCTCGGACTGCCGAAGCGGCAGCTGTTTTGCACGAGCGCACCGGTGGATCTGTCGTTCGTGCTCACGATGCCGGGGGAATTCGACCTCACGGGGCTGACGTGTCCGGAGGTGACGCCTGCCAAAAACGTGGCGCTGCAAAAGGGCGAGTACTTCGCCTATCTTGCGCGGCACGACCTGCTGCTCGCGCTGCCGTATCAGAGCGTGAACCCGTTTGTGGATCTGCTGTATGAGGCGGCGGACGACCCGGACGTCGTGTCGATCAAGATCACGCTCTACCGTCTCGCCGGCAGCAGCCGCATCGCGGCGGCGCTGGCCTATGCCGCCGAGCACGGCAAGCAGGTACAGTGCCTGCTCGAGCTGCGCGCCCGCTTTGACGAGCAGAGCAACATCGACTACTCGCGTATGCTTGAGGACGCCGGGTGCGACATTCTCTACGGCCTGACGCAGTACAAGGTGCACACGAAGCTGTGCCTCATCACGCGGCGCTGCCCCGGCGGCATCTGCTACTACACGCAGGTCGGCACCGGCAACTACAACGAAAAGACCGCCGAGCAATACACCGATCTCATGCTCCTGACGAGTGATCCGGCCATCGGGCGCGACGCGGCCAGGACGTTCGACCGGCTCGCGCGCGGCGAGACCGTCGGTGAGACGGAATCGCTCTGGCTCGCGCCGGAGGGCTACAAGCCACAGCTCATGGCGCACATCGAGGCGCAGATCCGCCTCGGCACGGCGGGCTACATCGGCATCAAGGTCAACTCCATGAACGACGCGGACATCATGGCGCAGCTCGTGCGCGCGAGCGCGGCGGGCACGGAGGTGGAGCTGTTCGTGCGCGGCATCTGCTGTCTGCGGCCGGGCGTGCCGGGGCGCACGGAGCACATCTCGGTGCGCAGCATCATCGGACGGTATCTCGAGCACGAGCGCATTTTCGTCTTCGGCCGCGGGGAGGCGCAGGAAGTGTTCATCGGCTCGGGCGATCTGCTCGAGCGCAACACCGTGCGCCGGATCGAGGCCTTCACCGCCGTGACCGACCAGAACGCGCGCGCAGAGGTGCTCGAGGTGCAGGAAGTGTTCATCGGCTCGGGCGATCTGCTCGAGCGCAACACCGTGCGCCGGATCGAGGCCTTCACCGCCGTGACCGACCAGAACGCGCGCGCAGAGGTGCTCGAGGTGCAGGAAGTGTTCATCGGCTCGGGCGATCTGCTCGAGCGCAACACCGTGCGCCGG
>OGNB01001670.1_pt1 | contig 12119 bp, 10 predicted proteins | sample 1573301 | NCBI WGS metagenome assembly OGNB01 (sample SAMEA2581914, study PRJEB24529) | metagenome | biome: Human gut stool | place: China | collected 2011
CGGGGACACTTCGGGTATGAACCGAATGCTCTGGCCAACTGAGCTATGCCGCCATGTTGTGAGCGTCTCGCGAACCGCTAAACGCAAGGAGCATTGTACCAAACAATGCTCCCTTTGTCAATAAGTTTTGCGTCACTTTTTTAATTTTTTTGCGGCAAATAATCCAGAGGCGAAACGCTCTGCCCGGAGACCGAAACCGACAGATGCAGGTGGCTCTCCTGTGCCGATTCGCAGCCAGCGGAATCGCCGACCGAGCCGATCGTATCCCCTACCGAGACCGAATCGCCGACGTTTACCGTGGGGATCGCCTCCAGATTCGCATACGTGCAGCGCAGGCCGTCGGCGCGTTCCGTGACGACGGTCGTGCCGTAGCGGTCATCGTGATATACCTGCGTCACCGTGCCCGACGCCATGGCCGAGACGACCGCGCCGTAATCCGCCGCAATGTCAATGCCGTCATGCGTGCGCCAGTCAGCCATTGTCTCATCATAGGCCAGCGCCGTCATCGCATAGGCGCGCGTCACCGCGCCATCGACCGGCCAGAGGTACACATCCTGCGCCGCCGTTTCTGCAGCTTCCTCCGCCGGAATTTCCGGCTCAGGCGACAGCTCCGGTGTCGGCTGCGGTGTCTCCGTCACGGGTACGACCGGCGTTGGCACGACCTCCAGCACTGCGCTGTGTGCACGCTCATCATCCATAGTCTTCGTATCTGCCAGCAGTGACCACGCAGAGACGCCGATCACCGCCGCGCAGAGGACGAGGGCTATGTAGAAGCCCTTGCCTTCGATGAAGCGTACAGATCTTTTTTCGGGATTTTTGTCCTGATTCGGTTCCATCGTATTTCCCTCCAAGAAAAAAGGTGTTTGCATGGGTATTGTCACCCACGCAAACACCTTTTATACCGGTTTGGGAAATTACTTCTTGATGCTGAAAAATGCGTCCTTACCGGGGTACTGGGCCACGTCGAACAGCTCGTCCTCGATGCGCAGCAGCTGGTTGTACTTCGCAACGCGGTCGGTGCGGCTCGGAGCACCGGTCTTGATCTGACCGGCGTTGACGGCCACGGAGATGTCCGCGATCGTGGTGTCCTCGGTTTCGCCGGAGCGGTGAGACACGACAGCCGTCCAGCCGGCGCGGTGCGCCATCTGGATCGCGTCGAGTGTCTCGGTCAGCGTGCCGATCTGGTTGAGCTTGATGAGCACTGCATTGGCCGCGCCGAGCTCGATGCCCTTCTTGATGCGCTGGACGTTCGTGACGAACAGGTCGTCGCCGACGAGCTGGATCTTCTTGCCGAGGCGATCCATGAGCATCTGCCAGCCTTCCCAGTCATCCTCGGCCATGCCGTCCTCGAGGGAGATGATCGGATACTTCTCAACGAAATCAGCGTACATATCGACCATCTGCTCGCGGGTCATGACCGTGCCGCGCTTCGGCAGGTGGTAGCAGCCGTCCTCCGCGTTGAACCACTCGGAGCAGGCGCTGTCGATAGCGATCATGAAATCCTCATACGGCTTGTAGCCGGCAAGCTCGATGGCCTTGACGAGCGCCTTGAGCGCGTCCTCGTCGCTGTCGAGGTTCGGAGCGTAGCCGCCCTCGTCGCCCACGCCGGAGGCCGGAACGACCTTCTTGAGCACGTGGAACACTTCTGAGCACATACGCAGCGCCTCGGCGAAGCTCTTGGCGCCGACGGGCATGATCATGAACTCCTGAATGTCAACGTTGCTGCCGGTAGCGTGTGCGCCGCCGTTGAGCACGTTCATCATCGGCACGGGCAGCGTCTTGGCGTTGCAGCCGCCGATGTAGTTATACAGGCTCTGGCCGGTCGCCAGCGCGCCGACCTTCGCACACGCGAGGGACACGCCGAGGATGGCATTGGCGCCGAGACGGGTCTTGTTCGGAGTGCCGTCCAGCTCGATGAGCAGCTTGTCGATGGAGGTCTGGTCGAGGACGTTCATGCCCTGCAGCGCCTCAGCGATCTCGACGTTGACGTTCTCAACTGCCTTGAGCACGCCCTTGCCGAGGTAACGGCTATTATCGCCGTCTCGCAGCTCGCAAGCCACGTAGATACCGGTGGAAGCGCCGGACGGAACGGCAGCGCGGCCAACGGTGCCGTCGTCAAGCGTGACTTCCACTTCCACGGTCGGGTTGCCGCGGGAGTCGAGAATCTCTCTGGCGCTTACATCCACAATTTCAAAATAGTCCTTCATGTCAATACTCCTTTATGATTTTTCGATAAGGCTCTCGCCTGTCATTGCGGGTTTCGGCTCGATGTGCATCAGCTCAAGCATGGTCGGTGCGATATCGGAAAGACGGCCCTGCGCGCGCAGCGGCAGCTCTCTGCCGACGAGCACCAGCGGCACGAGATTCGTCGTGTGCGCCGTGTTCGGCGAACCATCCGGCTCGACCATGCGGTCGGCATTGCCGTGGTCAGCGGTGACGAGCAGCGTGTAGCCCATCTCCTGCGCCGCCGCAACGACCTCGCCGAGGCATCGGTCCACGCACTCGACCGCCTGAATGGCGGCTGACATCACGCCGGTGTGGCCGACCATGTCACAGTTGGCAAAGTTACAGACAATCATGTCATACGCGCCGGTACGGATGCGCGCCACAAGCTCGTCCTTGACCTTGACGGCGCTCATCTCGGGAATGAGGTCATAGGTCGGATACTCACGCGGTGACGGGATGAGCACGCGGTCCTCGCCGGGATACTGCGTCTCTGTGCCGCCGTTGAAGAAGAACGTTACGTGTGCGTACTTTTCCGTCTCCGCGATGCGCAGCTGGCGCAGGCCGTGTGCACTGACGATCTCGCCGAGCGTGTCGTGCAGCTCCTCGGGCGGGAACGCGATCGGAAGATCGGTGAGCTTCTCGTCGTAGCGCGTCGTGCAGACATAGTGCAGGTCCTGCGCAACGACCTTGCGCCGGAAGCCGTCAAAATCGCTCTGCGTGAGCGCATAGGTCATTTCCCGGGCGCGGTCGGGACGGAAGTTCATGAAGATGACACTGTCACCGGAACAGATTTTCCCATCAGGAACACAGACGACCGGCTTGACGAACTCATCCGTCACACCGGCGGCATAGCTCTCCTCCATCGCGTGGATGGGGTCGGGATCCTGCACGCCCTCGCCGCAGACCATGGCATTGTAGCTCGCCTCGATGCGATCCCAGCGCTTGTCACGATCCATGCCGTAGAAACGTCCTTGCAGCGTTGCGATCTTGCCCGTGCCGAGCTCGGCACAATAGTCACGCAGCTGGCGGACATAGCCCGCGCCGCTCGTGGGCGCGACGTCGCGTCCGTCGAGGAAGCAGTGCAGGTAGACACGCTCGACACCGCAGTCATGCGCCATCTTCACCATGGCGAAGATGTGCCGGATGTGGCTGTGTACGCCGCCGTCGGACAGCAGACCGAGGATGTGCAGCGCCTTACCGTTTGCAGCGTTGTCGAGTGCCGCGCCATAGACGGGGTTTTCAAAAAACGAGCCGTCGGAAATGGCGTTGGTGATGCGCGGCAGATCCTGAAACACAACGCGGCCGGAGCCGATGTTCGTGTGGCCGACCTCGCTGTTGCCCATCTGGCCGTCCGGCAGACCGACATCCAGCCCGGAGGCGGACAGCTTCGTGTGCGGCCAGCGCTGCAGGAGGCTGTCCATGACCGGGGTCTGAGCCATGTAAATGGCGTTGCCGTCATTCGGCTCGCCGATGCCGTAGCCGTCGAGGATGATGAGCGCGACTTTCTCGTTGCTCATTCGCAGGCTCCCTGCGCCGTCGCGGCGACGATCTTCGAGAAATCGACCGGCTTGAGCGACGCGCCGCCAATCAGGCCGCCGTCAATATCCGGCTGGGCCAGCAGCTCGGCTGCATTGCCCGCGTTCATGGAGCCGCCGTAAAGGATGCTGATCGTCTTGGCCGTCTCGAGATCATAGAGCTTGCCGAGCGTGGCGCGGATGGAGGCGCAGACTTCCTGCGCCTGCGCGCTCGTGGCGGTGTTGCCGGTGCCGATGGCCCACAGGGGCTCATAGGCGATGACGCAGTGCATGGCCTGCTCGGCCGTGAGGCCGGAGAATGCTGCCGCGACTTGATAGGCCACATACGTCTCGGTCAGGTCATGCTCGCGCTGCGCAAGGCTCTCGCCGACACAGATGATCGGCGTGATGCTGTTATCGAGCAGGATCTTCGTCTTGGTATTGACCTGCAGGTCGGTCTCGCCGTGGTAGCTGCGGCGCTCGCTGTGGCCGACGATGCAGTACTGGGCACCGAGGTCGCTGAGCTGCTCGGCGGACACCTCTCCGGTGAACGCGCCGTGCTGGTGCTCGGACACGTCCTGTGCGCCGACACCAAGATGGCAGCCCTGCCCCGCCGTCTCCAGCGCGGCAATGAGCGGATACGGCGCACAGATGACCACGTCACAGCAGCGCTCGGCAGGAAGATTCGCCTGCAGCTCCTGCGTGAAGGCCGGGATCTCGGCCACGCGCTTATTGAGCTTCCAGTTGCCGGCGATGATTGCTTTTCTCTCTTTCAAATTCATGTTTTATGCTTCCTTTCCGCGGCTTACTTATCCAGCAGGCACGCAACGCCCGGCAGCTCCTTGCCTTCCAGGAACTCCAGCGAAGCGCCGCCGCCGGTGGAAATATGCGTCATCTTATCGGCAAAGCCGAGCTTTTCGACCGCGGCGGCCGAGTCTCCGCCGCCGACGATCGTGACCGCGCCGGACTCCGCCAGCGCTGCCGCGATGGCTTCCGTGCCGGCGGCAAAGGCCGGGAACTCAAACACGCCCATCGGGCCGTTCCAGACGACCGTACCGGCGCCCTTGACAGCTTCCGTGAACAATTTGATGGTTTCCGGGCCGATGTCCAGACCCATCCAGTCTGCCGGGATGGCGTTGGTCGGCACGACCTTGCGCGCACAGTCGGCGGCAAACTGATCACCGGCCATGGTGTCAACGGGCAGCAGCAGCTTCACGCCGCGATCCTTCGCCTTCCGGATCATCTCGAGCGCATAGTCCATTTTGTCAGCCTCGAGCAGAGACGTGCCGATCTCGCCGCCCTGCGCCTTGACGAACGTGTAGGCCATGCCGCCGCCGATGATGATCGTGTCGGCCTTTTCCAGGAGGTTATTGATGACGCCGATCTTATCCGACACCTTCGCGCCGCCGAGGATGGCGACGAACGGGCGCTTCGGATCTTCCAGCGCCTTACCCATGACGGACAGCTCTTTCTCGATCAGCAGACCGGCATATGCGGGCAGATAAGCCGCGACGCCGGCAGTGGAAGCGTGTGCGCGGTGCACCGTGCCGAACGCATCGGAGACATAAAGCTCAGCCATGCTCGCGAGCTCTTTTGCGAATTCGGGGTCATTTTTCTCCTCGCGGGGATCAAAACGCAGGTTCTCCAGCAGCAGAAGCTGACCCGGCTGCAGTGCGGCCGCCTTGGTCTTGGCGTCCTCGCCGATGATATCCTTGGCAAAGAGCACGTCCATACCCAGCAGCTCTGTCAGGCGCTTGGCCACTGGAGCGAGCGTAAGGCTCTCCTTCCACGTGCCCTTCGGCTTGCCGAGGTGCGAGCAGGCAATCACAGCGGCGCCGTGATCGAGCAGGTAGCGGATCGTCGGCAGTGCGGCCACAATGCGCTTGTCGCTCGTGATCTCACCGGTCGTCTTATCCTGCGGGACATTGAAGTCGCAGCGCAGGAGCACTTTTTTTCCGGAAAGCGGGACGTCCTTGACGGTCTGTTTGTTGTAGTTCATCTTGCTTCCTCCTGGTTTGTGATTTCACACGGGTGTGTGATATGGTATTCAAAGATCCAGATCGATCTGTCCGAGCAGGTTCTGCTGACGCAGCGCCTCATAGCACAAGATCGCCGCAGAGTTGGACAGATTCAGGCTGCGTGCCTCCGCGCGCATGGGGATACGCAGGCAGTGGTCGGCATAGCGCTCACGCAGCCACTCGGGCAGGCCCTTCGTCTCCTTGCCGAACATGAGCGTCACCTTGGGCGCAGAGAGATCGGCGTCGGCATAACTCACCTTCGCCTTTGTCGTGAGCAGCCAGAGATTTTCATCCCCATTTTTGGCGAAGTACTCGTCGATGTTCTCATACACCGAGATATCGACCAGATGCCAGTAGTCAAGTCCGGCGCGCTTGACGGCGCGGTCGGAAATATCAAACCCGAGCGGTTTGATCAGGTGCAGCCGCGAACCCGTGCAGGCACAGGTACGCGCAATGGCGCCGGTGTTGTTCGGGATCTCCGGCTCCACCAAAACGATATCTACCATAATGCTTCCTCTTCGTTATTTTTTTCAAAATCGCAGCCGATTATATCTCTGTTATTGTATTACTTTGCTGCTTTTTTTGCAATCGCCCTTTTAAATAAAGCTGTCACTGGAAATCGCTGCATTTCTGAACTTTTCGTGAAACATGCCGAAGACCATTGCATAATGGATGAAAAAACTTTATAATATCCACAGAATCTATCGATTTCACGCAAGATTCTATGCGTGGGAGGTACTATGACGCAACTTTGTTCCGTCTGTCCGCGCGGATGCGGTGTTGACCGCGCAGGCGGACAATTGGGCTTTTGCGCAGTTCCGGATGCACCCATGGTGGCGCGCGCAGCGCCGCATTTCGGTGAGGAACCGTGCATATCCGGCACACGCGGCAGCGGCGCAGTCTTCTTCTCCGGCTGCAGCCTGCGGTGCGTATTTTGCCAGAACCGCGACATCAGCCGCGGCGAACACGGAAAAGAGATCACCGTCGCGCAGCTCCGCGCTATTTTTTTGCGCCTGCGGGACGAAGGTGTGCACAACATCAACCTCGTTACCCCCAGCCACTACACGCCGCAGATCGCCGAGGCGCTCACGGGTCTGTCCCTCGGCATCCCGGTCGTGTGGAACAGCTCGGGCTACGAGTGCGTGGAGTCGCTGCGTACGCTTGAAGGGCTCGTGCAGGTATACCTGCCGGACATGAAATACGCCCTGTCCGGGCCGGCAGCACGCTACTCCGCCGCCGCGGATTATCCGCAGGTCGCCCGCGCCGCCATTTCGGAGATGTACCGTCAGACCGGACCGTTCCGGCTCGACGGCGACGGCATGCTTCAGCGCGGCGTGCTCATCCGGCATCTCATCTTGCCGCAGCAGGGCGAAAACACCCGCCACGTCATCGACTGGGTCGGGCAGACGTTTGCGCCCGGGCAGGTGCTCTTCAGTCTCATGAGCCAGTACACGCCCGTCGGCGATCTGGCGCAGTGGCCGGAGCTGCAGCACCCCGTCTCCCCCGCACTCAACGATGCCATGTACGAATACCTGATGGACAGCCCCATCACAGACGGTTTCTATCAGGATCTCGATGCCGCGACCGACGACATGATCCCGGCGTTTGACGGCACGGGCGTTTCGGCAGCAAATCCATCAATACAGTAAAGATATATGGAGGTACCCTCATGGAGTACAAAGAGATTCTCGAAAGCGCACGCACTTGTATCGGCCCGTACTGCAAGGCCTGCCCGGTGTGCAACGGCAAGGCCTGCGGCAACCAGGTCCCCGGCCCCGGGGCAAAAGCCCCCGGCAACGGCTTCACCCGCAACTACGATGCGTGGCAGAAGATCTGCGTCAACATGGACACCATCTGCCCGAACGAGCCGGTCGACACGGCTGTGGAGCTGTTCGGCACCATGTACCGCTACCCGTTTTTTGCAGCCCCGCTCGGCGCGATGAAGATGCACTATGGCGACAAGTACAACGACCGTGAATATAACAGCATCCTCGTCAACGCCTGCGCCGACAGCGGCATCGCCGCCTTCACCGGTGACGGTGTGGATGCCGCGGTGTTCCAGGGCGCGATGGAAGCCATCCGCGCAGCCGGCGGTGTCGGCGTGCCGACGATCAAGCCGTGGAGCCAGCAGCTGGTTTTTGAGAAGCTCGATCTGGCCAGAACCAGCGGCTGCAAGGCCGTCGCCATGGATATTGACGGCGCGGGCCTCCCCTTCCTGAAAAATCTGACGCCGCCGGCCGGCAGCAAGTCCGTGCAGGAGCTGACAGAGATCATCCGCTACGCCGCCATGCCGTTCATCGTCAAGGGCATCATGACCGTGCGTGGCGCGCAGAAGGCCGCCGAGGCCGGCGCTGCTGCGATCATCGTCTCGAACCACGGCGGCCGCGTGCTCGGTCAGACCCCAGCCAGCGCGGAAGTGCTTGCCGAGATTGCCGACGCCGTCGGCGGCAGCATGAAGATCTTCGTGGACGGCGGCATCCGCACCGGCACGGATGTGTTCAAGGCGCTGGCGCTCGGCGCGGACGCCGTGCTCATCGGGCGTCCGTTCGTGCCAATGGTCTACGGCGACGGCGCGCAGGGCGTAGCGACGTACATCGAAAAGATCGGCAGCGAGCTGCGCGACACGATGGCCATGTGCGGCGTGCACACGCTCGGCGAGATCACGCGCGACTGCGTGCGTGTGCTCTGAGGCAAAACAACATACAAAAACCGAGGGACCTGCTCCCTCGGTTTTTTCTGTGTCTCAATCGTCCCAGACCATGGTCGCAAAGTAGTCCTCCGGCGTCTCGGCGCGGCGGATCAGGCGCGTGGAACCGTCCGGCTGCAGCAGCACCTCTGCGCAGCGGAGCTTGCCGTTGTAGTTGTAGCCCATGGCAAGGCCGTGCGCACCGGCATCATGGATGACAAGCAGATCGCCGATGTCAATGCCCGGCAGCATCCGGTCGACGGCAAACTTGTCATTGTTCTCACACAGGCCGCCAACAATGTCGTACTTGTGGTCGCAGGGCGCGTCCTCCTTGCCCATGACCGTGATATGGTGATACGACCCGTACATGGCCGGACGCATCAGGTCACATGCGCAGGCATCTGTGCCGATGTACTCCTTGTAGATGTGCTTTTCGTGGATGGCAGTTGCCACCAGCGCACCGTAGGGGCCGGTGGTAAAGCGGCCCATCTCGGTGAAGATGGCCACATCGCCCATCCCTGCGGGCACAAGGATCTCCTCAAACTTCCGGCGCACGCCCTCGCCGATGGCCATGATGTCGTTCTCGGTCTGGTCGGGGCGGTAGGGGATGCCCACGCCGCCGGACAGGTTGATGTAGCCGATGTGGGCACCGGTGGCCTTCTGCACACGGACTGCCAGCTGGAACAGGATGCCTGCCAGCTCAGGGTAATAGGCATCGGAGATGGTGTTGGAGGCCAGGAAGGCATGGATGCCAAAGTTCTTTGCACCCTTTGCCATCAGCTTCTTGTAGCTGTCGATCATCTGCTCCTCGGTCATGCCGTACTTGGCATCGCCGGGCTTGTCCATGACCTGGAAGCCCTCCTCGCTCTCGCCCAGCTGGAAGGTTCCGCCGGGGTTATAGCGGCAGAAGATCTCCTGCGGCACCCCGGCCACCCGCTCCAGAAACTCCACCATGGTGGCGTCATCCAGATTGATATAAGCACCCAACTCGTAGGCCTTCTGCATATCCTCCACGGGGGTCTGGTTGGAGGAGAACATGATCTCGTGGCCGGTAAAGCCGCAGGCCTCGCTGAGCATCAGCTCGGTCAGGGAGGAGCAGTCCACGCCGCAGCCCTCTTCCTTCAGGATCTGCAAGATGATGGGGTTGGGCAGCGCCTTGACGGCAAAATACTCCCGGAAGCCCTTGTTCCAGCTGAAGGCCTTGTTGATGCGGCGGACATTCTCCCGGATGCCCTTCTCGTCGTAGACGTGGAACGGCGTGGGCACATCCTCGATGATCTGCTGTGCCATCGCCTCGGTCAGAAACGGTTTCTTTTCCATAATAACATCCCTCTCGTTTTGCGCAGCCCGGCATATTCCGGCCTGCGATCTATCCTATGCGGCCCAGTGCCGCAGTTCAACCAGTTACAGTTTCAGGTTCTCCCGGGTGGGGGTAAAGGTGGGGATCATCTTTTCCAGCTGATCCACCACGCCCTCGTCGTTGTGCTGGGCGGCAGCGGCAAGATCCTGCAGCTGCTGGTAGAACACGGCCAGGTCGATGTCCCGGGGCGATGCCACAAAGATCTTGTTGTGCTCGGTGCGGCGCATCTTGCCCTGCTCCTCGTCCATCATCAGCTCCTCGTAGAGCTTCTCGCCCGGGCGCAGGCCCACGATCTTGATCTCCATATTCACGCCCGGCTCGTAGCCGTAAAAGCGGATGAGCTGCTTGGCCAGATCCATAATGCGCACCGGCTCGCCCATATCCAACACATAGATGCTGCCGCCCTCGGCCAGCGCGCCCGCCTGCAGCACCAGCTGGGCCGCCTCGGGAATGGTCATAAAGTAGCGCTCGATGTTGGGGTCGGTCAGAGTGACGGGGCCGCCCTTCTTGATCTGAGCCTCGAACAGCGGGATCACGCTGCCGTGGCTGCCCAGCACGTTGCCAAAGCGGACCGCCACGCACTTCATGTCGGTATTGCCCGCAAAGGTCTGAATGAGCATCTCACAGATCCGCTTGGTGCAGCCCATCACGCTGGTGGGATTGACCGCCTTGTCGGTGGAAAGCTGGACGAACCGCTCCACGTCGTGCTCGCTGGCGCTGGTGAGCAGGTTCTTGGTGCCCAGCACATTGTTCTTCACGGCCTCGGCGGGGCTGATCTCCATCAGCGGCACATGCTTGTGGGCCGCTGCATGGAACACCACGGTGGGATGGTAGGTCTCAAATACCTCGTCCAGCCGCTTTTTATCCCGGATGGAGCCGATCAGCACGGTCACGGGGATGTCGCGGCCGTACTTCTGCTGCAGCTCCATCAGCAGCTCGTAGGCGCAGTTCTCGTAGATATCAAAGATCAGCAGCTTGCCGGGCCGGAAGCGCATCACCTGACGGCAGAGCTCACTGCCAATGGAGCCGCCGCCGCCCGTCACCAGCACGGTCTTGCCGGTGAGGTAGCCGGAGATCTTCTCGTTGTCCAGCGTGACCTCGTCACGGGAGAGGAAATCGGCGGTGTTCAGCTCACGGAACGCACCCTGCTGGGGGCCGTTGCTGCCCACCAGCTGGGGATCGCTCAGGATCTGCACTGGGCAGTGGGTGGAAACGCAGAGGTCGATGACATGGTTCAGCCTGCTGCCCCGCAGGGTGGGGATGGCAATGATGATGTTGTGGATGTTGTACTGGGTGCAGAGCTGGGGGATCTGCTCCAGCGTGCCCTTGACCGGCACGCCGTGGATGGTCTGTCCCTGCTTGACCAGGTCATCGTCCACCGCCACAACGGGGTGGCCGTAGCTGCTGTTGGATTTGCAGACATTGATGGCCCAGGCACCGGCCTCGCCCGCGCCCACGATCATCACAGGGCGGTTGGGGTCCTTGTTGGGCACGCCCCGCAGCCGCTCGCCGATGGGATGGTTCAGGAAGAGCCGCCATGCCAGACGGCTGCCTCCCACCAGCAGGAAGATGAGGACAGCGGCCATGGCGTTGGCAGAATCGAACAGCACGCCGTGGACGCAGAAATGGTTCACGAAATAGACCACCCCCGTGGGCACGGCGATCATGCCGCCCAGACGGATGAGGTCACGCTCCCCGGCATACTTCCAGAGCACATGGTACAGCCCGCCCGCCAGAAAGCTGAGCAGGTAGAGCGCCACGATCCAGGGCAGATTCTGGTAGAGCAGGGCCCGGTTGTGGGGCCACCAGCTGGCCTCCACCGCGCCGTCGGCCCGGAGCAGCAGGGCAAAGTAAAAGCTGAATATCACGATGGCCGCGTCCAGCAGCACCAGGATCATCCGGCGCAGCAACACCTGCGGCACAAGCTTCTTTGTTTTCTTCACAAAAATCCTCTTTTGCATCGGGGCGGGATCTGTCCGCACCCGTTTTTCCCGGCGTTGCCGGCCACAGGGTCCAAAGCCCCATGCGCCTGTTCCGCCATGATATCCATTGTATTATACTCAATTCTCCCCCCTGTGTCCAGAACAATTCCGATTCTCCGGGCTTTTCTGCCGCTCCCTGCGGTTTTTTTCTGTCCGCAGAATGGCCTGCACCTCTTCGCCCAGCCCCAGCGGCCACTGCACGGCAAGGCAGCTCGTTTTCCGCAGCCACCTCGGGATTAGAGGAGTAGCCGCCGATGTCCTTGCCCCAGGCGGAGAAGCCGTCGGCGGTGCAGGTCATGTAGGCGATAAAGGCGCAGGCAGTCCAGGGCAGGG
>OGNB01001673.1_pt1 | contig 12111 bp, 16 predicted proteins | sample 1573301 | NCBI WGS metagenome assembly OGNB01 (sample SAMEA2581914, study PRJEB24529) | metagenome | biome: Human gut stool | place: China | collected 2011
ATATCAGCAACCACGGATTACGCAGATTTCTGTAATAGTTTTCCTTGTCCTCATAGGAAGTATGAAGTTCAAACGGCTTTCCATCATTCTCTTTTTCTACAATCAACAATTCACGGTTGAAGGTTGTAGTGTTGGTCGCAATGCGTCCGCCTTTTTCAGCCCATGGACGCCAACGCACCTTACCGACAGAATAGTTAAGATTGATATTTTTGAAAAATACCTTATAGCCCATATCTTCCAAAAAGAGGGAATAGTCTTTTGCATTCTCTTTCGATTTTTCTCCGATAAATTCTACACAGTATTTTACTTCATTAGGTTTACATTCTTCAAACTCATATAACATTTTCCCCGCTCGAATAAGACGATAGCCCTTCTCCGACATTTTATTCAGCCAATTCGCCTGTGCATTCAACAGACCACCAAAAAAATGATAACATTTTTTTCTCATACTGTACCTCCAATAATTCCACTTGCAACCTCTACAAGTTCATTAAGCCTTACAAGTTCTTTTTTCGCAACTTCTTTTCCCAGTGAGGTAATGATGTATTCTTTTTTTCTACCTTCACAATCTCCGCAAGGCTTAATCCATTTCTTTTCCTGCAAAGAGTTTAGCGCACCATACAAAGTGCCTGCTCCCAATGAAAGCCGCCCACCTGTTTTTTCTTCGATAAATTGCATGACAGCATATCCATGTTTTGGAGCATAGAGAGAAAGTAAAATGTAAAATGTCACTTCTGTAAGCGCACCACCTTTCATATTATCACGCATTGTTTATCCTCCTTGTTACGGTTACTGTAATAAATATATCACTAACCGTAATAGAAGTCAACAGCGTTCAAAGAAATTTGGAAATATGAAAATGAAGCAGCAACATCTTGGTGTTACTGCTCCATTCTTATACGGTATAGCGGTAGCCTTGGCTGCCTTTGTCTTGGTTTAGCTTCTTTACCGCACATGAGCATTGGCACCGGGGTTGTCCGAGCCATAGCCCTCCAAGAGGTTAATCACACCCCAAATGCCAAGGCCTGCGCCGAGCGCGATCACGAGGGTCTGCAAAACACCAACTGCGCTATTGAAAAATGCCATATTCGTACCTCCATAAAATCATGTTGAGTTGTTGTGTGTAGAAAAATCGCAGCCGTTTTCTCCGGCTGCGGCATCGGAAGTATCGTCGTTCTGGGCGAAGTGCTGCTCTGTCCATTCGTACAGGGCGAGTGCATACAGCCTGTCATGCGACATCATAAGTCGGTAGGCTACCTCCTGTGAAACCGCTTCAATGTCAATGTCCGTATAGGGAACACCGCGCCTGTCGCAATCCTGCATCTGCTCCAAAAGGGCAAGACCGCAGAGGATGTTGCAGCCAATCTTTTCCCACTTGCGCATACATTCCATAAATGCCTGATAATTCGAGAGTTCCATAAACAGCTCCTTTTTTGCCGCGTTATTCTGCGGCGGTAAAATCAGCGTCCTCGTCGGACAACTCAATCTCATAGAGGTCAAACGGGTCCTCCGGCGCAATCACCGCCGAGGGATGTTTCTTCTTTTTTCGCTGCACCCGAATGTAGCGTTCTACATCAAAGGTGTTCTTCTTGTCGGCGTCGGACAGGTACTTATAGCGCGGGTGCTTGGTGATGTCGTACTTCTTGGAGAAGAACGGGCGCACACCGCGTAGCTGCAAGATACACATTCCGCCGTCCATCGTTGCGATTTCGTCCTGCGTCATCAGCTCCTTTCCTAATTTTTGATAATTTAAGCCGTGGGAGATTTCCTTGCCCCGATTCTCCGAGGTATTGAAGCTGTCGATGGTTTCCTTGCCCAATATCTCCGAGATTTCTTTCAGGGTGGTTTTCTCCTTACCGCCTAAAAACAGCATGGTGTCGCAGTTGCCGACAATCGTATCGGCGTTATCCCGATAGATTGCTTTGAGCTGGCTTTGCGACTGCAAAATAATAGAAGCCGATATTTCACGGCTTCGGATGGTGGCAATTAACTTGTCAAACTGTGGGATTTGTCCAATGTTGGCAAACTCGTCGAGGATGAACCTCACATGGACGGGCAGCCGCCCGCCGTACACATCGTCGGCCTTATCGCACAGCAGATTTGTGAGCTGGGATTGCAGAATGGCAATGGCAAAGTTAAAGGTCGAATCGGTGTCACTCATAATTAGGAACAGCGCCGTTTTCTTATCTCCAATGGTATCAAGCTCCATTTCGTCATACGCCATCAGGTCGCGCAGCTCCTTGATGTCAAAAGGTGCAAGCCTTGCTCCGCAGGAAATCAGTATGCTCTTGGCGGTTTTTCCCGCAGCCAATTTGTATTTGCGGTACTGCTTCACGGCAAAATGCTCCGGCTCGCGTTCCTCCAATCGGTCAAACAGAAGATCCACGGGATTTTTATAATCCTCGTCGTCCTCGCGGGTGTCGCTGGCATTGATCATGTCAAGCAGGGTGATGAAGTTCTTTTCTTCCTCCGGCGCTTCGTAGTGGATATAGCCGATCAGCGCCGTGTAATAAAGGCGCTCCGCTTTCACCCAAAAATCTTCGGTGCTTTGTGCGCCCTCGCCCTTGGTATTGACAATGATGGTGTTGACCAACTTCAAAATGTCTTTCTCCGTGCGCAAATACGCAAAGGGGTTATAGTGCATACTCTTGGAAAAGTTGATGGTGTTGAGAACGGCGATTCGGTATTTTGCCCGCTGCAAAAGCTGTCCCACCTCGCAAATCAAACTGCCTTTCGGGTCAGTAATGACATACGAGCTGTGAAGCTGCATGATATTGGGTTTACAAAAAAATCGTGTTTTGCCGCTGCCAGAGCCGCCGATGACAAGAATATTCTTGTTTCTCGCGTTCTTCGGGTCTTTGGGGCGGTTGGACATCATCAGCCGTTCCGTCTGCGTCAGCAGCACATTGTTGTCAAAGACAGGATCAATGAACGGCTTGATGTCTGCCGCTGTACCCCAACGCGCCGTGCCGTACTCCATGCCCTTGCGGTATTTCTTGGCGTTTTTCTGCTTGGAGTAGACCACCAGCCGGATAATGACGGCTGCGGCAAGCCCAATCAGCAGATCGGTGGGATGGAAGCTGGGGGCAGCACTTGCAAAGGCAGCGGAGAAGCCCTGCCCGATATGCAGCAGCTTTGCAGACAGATCCACACCCTGCGCCAGCCGGAACGCCTGTCCGACCTTTCCAAACAGATAGACAAAGGCGAGATACGGAAGATGGAGTATGATTTGCTTTTTGATTTCAGGCTTCATCGGTCGATCCCCCTGTCCATATTTTTCACCTTGTCCCGCTTGGCGGTCTGCGCGGCTTCGGCTTTCTTCTCGGCAAGGTCGCGCCGCACAGAGGGCTTGCGCTCCTTGTCCAGCTTTTTCTTGGAAAACTCCCGAAACGCCGCCGTCAGCACGTCCGCGTCCCGTCCCTTGAAAAACACAAGGTATCGGTCATCTGCCTTTTTCAGCGCAAAGTCAATGCCGTATTTCTTCGCCGTGCTTTCAAAGACTTTGATATTCGCATCGGTGATTTCGATATTGGAAACTCCCGTGCCATGCCGCATAAGCTGTTTCAGCGTTTGCTTGCCGCGACGGGGCGTGTCCCTTGCCTTGCGGTAGAGCTGCAAGAGCTTCCGCAGCGCGGCTTGCAGCACCTTTCCGTCCAGCTTTGCCGTCTTGATTGTAAGGGCAATCGTCTTTCGGGTTACTTCTTCCTGCAACGGTTATCACTCCTTTCGATTTTTCTGCCGCAGTCAGGGCGGGCGCACCCGCCAGATCAGCCATATTCTCATAGGCTTTCGTCCGGCGAACAGGAATAGTCCGGGATGCCCGATTTCGGCTTGCCCCAATCAGGGCTTGCCATGTCGTGCGCGACGAGGGCAGTATAGTAGTTGTCGATGGTGGACGGAGCGTTGAACAGCACCGCCCGCAGATATTGCTTGATGTTGCGGATCTTCGTGGTGTTCTCCCGCATACAGTCCATGACAAACTCAATGTGGCTGCTGTTCAGCTTCAAGAATTTGCTCTTTACCAGCTCGGCGGGGTAATCGTCGCCAGCGATGCGGAGCGTCTTTCGCGCAGAGCAGACAGTTTCCAGCATGAGGTCTACGATCTCGTCCAAACGCTCCTTGTCCATTTTCGGGTTCTGCGTGAGCGTGTCATACTCGATATTCTCCATGATGATTTCACGGTAAATATCTACGGCACTCTGTTTGAACGCTTCCGTTCCTTTCCGTTCCGGCGCAGCCCTGCAAGGTGAGGGGTCTGGGGAAAGGATAGGAAAGGAATCGGTATTTGATATATCTGTAATTGATTTTTCTTTCTTTGATAAGTTAGTTCTTGATCTATCTTTATTTAATTGCGTTGGATTTTCCGACGTCGGATTATCCGCTGTCGGATTTTCCAACATCGGTTTACCCGGTATTGGATTTTCCAACATCGGCTGCGGCTGTTCATAGATGGTGTATTCGATAGCAGTCATTTTGCCTTTTTCATCGCGTCCCTGCCGCCGCAGGATATATCCGGCTTTTTCAAGCTCCCATACGGCGGTGCGGATCGCGTCGATGCTCTCACGGTTGATATGGGACAGCCCTGCGAGGGTGTAGTCCCAATCCTCCGGCAGGGACAGCATTTGCGACAACAGTCCCTTGGCTTTCAAGGTCAGCTCCTTGTTTCGCAGATGGTGGTTTGACATGACGGTGTACCCGCTGTTGCGCTCCACCCGAAATACTGCCATAGGTTATCAGCTCCTTTCTCTCACTTCGCCGTGCCGCGCCGGAGAACGGTCAGTTTGCCCGGCTCATACGGACATTCCGCGTACACACAGAACTGGTACTTCCAATGCGGACGGTAAAAGTGACAAGTATTGCAATCCTCACAGTCGGCACAGCCGCCGTTTTCGTAGCGGTCAAAGCCGGGCTTTCCCCGCATGAGCATTTCAAACGCACGGCTGCTGCCGTTCGTAAAGTACATTGTGGCTGCACCTCCTCTCAGATTTGGGCAGAAAAAACGCCGTAGACTTTTCTCAAAATCTACGGCGTGGGCGTATGCGAAAAGGGATGCTGCCTTGCGGTAACATCCCTTTTGTCGCTTGGTTATTCAATTTTTGAGCTAACCTGTTTGCCCTCTGCCCTTAAAAGCGTTGATTTTACTGGGTTTCTGCTTGTTTTCCTATGTCAACGCTCCCGAAGCGGGTGCTTGTAAGAAGAGCTGTTAACGCTTGTTGTGTTGAACCCATCGTGTCAAAGTACCCCAATGCGTTGAAATCTCGCTATATCGTTGGATTTCGTAGAGGGGAAAATCGGGCATCGTGGGGTATCGTCAAGGGGTGTTCTGTATCGTCTTGCGTCCGATTTGCGTCAAACTTGCGGCAGTCAAAACGGCAGAAATAGAGCAAGCGGCAGGGGTCAGCCTGCCGCTTGCTTGTTGTTCAGAATATTGGAAATCGTCTTTGCTGTCCGCTGTTTCGCTTCGGGGTATACATGAGCATATACACGGCTTGTAATATCGCAAGAAGCGTGTCCGAGGTTCTCGCTGATTACCTGCATCTGCTCTCCGCTATAAACCAGCAGGGAGGCATAGGTGTGTCTTAACTTGTGAGCGGAAATCTCCGGCAGTCCGTTTTGCTTCATCAGTCGCTTCAGCCGCTTGTTCAGTTCGTTTCGGTCAAACCACTTGCCCGTCCCTGTTGTAAAAACCATTTCGGGCTGTTCCCATGCATCGCCAAACGCTTTCTTCAGCTTGTCCTGTTCCCGCTTGTGCCGCTTCAGCATTTGAATCATATCGTCATCAATACAAATCGTTCTGCGGCTCTTAGCCGTTTTGGGCGGGGAAAGATAGGAATGGTCTGTATTACACTTGGTGTATTTGATACAAATGGTTTTGGCTTCAAAGTTGATACATTCCCATTTCAGCCCCAGCAGCTCCCCGCTCCGCATACCTGTATATAGGAGCAGTTGAATCATTGTGTTGAAGTTTGAATATTCGCTTGTCAGTTCCATTAGTTTCTGTGCGTCAGCGATAGAAAGGTATTTCGTCTTGTCAATGGCGAGACCGTCCGTGTCCTCTGCTTTCTTTTTCACATAAGTTCCCTTACATGGGTTCTCCTTAACGATTTTCTGCTCGACCGCATAATTGAAGATAGATTGAAGAACGGTTTTTGTCTTTCGTGCTGTCTGCGGTGCCATGTCAAGCGACAGGAGGAACTTGGTGATTTTGGCAGTGTCCATATCTTTGAGCCGGGTATTTGCGAAAACCGGGTTAATACGCTGGCGGACATTACTCTCATAATTGTATTGCGTCAGTTCTCTGATATGATAGGGAGCGTATTCCTTAAAATACATCTCCGCCAAGTCCTTAAACTTCATGTTTTCGTTGAATGCCCTGTTGCCCTCAGCCTTGTTCCGAAACTCATTGTATGCTTCTTGAACCAACTTGTCCCGCTTTGTCTCGCTGATATTGGCGGGTGGCGTATAGGTCATATAATGCCGGACTTGCTTACCGTCCCCGTCGAAACCGACGGAGACGGTAAATTGATAACTATTGCCACGCTTGCGAATACCTCGCAGAATGGTCGCATTGTCCCTCATTTCTTTAGTTATCTCCTTTCCTTAAGCGATAATGCCTAAACTATTAAATTGTTCACACAGCAGGTCAAAATTAACATATACAACATTGCCGACCTTTATCGACGGGAGCCTTCCCTGCTTCTCCAGAGTTCTCAGAGCGTTTTCAGGTAAAAGACCCGTTGCGGCAACCTGTCTAATTGTCATCATGTGGGGCTGTCCATGCGTCATAGGCGATTACTCCTTTCTGTTTTTAATTTTATTGTCTCACCTTGCTTTTTGCTTGGGTGGTGAAGTCAATACTATTATAACGCATAAAACAGCCGAAAATGGAAATTAGCAGGTTTTTCTCAACTTTTGGCAGAATGAAGCAAATACGCTTTCATTTTTCGTTAGACTTTCCCCTTGATTTTTTTGATTTTTTGCGACAAGATTTCTGCTCCCCGCCCGTGCGGAACAGATTTTGAAAATACAATATTCTAAAAACTCTCCGATTTTGCTGATTTTCGCCTTGTTCTGCTAAATATTACTGGTTTTGTGCGGAAAATATTCAAAAAATGATATGAAAATTAGATTTTCAAAATATTAAAAATCTAACGAGCAAAAAAGGACACTTGGCGGTCATTCCGTCAAGTGCCTTTCTTCTTTTACCTGTTTGCTTTCTTTTGCCTTTTGGTCGTTCGGGCGGCCATATCACATTCCTGCCATGGTTATTTGTGTAGCGAAAATCTCTCCGCTCGGAGAGTGAACGGCTCAACGCCGTTCCTACTATAATAGTATGCGGTGCTTCGGCAAATATAACTCTTTTTCGCGGGAATCAAACATTTTTATTTCCTTTATGCGTTTGGAGGGAGAAAAGAGTATAGTATTCCTTTTATTTTTTTATTTTTAACCCCATACCTGAAATTGAAAGGCTTTTTGTCTATCATTCTGGTGGTGGGGTGGTAGGTCAAGACCCGTGCCACAACCGGCAGGCCATTTCAAAATCGGGGGAATAAATCTGTTCCCTCGATTTTGGCCGTTCAATTTCATTCCCCCCTGTGCTTATTAAGAATAAAAAAATAAGCACAAGGGGAATGAAAGAACATCAAAAAAATGTTCATCAGGTTATCAACCAAACTCCGACGGTCTTAGGTCTGCCATTATACCGCAAGGCTACCACGCCTACTCGCTTATCCCCCAAAACAGGACGGTCTCGCACACCGCTTGATGACTGCGGCTGCCTCTCTCGTGTAAATACACGGCTCTCACCTTTCACGCCCCGAAAGCAAGGGCGGTACTCAGATTTTGAGCAAGAAAAGGACGCCACCCTTTGACGGCCGCGTAAAGGGTGGTTAGCCCTCCAGTTATTTTTGCGTGAGAGACTTTCAACACGGGCGACGCTTTCACTCTTTCGTGCGGGCGTCGCCAGCCCTGTGTTTAATTTTGCTTTCATTAAATAATAAGCAGGGCTGTCCGCAATATTCCGTTTTGGCGTTTGACAGAAAAAAGCAGATGAACGGCGGAGCGTTCATCTGCTTTTTATTTTTACAATTTTACAAAATGAGATTTACTCACTTATTCTTACACGCTTTACTGCGTCAGAGAGCAAAAGACCGATTAGTTCATTTCTTGAACGATTGCTTTGTGCCGACAAGGTGTCCAACTGTTCAATCAATTCGTCTTTCAAGCGAACAGAAATGACCTTTGTCCCGTCCTCGCCTTTTAATTGTTTCTTCTTGATGTCAATGAAGTCATCCATTCCATTCACCTCGTAGTTAAAGTATAACTTGACAATTCACTTTCAAGTATGCTACAATTCGGTGTGTAGTAAAACTACAATATAAACTACAAATAAAAATACAAGGAGAGAGAAGAATGGATGGTTTTAATGTTGGTCTTATCGTTGTAGTCATTTTAAGTATTGTGGCGTATATCGCCCAAAATATCATGGTTAAAAAACTGTGGCAGACAAAGGGAATTAACCTGTCCTCAAATCGTATTATTCTTGGCATGGCGGGACTCGGTTTTTTCATTCTCTGCGTATTCATCTATGGTAAGTCCCTTGGTATGAGCCTTGGCTCCGTGATGGGAGACCTCGGTACAATCGGGTGGGTAATTGCCATTATTACGATTGCTTGCTTTGCTTATGTCCTTATTCGCAACATTCGTGGTGCTGGGGCTGGAACGGGTATCGTCTTAACGGTCTTACAGACTTTGAGCGGTGTTCTGATTTTGGTACTTGGCGTGGCAAAGGTGAGCCTCGGTGTTGCGGGAGCAGACATGACCGGCACGGTCGGCAACGGACAGAAAACCGCCGAAGTCCGTTCTGACGAAACCGCAAGAAAGCATGGGTATAAAAACGCTCAAGACGCTTGGGCGAATGGTTTTGACGCTTATGCTATCGGGGACAGCAGACGCCCCGTAAGCGGCGAGAACAAGACAAAGGTTGAATGAAGCAAAAGAGAGCCGAGCGGTCAGCCGCTCGGCTCTCCTTCACACGATAAGCCCCGCCACTTCGGGACAGGTCAGCGTGATAAAGTCCAGCCGCTCCATTATCCACCAGTATCCTTGTGGAAGAGCCCGATACCGAGATTTCTGCTCCAATGGCCATCGGCGGACTGATTGTAATTGCAGTCCTGTGCGGTGGTGTGTTGTTCCTCATCCTCCGATTCCGTAAGAATACTACAGTATATAAATCCACAGGTGAGGACAACGAGTACGATAAGTGCGGCAAGCTCTCCCTCAAGGTCCGTAACCCCGAACTGCGCATCGACCATCTGAAGGATGTTCCTTCCGGCGTAATTGCCATTGAGGTCGATGAAGGCGTAGCCAAGAAGCTGTTCGGGAAGAAAATCAGCGTCCGCTACTACGACCGCATCATGACCCACACCGTCGGGACCGTCAATGGCCCCTACTGGTTCAAGATGGATGTCGGTGAAGCGCCGGTAGAGGATGCGGAGCCTAAGGAGGAAGCAGTATGAAGAAGCTCGTTACCCTCTGCGCTGCCCTGATTGCTCTGATGAGCATGGCGGTGAGTGCCAGTGCCGCTGACTACACCTTCGAGACCGCCGGCGTCACCGACTACTACAGCAGCACCAACTATGAGGATCTCTATGACGCCGCATATCGTTACGGAGAAACCAATCAGATCGACTTCGACATCCCTGAGTTGAAATACGGCCTGAGTCAGCAGTTCCTGGAGCAGTCTATGGACAGCCCCTATCTGCCCTCCGGCACCCAGTATGGCCTCAGCGGCAGCAGTACTGTTGTGGAAAGCGGTGGGTATCCCGTTTTAGATTACCGGGATGCCGACAACTACAAGCGAGACAACACCTGCGTGGTGCCGGAGCTATCACCGAGGAGCAGAAAGCAATCGTCCTTGACAGCCTTGACGATGGCGAATCAAGGAGGTACCGTATGAGAATTTGGCATGACACCTCGTATTTGACCGATAGGGACAAATTGATGATCGACCGTGGCCTCGCCCGTGACGGCTACCACAGTCTGCGCTTCAGCTTCGTCTACACCCCGGAGGAGCGTGAGCAAAACCGGCAGATGAGCATGATGAGCAATTCGATGCATCAGGAGCGTTGGCACCAGATCTGCGTGCAGGATGCAGTCCGGCGCAGCGATGCGATGCATCAGGTCATGGAGGAAATCAGTAAACAGTTCGTGTGCTACCAGTATGACAAGGATCAAAGCCTTCGGTAGTGGGGCGCTATATCAGATCTTCAAACACAGCCATCTTTTCTCTTAAAGGCGAAAACTCAATCAAATAGAACCAGAGGGGGGTATAAAACACCCCCTCTTTTCTACATTCATTATGAGGGACAACCAGACTCATAGTGAAAGGAGAAGCATCTATGGAATTCTTCTCAAGAAAGCAGACAGCTAAAATGCTCGGCGTATCGTTGTCAACGCTAGATAACTTGAGGCAGGAGAGAAAAATCGGCTACTATCAGAAGTACCCTGGCTGCAAGGTGCAGTTTACACAGGCACATATCGACAAGTACCTTAAGCGGGTGGAACGCGAGGATCGAGAACCCAAGATCAGAAGAAAGTAGGCGAGTCAAGTCAGATGAAAACCGTGATGATATTCGAGATTGAGCAGGAATTATACGATCAAGTTACTGTTGTGCTGAATCCGTTGGGATATACACTCGAAAGCGCAATCGTCCTATTTATGGAAGCGTGCGTGGCCTGCAATGGCATCCCATTCACCTACACCCAAGAAGAATTGGATGAGGCAAAACGCAACCCTATAGTTAACCTCATCAACAAGTACCAGGAGGAGTGATGATGCGATCATTCGTTTCCTCAATGCACCACCATGAAAAGCACTTGGCAATCGGTAAGTTGCCAAGTGCTTTCCCCTTCATCTGATGAAGCGATATTCGTAAAGTCGGTCAGTTTCCTGAAGGTATCTCAGCAGCCTTTTGGCGTAGCAAGTCTTTAACGGCTAAAGCAAACGACCAATATGAGGAAAACGGCGCACCCAAGCTGTTGTCAGGCTCCGTGCGGGTGGACGGGTATAACCGGCATTTGGACATCCTCTATGATGCCAAAATTCTGGTATCCAGATAATTTTAAGGAAAAATAAGGCCCGGAAGTCATTTAGGAGAAGGACTTCCGGGCTTCATCTGTCCCAGGGAGGTGATAGTTTGGCTGTGGAGCTTTCCTATTATTACGGTTATGAAGCGGAGCAGTTCTCGTTTTACCGTATCCCCAAGCTGCTTTTTACAGACAGCCGGTTCTCCGGTATATCAACCGATGCAAAGTTGCTCTACGGCATATTGCTTGACCGCATGAGCCTGTCCATGAAGAACGGATGGACAAGCGCAACCGCTATATGGTTGATCAAGCGGATGTTCTGATCGTAGTGTGGGATGGAAGTCCCAGCGGAACCGGAAAGACAGTCAGATATGCTCATCAGCAGGGTAAGCCTGTTATCATCATCAACCCGGTTTCCCTTGATGTCACACAGGAATAAGGCAAAAAAAGCTACCCTTGAATCAAGCGTTGTGAAAACCGTGAATTTGTTTATGAATACGAATATTCACTTCGCTGAACAGCGATTATTGGAGGCGTGAATGGTGTTCATCTTTCAATGAACATCACCACGGAACGCATTGATTTTTCACGGCTTCGCAAAATGAAAAGTGCCAGCTTATGAACAGTCCCTTGTCGGGAGAAAATTAAATCGCTGGAAACGGGAATGCCCGCGGCACTGTGCATCTGGCACAGCGCCGCGGGCTTTTTTATCACAGGAGGTCATTCAGAAGATTCATGCACTTAGCGTTATGAATCATTCAGTGCCGAGCACTTGCTTTCTTCATGAACTCCAGATAAAGGCTGTACAACACAGCACAGACGGGTACGCTGAACAGCATCCCTAAGACGCCGAATGCTTCGCCGCCGATTGTAACAGCCATCAGCACAAGCAGTCCGGGAAGCCCAACGGACTTGCCGACCACCTTGGGATAAATCAGATTGCCCTCCACCTGCTGCAAAATGAGCAGAAAGAGAATGAACCACAGAGCCTTGCCGGGTTCTGCCAGCAGGATCAAAAACGCA
>OGNB01001684.1_pt1 | contig 12038 bp, 10 predicted proteins | sample 1573301 | NCBI WGS metagenome assembly OGNB01 (sample SAMEA2581914, study PRJEB24529) | metagenome | biome: Human gut stool | place: China | collected 2011
GTCACACCGATTTTCGTCACTTCGGCAGGCAGCAGTCCCTGCGCCTTGGATACGCGGTTCTGTACGTTCACCGCAGCCATGTCGGGGTCCGTACCCTGCTTGAAATAGACTTGTATAGTGGCAGAACCGGCATTGGTGGCGGTAGAACTGATGTACATCATGTTCTCCACACCGTTGATGCTCTCCTCCAACGGCATGATGACACTGTTCAATACGGCTTCGGCGTCGGCACCGGTGTAGTTGGCACTGACGTACACCGTGGGAGGTGCAATATCAGGATACTGTTCCACCGGCAGCGTAAAGAGCGAGATAAGCCCTATCACCAGAATCAGTACGGATATGGAGATAGCCATCACCGGCCGCTTTATAAATATATTTCCTTTCATCTTAATGGGTCATTGATAGTTGATAAATAGCAGTTCATTATTTCACCTGTGTCCCTTCGCGCAGCAGTCCGGCACCTGTGGAAACAATCTCGTCGCCGACTTCCAGTCCGTCCAGCACTACGTATTCGCGTCCGTCATTTATTCCGGCCACGGTAATCAAGGCAGAAACGGCCTTGCCATCCACTACCTTATATACCACTGTCTTGTCCTGCAACTGCACGGTGGCCTCTTGCGGAATCACAATACAGTTCTTATAAGTGGTAGGCACCACCACCGTGCCCGACGCCCCACTGTGGAGCAGGCGCGATTCATTGGAAAATACCACACGTGCCACTACCGTACCCGTCTGGCGGTCGATGACACCACTGATGGACTCGATGGTACCTTTCTTGTCGTAGACGGAATTGTCGTTCAGACGCAGCTCTGCCGCCGGCATGTTCTTCAGCGCCTCGTCCATGCTGCCGTACTGGCGTGTCAGGGCAAGCAACTGGTTCTCGGTCATGGAAAAGTAAACGTACATGTCGCTGTTGTCACTGACCGTTGTCAGCGGTTGCGGCAAGCTGGGGCTGACCAATGCCCCTGCACGGTAGGGCAATGCCCCCACCACCCCGTCGCTGGGACTCTTCACTTCCGTATAGGAGAGGTTGTTGCGTGCGCTTATCTCCTGGGCCTCGGCCTGCGAGAGTTGCGCCTTGGCGGTAAGGTAGCTGTTTTCGGCAGTCTTCAGGCTGAATTCCGAAACCACTTTCTGCGCATACAATTCCTTGTTGCTGTTATAAGTCAGTTCGGCAGTAGCCAGTGCGGCACGTGCCGCTTCCACATTGGCAACGGCCGTTTTGAGTGCAGCCTTGTAGGGAACCTGGTCGATGATGAAAAGCAGTTGTCCCCGGCGCACCTTCTGCCCCTCGGTCACACAAAGCTTCTCGATGGTGCCCGACACTTGCGGATAAATATCTATGTCCTGCCGTCCGCGTATCGTTGCCGAATACGAAGTGGAAAGCTCTTTGTCTGTCGCCTCCACTTTCATGGTAGCGTAAGAAGGTTTCATTCCGGAAGCATCCGTTGCCTGCTTGCAAGATGCCAAACACATTGTACAACCGACAATCCCTATCAGCCGTATCCATTTCCTGTTCAATGTAATCATACTTTTTCTCATTGTCTTTTTGTTAAAACTGGTGGCAAAAGTAGGAGAAAGGAACAACGCCATAATGACCAATTACACTCCAAAGATGTTCCTTTTTCGACATTCATCTTTTTTAAGGCTAATGAATTGTCTATAAATGACATATAGAACAAGAAAGCCGCATAATGGAACATTCCATATTTCCCATTATTCACCAACTTTGCAAAACGAAAAAGGAAGAATATGGAGAAAGGGAACATAAAAATCGTAGAAATCGCGGACTTTAAAAACAGCGAACATGTCCTTGACTATGTAGACAATGACTTTGTCATAATCAACAGTCTGGAGGGAAGCCCCTACAATGAAGATACAATAAGATTAGGATGCTTCCTTATCGCTATCTGTCTAGAAGGCTGTATCCAGTTGGACGTCAACTACAAAACCTACCAACTGGAAGCAGGCGACTTACTGCTCGGCCTTCCCAATACCATTATCAGCCACGCGATGGTAAGCCCGAAGCACAAGATAAGGCTTGCCGCATTCTCCACACAGTTCCTACAACGCGTGGTCAAGATGGAGAAGGATACATGGAATACCGTTATGCATATCCACAACAATCCCATAAAATCTGTCGGGGAGGAAGGAGACAAGGAAATCTTCAAATTCTACCGGGAACTGCTTATGGCAAAGATAAACGACGAGCCTCATCACTATCACAGGGAAGTGATGCAATACTTGTTTTCTGCCATTTTCTGTGAGATGTTGGGACACCTCAACAAAGAAGTGAACCCTTCAGCAATGACAGCCGATACAAAAGAAAGCATCAAACAGTCCGACTATATCCTGCGTAAGTTTATAGAGATGTTGTCCAAAGACAACGGCATACACCGTTCTGTAGGATATTATGCCGATGCACTCTGCTATAGTCCCAAACACTTTTCGAAGGTCATCAAGCAGGCGTGCGGACGTACACCGCTGGACTTGATAAACGAGAATGCCATTGAACACATCAAGTACCGGCTGAAGCATTCGGACAAGTCCATCAAGGAGATTGCAGAAGAATTTAATTTCCCCAACCAGTCTTTCTTCGGGAAGTACGTGAAGTCTTATCTGGGCATGTCTCCGGCACGTTACCGCAATACGAAAGAGGAGTGATTTCCCCTACTCTTGGGGCTCACTCCGTAAAGGTCTGCATTAGGAAGCTAAACCTTAACTTTACGACGCTAAAGGTCAACTTTACGATGGCTAAACCTCAACGTATCACTTCATCACACACTGCATCCTGGAAAGCGCGTGCTTCTCTGCCCGACAGTGCATTCTGGTTCATGATGGCAAAGGCTATCTCGTGTCCGTTGCGGGCTTTAAGGTAGCCGGCCAGGCAGTTGATGGCGGTAAAGGAACCCGTCTTGGCATGTACATTTCTGTGGGAAAGGGTGCCTTTCTTCATGCGGAACTCCAGTGTACCGTCCACGCCGCCAATGGGCAAAGCCTTATAAAGTTTCTGGAAAACATCCGTACGCGAGTAGGCATATCGCAGGAAAGAAACCAAGAGTTCCGGTGAAATGTAGTTGTAATTGGAAAGGCCGCAACCATCTGCCAGATTATACCTATCGGGGTTATATCCCATCTCTTTTATCAGCATGCGGATGGCAGAAAGCCCGTCCTCGGCAGAGACACGCTTCTTTCCGCTGCTCTGCACACCCAACCGGCAGAGCATGGCTTCGGCATTGAGATTATCGCTCTCCTTCATTATCTGTTTCACCACATCCTGCACGGAAGTTTCATAGGAAGCCATCCGCACGGAAAGGCTGTCTTGCCTGAACTCGCCGAAGAGGTAAGAGACTTCCGCATCTACCGCCGGAATGCACCGGATGCCTCGTGCCTGCAACCGTTCCATAAAGGTATGCATAAAGAAGTCCTGCGAAGAAAAGATATTGACCGTACCTGCACGGCGGGCATCGACGTTGCCCGTCACGGTGATGTTGTTCCCGTTCACCAGCCAGTCGCGCGACACACGGAAACGTCCGGCAGAAGGGGTACGGCTTTGGGTCTTGTTCGTCAGTGTATAATAGGAAGAGACGGGAGTGCATTCAAGGCGTGCGCTGTCGCCCCGTTCACTGGGTGTGGCGGTAACCTTCACCACTCCTTTATTCAGCATCAGCGGTGAGAGGTAGGGCTGGAAGGAATAGGGAGTATCATCCCACAACCAGCCGCTGCCCCAGTACAAGGAGTCTTTCATGGAGACATCTCCATACACCTTGCCTTTGATGACAGAGAAGGGGAAACGGGCCACGGCAGCCACCAGGGAATCCAACGCCTCTTCATCAAACTCCGGGTCGTAACCGCCTATCACATACATATTCCCCTGCAAGGTATCGCGCTCAATGGTTCCCTGATACCACACTTCCGTACGGAACGGCTCGTCGGCTTCGGGACGGGAAAGGGCGGTAATGGTGGTCAGCAGCTTCATAGTGGAAGCGGGACGGGAAAGCTTGTCCGCCTGATAGCCGTACAAGGGCTTGCCGGCAGTCAGGTCATAGACCGAAATGGCCACATTAGAGCCTGCGGGAAGTTTGTGTTCTATCAACGCATCAATCCGCGCAGAGAGCGGCTTCACCGGAGTTACCGTCTCTTGGGACCACAATGGGAGCAGGCAGACGGATAAAATTAACAGCAACAATATCCTTTTCATAAATATATTTATCTTTAAAGGCAAAAGTACGACAATCTTACAAATGAACAATAACCAGGTAGTCTTTTCATAAATTATATCCAGCCATCCATCTTAATATTCCTTTAAAAATACTACTTTTACATAGGCAAAATCTCCCAGTTACTATCACTCTAAAATTGATGTACCATGAAACTACAACTTACAATTGCCAGCTTTACAATATGCCTCCTTTTCTCCCCCATGCTTCGGGCACAAGAATCTCCGCGCATTGTCAGTTATGACTTAACCGTACAGATTGATGTACCGAACCGACAGGTCGAAGTAGGCGGTTCGTTTGAAGTTGATTTCCAGGACAGTGACTCAATCTCGTTGGTACTATGGCGCCATGCCCGTATCGACACACTACGCCACAGCAGCCGGGAGATAACCTACCGTTTCGATACGCTTGCCCCGGCACCTGCCCAATTCATTCCCGACGGACGGACCTTGACCCTCTACCGGCCGGCAGGAGCCGATGACCGCTGCCGCATAAATACCCGTTACACACTCTACATGCAGGAAGTGCAGGGCCCTGCAAAATCATTCAATGACCATTGGATTGAACTTGGTTACTATACGGGATGGTATCCTGTCTGCAACGGTAACCGGGCAGATTATTCGCACTTACGAATCGGCATCACTGACGGTTATACGGTGAGCGGCTCAGGTATTATTTCCCATACAGAAGAAGGGATGTGGGAAATGGAGCAACCTTGGGAGAATTTCGACAATGTTATCCTGGCTTCACCCATGCTGAAAAGCCGCCGCATCAATGATAACGGAACTACCATTGAACTTATCTATACAGACTTCCCGGATGCCGGTGCAGACTCGGCACTTCAATGTTGCCACAATGCCTTGAAATTCTTCCGACGCCTTTATAAAATTGCGGGAGATGAGGATATTTACATGAAATTCCTGCTTTCAGCTTCCGGCACCTCAGGAGGGTACAGCCGTAAAAATTTCATTATGCTCAGTTCACGAACATTCAATGAATATGTACTCAAGAACACCGCCCACGAAATCGGCCACTTCTGGTGGAACAAGGCTCCGGTGGAATCTTGGCACGACTGGCTGAACGAATCTTTTGCCGAATTCAGTGCTTTGCAATACATACGCCACACCCGCGGCGAGAAAGCCTATGCCGCTTACATCGACGCCTATCGTAAGGAAACACGCCATATCCGTCCTATCTGGGGTATTGACCGCAACGACCGCGAAGCGCATCTTGCCCTCTATAGGAAAGGGTCAGTACTACTCGCCGACCTGCTTGTCCGGGTGGGTGAAGAACCTTTCTTCAACTTTCTGGCAGGTGTCATCCAAGCCCATATAACAGACACATCGGCTTTCCTGGATTTTGCAGAAAGCCGATTGGGGCGTAAAAACCGGGTCTGGATTGAAAAGCGGTTAAAGGAATAAACACCTGATTATTCTTCAACTGTTCCTTTCGCCACCGGCTTCTCAAAATGAGTGCCGCACTTCCTGCATACATACTCCCAATGCTCAGTGCCCGGAGGTGCGGCCGACAATGCCGCAATAACAGCAGCCACCACAGCACGCACCCGATGGCTCTTCTTCAGCACAAACTTAATCTCATCCGAACCGCAATGGGGGCAGTACCTCAACTGTTCCGGAATCATCTGGTTCCGTTCAAGCAGACGGAGGGCATTATCATATTCGTCCTCATAGACAAATATATCCACTCCCGTGACATCACGGACATATCCGCGCATCACGGAAGACATGTTTTCATTATGCAAAACAGACGCAATGCCCTCATTCTTCAAGGCACCCTGGATAACATGTGCCTGGAAGGCATCGTCGCAGGTGATTAGCTTTACGGTTTTCATCTTTTATGTTTATATGAAACAATAGTCATGGGTTCTACAATGCCTCCTTGAATATCTCTCCCACCGTGGGGTGCGGAAAGACAATCTTCTTCCATTCATCGGCAGTAAGTTTCAGTTCAATAGCCATGCCTGCCAGCGTGATGATTTCCGAAGCGGGATTACCCAAGACATGTGCCCCCAATACGGTATCGTCACTGCCCAACAGTAACTTGCAGACGCCATTCACTCCTTCATTCTCTGCTACAAAGCGACCACTGTACGCCATCGGCAGCTTCACGGCACGATAGGCAACGCCTCTCTTCTGCAGGGATTCTTCTGTCTCGCCCACACCGGCTATTTCGGGATTGGTATATACCACGCCGGGGATGGCACGGTAGCTCATGGCATCCTTCTTGCCAATGATGGAATGTATGGCTACTTCTGCCTCGCGGACGGCTGTATGCGCCAGCAAGGAATATCCCGTCAAGTCGCCGCAAGCATATACTCCGGGAACTGAAGTCTGCATCTGTCCGTTGACAAAGACATTTCCGCGCTCCGTTCTTTCCAAGCCCAGATTCTCCAATCCGAAGCCTTTCATTACCGGACGGCGCCCGACACTCATCAGAAGCCGTTCGGCAACGACGGAACCGGGACCGTCGGCTGTTTCATAATTCACCTGGATAAGGGAAGAAGCTTCGGCAGTATCCGGCATGACAGACACTACTTTTGCACTCAGCATGAACTTGATTCCCCGCTTGGCGTACTCTGCACGGAGCATACCCGCCAGCTCTCGGTCCATACCGCCTCCCAGTATCTCGTCCAGCATCTCGACGACGGTTACCTGCACTCCCAGGCTGTTGAAGAAAGAAGCGAACTCCATACCGATGACACCGCCGCCGATGATGGCAAGCGAAGCGGGCAGTTCCTTGTTGTCCAGCGCGTCACGATGGGTCCAGTAAGGCACCTTGTCTATGCCGGGAATGGCAGGGACAAAGGTTTCGGAACCGGTGCAGAGCAGCAGGTTCTCGCATTCGTAGGTTTCTCCGCCGCACTCCACATGATTCTTGTCCGTCACTGTGGCCTCTCCGCTGACAATCGTCACACCATGGGCAGTCAGCTTTCCTTTGATTCCCAATACCAGCTTGCGCACTACCTTCTGCTTGCGGGCAATAATCTTGGGCAAATCAAACGATACTTCGGGCACACTGACCGCATACTTCGAAGCATGGCGGGCTCCGTCATAGGTCTTGGCCGAATACAACAAGGTCTTGGTAGGGATACACCCTTCATTCAGGCACACTCCACCGAGACTCTGCTTCTCAAATAGTACGACACTCAATCCTGCTTTTCCGGCAGCTTCGGCAGCAGTATATCCCGCAGGACCTCCACCGATAATGGCAACTTGGTATTTCATGGAATTAATGGTTAGTGGTTAATGATTAGCGATAATTTGTGCGCAAGTTAATAAAACCCGTATTATCCGACAAAAAAGAACACTTCTTTCTTTCGGAGAATACAGCGTAAAGAGGAAATAATTATCTTTGTCGGGCAGCATTTACAAAGAATGCCACGTCCAATGGACATAAATCAAATAATAACCAACATGAAAACGACTGACTTATTCCAACCCATCCTTCTGTTCGCTCTTTTTCTTTGCGGCTTGACGGCTTGCAATGATAGCGATGAAATCCGCCTCTCGCCCTTTCAGGAAACTACCGTGAAGGGCGAAGCCTCTACCCTGCAGATAGACCTAACACGCGGCGACTGGCGCATAACCTCCATCACCACCCCATGGGGAGACCTCATGATGGATGGCAACAAGCTCCCACAACTGGAAGGTACGGGAAGCCTGCATTATAAATGGTGGGACTTGGAACGGGACACCGACAGCCATCTCATCCTGCACTTTAAAGACAACTTTGACTTAGGTGAATCCCGTAGCCTCATCATCAACCTTGAGATGAAAACGGGACTCTACAAGGAACAAATCATCATACACCAAGAACCGTGCACTAACTTCTATCAGATAGAGTCCATCGAATACAGCGTGGAAGAAGGTGACGGAGTGAAAGAAGCCGGAACAGGACCTGATAAGAGTACCTATAAAAATGAAAATCTGGGAAACACAACCGACAAGCATGACTACTATCCATTCATCAATAAATGGACAGAATACGCATTCATACCCGATGGGCACTCTGATGAAACCTTCAAAAGCATAGACCCGGAGAAACGTAGCATCTATCTGCCCAACCACATAGAAGACGGAAAAATAATCATGGGACAACAACTGTTATTCTTCATCAACCAAGGCAAGTATTACAAAGAAGACGAACTGAGATATAAACATTTTGAAGTAGACATAGTAGGTATGAAATGGAACATATACACTTCAACCATCTACTACAAACGGCTTCAAGTGACATTCACCGCCACTCTTTCACGTCCCGGTAGCGATACAAAGAAGGTACTCAAGGGTAAATTCATGCAGAGATACCCTTATGACTGCTCGGAAATACATCACGAAGTAAAGGATTCTTTAGAAGATTAGAGTCCGGTGTCTGTCAGACAAGACTCCACCTCCTCCCTGCTCAATGCCGGAGCTTGCCCATCGGCAAGCTTGCGGCATACCAACCGACCGGCCGCCAGCGCTTCCACCTTTGTTGCAAATGGCAGGCGACCGCTCAAAGCAGGTATAAAAGGTTGATATATCAGGGTATCGGCTCCATGCAGCACCACGTAGCCGTAACCGCCTTCCACCTCCATCACCCGGCATTTCAACTCATTGCCACCGCCGGCAGTATGACCCGAACAGCAAGAAAGGCATACCGCCATCACAGCCGGTACACCTATCTTTATCATCATAAACATCAGCTTCATAAGTTCCGTTCAGTTATGGGGCGAATCAGACTTCCTCTTCCTCATCGGGCAGAAGTTCGTACACATCATCAAAGTAGCTGGTACCACTTGTTCCCGTCAGCACAAAACCACGTTCGCCGGTAGAGAAACCAACGGCAGCCCTGCGCGAAGAAGCGCCGGAAGGATAATTATGCACATCTGTAATGGGGGTAAAGTCGTCGTCGGAATCGCCGTACCATAAGTCTTTGTCAGGGTCGTACAGCCAGTAGTCGCTGCTCAGGGAAGTGCTGTTACGTATTCCCGTAGCCACAAATCCCCTTCCACCGATGACGAAGGATACGGCTTCGGACCGTGTGATGGCGTAGTCATCGTCATAGTCATTGTCGGAGTCCGTATCGGCAATGTCACGCAACTGGGTCCAGTTGCTTCCGTCGAACTTCCAGAAATCCACCAGGTCAGTATTGTTGTTTCGCCCGCAACAGATGTAGGCCACCTCGTCGATGACGAATGCCGTACCGAAGTAGCGCTTCTCGCCTCCATACCCGCTCACCGCTTCCCATTGCGAACCTTCGGCGCCATTGGGGTTGAAACGGTAGAAGTCCATCTTGTAGGCACTCTCGCTGCCGGTAGCGTCGCTGTTGCAGCCCGTACCGACATAGCCATATCCGCCTATACTGAAAGCCAGGGCACCGTCGCGTACTCCGCCTTTGAAGTCGTCTTTCCGTGTCCAGGTATCCGTGGCAGGGTCATACTCCCAGGTATCTGCTACACAGTAGGACGAGGAGCCGTCCTTCACGGAACCGGTCGTAATGTATCCCTTGCCATTCACGGCAAAGCCCACGGCAGCCTTGCGCCCGGCAACGGGCATGTCGGCACACTGCGTCCAGCTGTTCCGGCTCATGTCATACTCCCAAAGGTCGTTCAGGTAATCCTTGTTCGCTCCGTAGAAGCCGCCACACAAATATCCATAATTGCCGATGGTGAAGCCGGAGGCATAAGCGCGGTACACACCGTTATAGCTGGCTTTCTTCATCCACTGCCCCTGAGTGTATTCATCCTCGTCCGTACAACTGCCGGCAATGCACACGATGGCCAGCAACATTATTCCTACCAATAGTCTGTTCATTGTTTATTGTTTTTTTAATGATTAAGCTTTATACTTCCCACTTTCCAAAACAAGAAGCTGCGGGAGGTCCTTTTTGTCTGTCCGCAAAAGTAAACCACCGCAACCACACCGACAAAAATAACCGACGAACAGTCCGAAATTCCCGTTAAACGCCTTTACCGATAAAAACCGTCCGAACGCCGATTTTTGTAGGAAGATATAAAAGTTTTGCCTTTCCTTTGCCGCCAACTAAAAGAACAGAAATGAAGAAGTCATTGTACAGCTTATTCGCAGTCCTCGCTATCTTCTGCGCCTGCCAGGACGAGAACTCGCAGCTTGGAAAGAGCCTCGTGGAAAGCTCCTTCTATAATGTATACGCAGACACCTGCTCGGTAGACATCAGCACCATCCTGCTAGACTCCATAGAGACCCGGGGCGACAGCATCTGCCAGCTGGGACATTACCGGAGCAGCGCCTGGGGAGAAGTATCCGCCACCTACTATGCCGAATACTCCACGTCCGACTTCACCCCCAACACAGACTATACCTATACCCTCGACTCCCTCGTACTGCGAATGATACCTTCGGGCCATTTCTGGGGAGATACCCTGACGCAACAGCGCATCTCCATCTACCGGCTGAAAAACCCCATCGTGCTGGACAACGACGAGGACCTTTACAACAGCACCGTACTCCCGACGGAAGATGCCCCACTCTTCAGCTTTACCTTCACCCCCTGCCCGGGGCGGAAGAAGGAAGTAAGCGTCCGCCTGCCCGACTCATGGGGACAACAACTGCTGAATGACCTCGTGGCCCAGGATGACTACTTCGATACCCAAGACAAGTTCAAGAAGAAATTCCCCGGACTGGCCTTTGTTCCCGAAAACGACGGGCAGTGTATCACCGGATTCATGGTGAATGATTCTGCCATGAGCATCAACCTCCACTATCAGGAAGTCTCCAACCAGCGGACCGGACAAGTGCTGACTTTCAACGTAAACACCGACTATGCCTATACCGGTATCCGGCACGACCCCACCGGCACCCACCTTGCTTCCCTGAAAAGCGGAATAGAGAACCTCGTCCACTCCAGCGACATGGGTTGCCTGGCCTATATGCAGGGATTGACGGGTTACTACAACCAACTGGAATTCCCCTACCTCAACAGCCTCGGAAGTGCCGGACAGATAGTCTCCATAGAGAGCGCCACACTCTACCTCTATCCGTTGGCCCGGAGCTACAACGAAGTGAGCCAGCTTCCCAATGACATCCGCCTTTATATCACGGACGAGAACAATGTGCTGGAGGACTACGTATACGGCAGTGACGGCGTAACCGTACAGACCGGCGACCTGACCATCGACGAGATGTACGGGAAAGAGACCTACTACTCCTTCGACCTCACCGAATTCATCCGCAACAACTACGGCACTTCGGGCATCAAGCGGCAGAAACTGCTGATGAGTCTGACAGACGAAGAAAGCACCACCACCTTCAACCAGGTCATCTTCACCAACGACCCCGAACAAGAGAGACAATGCAGATTAGACGTAAGATTCAAAATATACAACGAGCAATGAAACGCCATTACCGGATTCCCCTTCTGCTGTGCAGTCTGTGTACGGCAAGCCTCACCGCCGTGGCACAAAACACCACCAACCTGCCCACCTCCATGTACGGAGTGGGCGAACTGAGTGCCGGTGACGGCGGACGTTATGCCGGCACGGGCAACACGGGCATCGCCCTGAACCGTACCGGATTTCTGAACACGCTGAACCCCGCAGCCATCACCCGCATGGACACCGCCTGCTTCACGTTCGATGTGGGTGCGTCGGCCTCGTATGCCCGTTATTCCTTCCTAAGCGAACACAGTTCCAACTTCACCGGCAATCCCAACCGCATCAGCATGGGCTTCCGCATCCTGCCGCGCTGGTATGCCCTTGTAGGTGCAGCGCCATACAGCAGTGTGGGCTACGTCATCCAGACCGAAGAAGAGATAGAGGGAATGCCCGGCAACTACACC
>OGNB01001685.1_pt1 | contig 12027 bp, 9 predicted proteins | sample 1573301 | NCBI WGS metagenome assembly OGNB01 (sample SAMEA2581914, study PRJEB24529) | metagenome | biome: Human gut stool | place: China | collected 2011
GAGCCAGAATCCGCCGTCCTGCCAATTGAACGACAGCCCATCGCGAAAATGGAACCTACGCAAAACCGGCCCTCTTGTCAAACAAAAAAATGAAAAAAGTGGATATTTTTTTGAGAAAAATAAAAAGATAAATTATTTTAGCATGTTGATATGTGTCTTTTGTGTGTAAAAAAAGGCCGTCCCGATGGGGACGGCCTTGGGGATGGCAGGTGATGCCGTTACGGCAGTCTTACTTCCAGTAGAGTTTGACCAGGTTGGTACCGCGCGGGGTGGCCGTGGAGCCCTTGAGCTGGCCGGCGGTGATGACGGCGCATTCGTTGGGCAGGAAGTCCGGGCAGTTGTGGATGAAGTTCTCGGCGCGGCTCAGGTGGCTGGGATCGCTGGCCGGATCGGCGACGAATACGGGATGCACGCCCCAGACGAAGTTCAGGGCCTTGATGGTCACCGGGTCGGGGGTCAGGGCGTAGATGTCCTGGGGAGGACGGCGGCAGGAGACCTGACGGGCCGACGCACCGCTGAGGCTGTGGGAGACGATGGCCTTGGCGTGGGCCTTCTCGGCCAGCAGGCAGGCGGAGTAGGCCAGGAACTCGGGGATGCCCTTGTCCGCGGCCGGTTCTTCCAGCTTGCGGTCATTGACCAGCAGCTTCTCGGCCTCGTCGGTGATCTTGCGCATGTACTGCACGGTCTCCACCGGGAAGTTGCCCATGGCGGTCTCTTCGGAGAGCATCACGCAGTCGGCGCCGTCCAGCACGGCATTGGCCACGTCCGTGGTCTCGGCGCGGGTGGGGGCGGGGCTGTTGACCATGGAGAGCAGCATCTGCGTGGCCACGATGACCGGCTTGGAGATGGCGTTGCAGGCGCGAATGATGCGCTTCTGCAGGGCGGGCAGCAGGGGCAGGGGGCATTCCACGCCCAGGTCGCCGCGCGCCACCATGATGACGTCGGTCTCCTTCAGGATCTCGTCCAGGTTGTCCACGGCGTTCTGGCGCTCCAGCTTGACCACCACGGGCACGCGGCGGCCCGAGGCGGCGATGAGCTGTTTGGCTTCGCGCACGTCGTCAGCCGTCTGTACATAAGAGATGGCCACGGCGTCCACGCCCAGGGCCAGGCCGTCGCTCAGGTCCTTTTTGTCCTTTTCGGTCAGGGCGCGCACCTTGGTGGCCTTGCCGGGCAGGGCCAGGCCCTTGCGCGAGGTCACAATGCCGCTGTTGTTGGCTTCCAGCAGCACCAGGCCGTCGGGGCGGCTCTGCTGCACGGTGAATTGCAGACCGCCGTCGGCCAGCACCATGCGGTCGCCGGGCTCCAGGGTCTCCAGGATCTCGGGATGGTCGAAGGGCAGGAAGGGCATCTCATCGGTGCGCTGGTCGGAAAGGCCCAGCAGCAGCTGCATGCCCTTGGTGACCTGGATGGTCTTTTCCTGCACGACGCCCAGACGGATCTTGGGGCCGGACAGGTCCTGCATGATGGTGATGGGCTTGTCCAGCTCCTTTTCCACTTCACGGATATCATTGATGATACGGACGAAATCCGCGGCCGAACCGTGGGAGAAGTTCAGGCGGAAGACGCTGACGCCCGCTTCGACGAGCTGACGCAGCTTTTCCTTGGAATTGGAAGCCGGGCCGATGGTGGCGACGATCTTGGTTCTCATATCTTTATTCCTTTCATACCCGTGCGGGGGCACGGATGTTCTCTCATAAAGCTGTATGTCCAGAAAAAACTATCCGGGCTTTCCTGCGGCTTGTCAAGCGGCAGGAAGCGTGCGGACGGGCAGGGACGCCCCGCCCCGAGTCCAAGGCAGCCCATTGGAATAATTGACAAACAAAATCACATGATTGTCACCGTCCCGTCATGTTCGCTTGACAGCGGGGGAAAGGGTGGGGCATAAGTGGGAAAACGTGGTAAATAGTGGGCGACAGGTGGTGGATCGGTGGCAAATCTGTTTATCCAGAGCGCATATCGCAATCTTGACGCCAAGGGCCGTCTGCTGCTGCCGCCAGAGTACAGGGATGCCTTGCTGGCCGCCGGGGATGGTTCCTTCTGGCTGACCATAGGTCTGTACGGAGGCCTCAAGGCCTACATGCCTGCGGATTGGGAAGCCATCGTCGAAAAGCTGAACAGCGTCCCCCTCCCTTCCATGAAGCTTTCCCACGTCAAAACGAAGTTGCTCGGTCTTGCGCAGAGGATGGTCCCCGATGCGCAGGGCCGCATACGTATCCCGCAGCCCCTGATGCGTGCCGCCGGTCTGCAAAAGGACGTGGTACTGGTGGGCATGGCGGACAAGTTCGAGATCTGGGATCAGGCCCGCTTCGATGCCCTGCTGGTAGAAGACGTCAGCGATGAAGTGGCGGCCTGTCATCTTGATATAGCTCTTTAGAGGTAAGCATGACCATGCAGCAGCAGGGACAGGAACGAAATGCGGCTGATCTGCATATCCCTGTCCTGATGAAGGAAACCCTTGCGGCCCTGCAACCCGTGCTGGATGCCGGAAGGGATCGCCCCGTGCGCATCCTGGACGGCACGCTCGGCATGGCCGGGCACAGCTCTGCCATGTTGCAGGCGGCCCCCCAGGCGGAACTCTGCGCCCTGGACCGGGACGAGGAAGCCCTGGAACTGGCCCGGCGCCGGCTGGAGCCTTTTGGTGGGCGCGTCCATACCTACCATTGCCGCTACAGCCAGTTCGAGGAGGCCCTCGACGACCTGGGCTGGGACAAGGTCGACGCCGTGCTGCTGGATATCGGCGTCTCCTCCCTGCAGCTGGACGAGGCGGAGCGCGGCTTCAGCTTTTACGGGGACGGGCCCCTGGACATGCGCATGGACCAGCATTCCGGCGCGCCTTCGGCCTGGCACTGGGTCAATCGCGAAAGTTTCGACCGCCTCAAGGAATGCATCGCCACCCTGGGCGAGGAGCCGCAGGCCGGGCGCATAGCCCGGGCCATCGTGGATGCCCGCCAGAAGAGCCCCATCGATACCACCGCCCAGCTGGCGGCCCTGGTGGAGAAGGCCTATCCGCCCGCGTGGCGTGCCAAGGCCCGCCGCCATCCCGCCACGCGCACCTTCCAGGCCCTGCGCATGGCCGTCAACGACGAGCTGGGCGAGCTGCGCCGCTTCCTTGATGCCATCCTGGGCCGTCTGTCCCTGGGCGGCCGTCTGGCGGTCATTTCCTTCCATTCCCTGGAAGACCGTATGGTCAAGCAGACCATGCGCTACTGGGCCGAGGGCTGCCGTTGCCCCCGGCATGTGCCGGTGTGCGTGTGCCACCATGTGCCGGAAGTCGAGATCCTGTACAAAAAGCCCGTGCAGGCCGACGATGACGAGCTGGCCGTCAATCCGCGTGCCAGCAGCGCCAAACTGCGGGCCGTGGAGAAAATAGCCGAGGCGGTTTCATGAAGAAGCTGTCGGTCGGGCTGCCGTTCCGCGGACAGGGCAAGGTCCAGACCAAAAGCTGGCTGCTCCTGCTGGCGCTGGGACTGCTGGCCTGCATGACCATGTGCCTGATCCTGGTCTGGAGCAATATCGAGCGCATCGATACCACCTACTTCATCAATATCGCCCAGAACAAGTTGCAGGAACGCAAGGCCCTGCGCGCCAAGCTGGAAGTGGAGCGGGAGCGCCTTCTTTCCCCGTACGAACTGCGCCGCAAGGCGGAGGAGATCGGCATGAAGGAGCCGAAGCCGGGGCAGGTCCGGCGTATGGAAGCGCACTAGCCGGCAAGCATCACAAGCGGGGGACGCATGTTCAAATTCTCATCCGATACCGGAGACAAGAAACGTCGTCCGGGCCGTACCGCATCGCGTACCGTACGCAGCGGTGGGGCCCGGCGTGTTTCTGTTGCGCCCAAGAACAGGGGCCTGAGCTGGGTCGACAGGGTGGACTGGGGCAAGGCCCGCATCGCCGCTGTCGTGGCCATCTTCTGCGTCCTGTGGCTGGGCCTGTGGGGCCGTGCCTGGTATCTGCAGATGATCGAGGGCCCGCGCCTGGCCGACAAGGCCCGCCGCCAGCATATGGCCACGGAGCTGGTCACCGGCAAGCGCGGCATGATCATGGACCGCAACGGGCAGGTGCTGGCCCGCAGCGTGGAGGCCCGTTCCGTCTATGCCCGGCCGCAGGAGATCCAGGATTTCCTGACCATGGCCAACACCCTGGGGCCCATCCTCGGCATCGAACCGCAAAAGCTCTATGACGAGCTTTCCAAGACCAAGCGCCGTTTCGTCTGGGTGCGCCGCAAAGTGGACGATTACACCGCCGAGGCCGTGCGCAAGGCGGGCCTGCCCGGCATCGGTCTTTCCAAGGAATACGACCGCGTCTATCCCTTCAAGCATCTTGCCGGGCAGCTGCTCGGCTTCGTGGGCGTGGACGACAAAGGCCTGGAAGGCCTGGAACGCTCGCTGGACGACCGTCTTGCGGGCACGCCCACCCGCATGGTGGTGCAGCGCGACGCCATGGGCCGCCGCTTTTACCTGCATGAAGAAGGCAAGGACGAGCTCCGCGGCGAGGACTTGATGCTGACGCTGGACGTGCAGCTGCAGTTCATCGCCGAAGAAGCCGTGGCCCGTGCCGCCCGGGACTTCGATGCCCGCTGGAGCGGGGCCCTGGTGGTGGATGTGCCCAGCGGCGACATCCTGGCCTGGGCGCAGTATCCCTTCTTCAATCCCAATACCTACCGGCAGTCCAGCCCCATGATCTACCGCAACCGGCTGGCCTCCGACGCCCTGGAACCCGGTTCCACCTTCAAGCCTTTCGTCATGGCCTCGGCCCTGCAGGAGCGCAAGATCAACCGCAATACGGCCATCGACTGCGAGAACGGCAAGTGGGAGATCAAGAAGGTGACCATCCGCGACACCTCGCGGCAGGGCGTGCTGCCCGCGCACAAGGTGCTGCGCTATTCCTCCAACATCGGCATGGCCAAGATCGGTCTGGAGCTGGGCTCGCCCACGCTCTACAAGTACCTGCGCGCTCTCGGCTTCGGGGAGAGCACCTGCGTGCCCGTGGCCGACAGCCGGGGCATCCTGCGCCAGCCCCGCTCCTGGAGCGAGGCCGACCTCATGTCCGCCTCCTTCGGGCAGAGCGTGTCCGTCACGGCCCTGCAGATGGCGCAGGGCTACTTGACCCTGCTCAACAATGGTGTCTACAAGCCGCTGCGCCTGCTGCGCGAGCAGGTCAATGTGGAACAGCGTTACGAGCGCATCTTTTCGGAGCGCGTCTGCCGTGAGGTCATGGGCATGATGCGCGACGTGGTGGAAGAAAAGGACGGTACCGGCAAGCGGGCCCGCATCGAAGGGGTGGAAGTGGCCGGCAAGACCGGCACCGCCCAGAAGGCCGACCACAAGGCGGGTTCCTACGGCGCCAAGCGTCTGGCCTCCTTCGTGGGCTTTTTGCCCGCCGACAATCCCCGCTATCTGATCGTGGTGCTGGTGGACGAACCCACCAAGAACCAGTACGGGGGCGTGGTGGCCGCGCCCGTGTTCCGCGAGATCGCCTCGCGCGCCATCACCTACAGCGGCGCCATCGTGCCTGATGCCACCAGTCAGGCGGAAAAGGACGACAAGCCGGACAAGGACAAGGGCCGTCAGCGCGGCCTCAAGCTTTCGCGTCTGGATGTGCCCTTCCTGGCCAAGGAAGACGTCCAGACCAGCCGTCCGCCGTCCATGCAGCAGCCCGGCCATCTGGCCAAGGCCTCCAGCCGGGTCCCCGACGTCAAGGGCAAGACGGTGCGCAACGCCGTGGAACTTTTTGCCCGCGCCGGGATCGTGCCGGAGCTCAAGGGGACCGGCACGCGCGTGGTCAGGCAGAGCCCGCCGCCGGGCACGGCCTGGCCCAAGGAAGGAGAAAACGTCACTTACATTCTGTGGCTCTCGGAGAGGTAACCGTGAATCGCGAATTCGAACAATTGCTCGACAAGGTGCGCCGTGAGGGAGGGGAGATCCGCTCCGACTCGCGTGAGGTCGGCAAGGGGGACATCTTTGTGGCTGTCCCCGGGGTCAATGCTGACGGCGCCCGTTTCATCCCGCCGGCCGTGGAGGCCGGTGCGTCCACCATCATCTGCCTGCCCGGAGGGGCCGAAGCCGAGGCCGCCCGTGCCGCGGGCTGCACGGTGGTCCATCATGACGATCCCCGCGAGGCCCTGTGGCGTCTGGCCGAGGCCCGCTGGCATACCGGCAGCCTGCCGCTGCGCGTGCTGGGCGTCACCGGCACCAACGGCAAGACCACCAGCGCCTATTTGCTGGAGCATCTGTTCACGGCCACCGGACACAAGGTGGGCGTGCTGGGCACGGTGAGCTACCGCTGGCCCGGCCATTGCGAGGCCGCGCCCCTGACCACGCCCGATCCCCTGCGCGTGCACGCCATGCTGGCGGCCATGGCGCAGGCCGGGGTGGACATCGCCGTCATGGAGGTCTCTTCCCACGCCCTGGAACAGCAGCGCGTCTGCGGGGTGCCCTTTGCCGGGGCCTCCTTCAGCAACCTGACCCAGGATCATCTGGATTTCCACCAGGACATGGAAAGTTATTTCCGGGCCAAGTCCCGTCTGTTCCTGGAACTGCCCCGCGCCGACAAGGTCATGGCCATCAACGGCGATGATCCCTGGGGCCGCCGCCTGCTGGAGCTGTGCCCGCGGGCCCTGTCCTTCGGCCTGCAGAAGGCGCTCCCGCAGCAGCGTCATCTGTGGGGCGAGCTGTTGTCCGCCGGTACGGACGGCTGCCATCTGCGCATGCATCTGGACGGCCAGCAGTGGGAACTGCGCTCGCCGCTGGTGGGGGCCTTCAATGCCTCCAACCTGCTCTCCGTGCAGGCCCTGGCCCTGGAGCTGGGCCTGATGCCGGACGACCTGCGCCATCTGGAAGACTTCCACGGTGTGTGCGGCCGTCTGGAGCGGGTGCCCAATGCCCGCAAGCTGCACGTCTTCGTGGACTATGCCCACACGCCGGACGCGCTGGTCAACGTCCTGAAGGCCCTGCGCGGCGCCGGTTTCAAGCGCATCGTTACGGTCTTCGGCTGCGGCGGCAACCGTGACCGCACCAAGCGCCCCATCATGGGCGAAGCCGTGGCCCGCTATTCCGACGTGGCCGTGCTGACCTCGGACAATCCCCGTTTCGAGGACCCGGAAGCCATCCTCAAGGATGTGCTGCCCGGCCTGCGCGAAGCCAGGGAAGTCGTCGTGGAAGTGGACCGCCGCAAGGCAACGGCCAAGGCCGTGGAAATGCTCGGTCCCGATGATGCCCTGCTGATCGCCGGCAAGGGCCATGAGGATTATCAGATCATTCAGGGCACCAAACATCACTACAGTGATCAGGAAGTGGTGCGGGAGCTGTTGGGGTGCGCCTAGATCTTGCTGAAATCGTTCGTTGTCTGGGCTGTGCCCGGGATGTGAAGGTGACCGACGGCAGCGTGACGGTCACCTCGGTCGTCACGGACAGCCGCGAGGCCGTGGCCGGCAGCCTGTTCGTCTGCATCGCCGGCGAGCGCGTGGACGGCCATGACTATGCCGCCCGTGCCGTGGAGCAGGGCGCTGTGGCCGTGCTGGCTTCCCGCCCGCTGGAAGGCCTGTCCGTGCCTGTCCTGCTGGTCCAGGATACGGTACGCGCCCTGGGCGCCGTGGCCGCCCTCTGGCGCGGCAAGTCCTCTGCCCGGGTGGTGGGCATCACCGGCTCCGCGGGCAAGACCACGGTCAAGGAACTGCTGGCCCATGTGCTGTCGCGGCGCGGCAAGACCGCCTGCAATGCCCTCAACCTCAACAATCAGGTGGGCATGCCCCTGTGCATGCTCAAGACCGACGGGGACGAGGACTTCTGGGTCTTCGAGGCCGGTATCAGCCACGAGGGCGACATGGACGAGCTGGGCGCCATCCTCCAGCCCGATCTGGCTCTGATCCTCAACGTGGGCGCCGCCCATACCGAGGGGCTGGGCGAACGCGGCGTGGCCTGGCACAAGTCCCGTCTTCTGGCCCATCTGGCCCCCGAAGGCCAGGCCCTCGTGAGCGCCGACTATGACGACCTTGTCCGCGAGGCGCGGGCCGTGTTCGGCGACGTGCTCTTCTTCACGGCCAGCGGGCGTCCGCTCTCCTATCGTGCGGCCTATGCCGGGTGTAGCGATGGGGTGCACGGGCAGTACCGCCTGTGGCTGGACGGCCGTCCCTGTGACGTTATCGCGCCTTTCCGCGGCGATTACGGTACCGAGAACTGCATCGCCGTGGCGGCCGCCGCCCACATGCTGGGCCTGACCGCCGAGGAGATCGCCGCCGGTTTCGCCGACGCGCAGCTGCCGCCGCAGCGCTTTGCCCGCAGCCGTCGCGGCAACTGGGACATCGTGGACGATACCTACAATGCCAACCCGCTTTCCATGGCCCGCATGCTTGACGCCGCGGCGGAAAGCGCCCAGAAACGGCCTTTCGTGGTGGTGCTGGGCGAGATGCGCGAACTGGGCAGCGTGGCGGACAGGGAGCATGAACGCCTGGGCAGGCATCTGGCCCAGCTGCGTCCTGTGCTGGTCTTCTGGCGCGGCGGCCATGCCGATGCCGTGCGGGACGGCCTGGAGCACGGGCTGTACACGGGCAAGTTCCTGCCCGTGGATTCCGGCGAGGCCTTCGTGCAGGCCCTGCGTGAACATCTTCCCGCCGAGACGGGAGAGCAGGGGGGCCTCATGCTCTTCAAGGGATCGCGCGGCAACCATCTGGAAGAATTGCTTGAAGCTCTGGAGCAGAGCGACTGGCTGCCCGGCAGCCGTACGGAGAGTCTGTAGATGCTGTATAACCTGCTGGTACCGTGGGCGTCCGAATGGACGGCGCTCAATGTTTTCCGGTACATCACCTTCCGTTCCATGGCCGCGCTCATCACGGCCCTGGTGCTCTCCATCCTGCTGGGTCCCCGGTTCATCGCCTGGTTGCGTCGCCTCAAATGCGGCCAGCACATCCTGCATGAAGTGACGGCCCATGCCTGCAAGGAAGGCACGCCCACCATGGGCGGCCTGCTGATGCTCTTCAGCCTCACGGTCAGCCTGCTGCTGTGGGCGGATCTGGGCAATTTCTACATCTGGCAGACCCTGCTGGTGTTCTGGGGCTTTGCGGCCGTGGGCTTCTGGGACGACATGACCAAGCTGCGCCATGCCGAGAACCGCGGCATCAGCGGCCGGGCCAAGCTGGCGGTGGCCGTGGTGGCCATGCTCTTCCTGGTCACGGATCCCGGCTATTCCAGCCAGCTGAGCATCCCCTTCGTCAAGGACTGGGCTCCTGACCTTGGTCCCCTGTATCTGCCGTTCGGGGTCTTCGTCATGGTGGCCTCGTCCAATGCCGTCAACCTGACCGACGGTCTGGACGGTCTGGCCATTGGGCCCTGCATCGTGGCCGGTATCGTTTTCGCCATCTTCATCTATGTGACGGGCCATGCCCGCTTCGCCAATTATCTGCTGCTGCCCTATACGCCGGGCGTCGGTGAGGTCACGGTGTTCTGTGCGGCTCTGGTAGGCGCGGGGCTGGGCTTTTTGTGGTTCAACGCCTATCCGGCCCAGGTCTTCATGGGCGACGTGGGCTCGCTGGCCCTGGGCGGCGTGCTCGGCTATCTGGCCCTGCTCTGCAAGCAGGAACTCATCCTGGCCGTGGTGGGCGGTCTGTTCGTGGCCGAGACCCTGTCGGTCATCATGCAGGTGAGCTACTTCCGCTGGACAGGCGGCAAACGCCTGTTCCGCATGGCGCCCCTGCATCATCACTTTGAACTGAAGGGCATCCCGGAATCGAAGATCATCATCCGGTTCTGGATCACGTCCGCACTGCTGGGGCTGGTGGCCCTGTCGGTACTGAAACTGCGCTGATGGCGAGGGCTCCGGCTGCATGAGGCCGGGGCCCGCTCGCCGTTTTTTATCCTGTCCGCCGTGCCTGCCGGTGCAGTGCGCGGCAATATCTTATCCGCGAGGAATGCGACATGGCTCAGAATGAAGATCGTGGCCGGTGCATCAAGGCCGGTGAACTGGCTGTAGTGGTGGGCGCCGGGCGTTCCGGCAAGGCAGCGGCCCGTCTTCTGTTGCGGCAGGGCGCCCGGGTGCGCCTGCTGGAGAGCAATCCCCAGGCTCTGGACGAAGCGCAGGCCGCGGCCCTGCGCGCGGAAGGCATCGAACTGGTGCTGGGGGAACAGGGGCCGGAGCTCTTTGCCGGTGCGAAGATGGTGGTGCCCAGCCCCGGCCTGCCCGTGGTGCGCCTGCGCGAGATGATGGGCCCCCATGCCGATGCGGAAGGTACCGAGATCCTGGCCGAGATGGAGCTGGCCTGGCGCGTCCTTGACGGCGAGCCCGTGCTGGCGGTGACCGGCACCAGCGGCAAGACCACCACGGTCAGCCTGGCGGCGGCCATGCTGCGGGAGCAGGGTCTGCGTGTTTTTCTGGGCGGCAATATCGGCACGCCCCTTTCGGAATATCTGCTTTCCGGCGAAAAGGCCGACGTGCTGGTGCTGGAGACCTCGAGCTTCCAGCTCCAGTGCTGCTCCACCTTCCATCCCCGGGTGGCCGTGGTGCTGAATATCTCGCCCAACCATCTGGATTACCACAAGGACATGGAAGAATACATCGAGGCCAAGTTCCGTCTGTTCCGCTGCCAGACGGAAGAGGACCTGGCGGTTTTGGAGCCCGGGCTGGAAGAGACCGCCGCCCGCTTCGACCTCAGGGCCCGCAAGGTGTGGATCCGGCCCGAAGGCCGTTTCCCGGACTGCCCCCTGTTCGGGCAGCACAACCAGTTCAATGCCGAAGCCGCCTGGCAGGCCTGCCGTCCCTTCGGCGTGACGCTGGAGAATGCCGCCCGCGCGGTGGCTGCCTTCAAGCCCCTGCCCAACCGGCTGGAATCCGTGGCCCGCGTGCACGGCGTGCTCTATGTGAACGACTCCAAATGCACCACGGTGGCCGCTCTGGAAGTGGCGCTGGAAGCCATGGACCATCCCGTGCACCTGCTGTGCGGCGGCAAATTCAAGGGCGGGGATCTGGACGGCATGAAGGATCTGCTGCGCCGCAAGGCCAAGAGCGTGAACCTGTACGGGGCCAGCCGCGAGATCTTCGAGGCTGCCTGGCAGGGCGTGGTGCCCCTGTGCTGGCACGAGCGCATGGAAGACGCTGTCCTGGCCCTGCAGGACAAGGTGGAGGAGGGCGATGTGGTCCTGCTGGCTCCGGCAACTTCCAGTTTTGACCAGTACCGCAATTATGTGGAACGCGGCAACGACTTCAAGCGCATTGTGGGAAGCCTGGCATGAAGAACATGTTCCTGAGCAGGAAGGAAAAGAAAAAGGAAGAAGCCGCTCCCCAGGGCGGAGGCATCTCGCGCGCTTTGGGCAAGGTGAGTTTTGAGGGCTTCGACTGGTGGCTGTTCACCCTGATGCTTATCATCCTGGCCATCGGCCTCATCATGGTGCTGTCTGCCAGCGGCATCGTGGCCGAGCAGGTCAACGGTGACAAATACTACTTTTTCAAGCGCCAGCTGATCTTTGCCTGCGGCGGGGGCCTCGTGCTCTGGGGCGCGGCCCTCATGCCCCGCAGCTGGCTCTACAAATTGCAGTATCCGGCCATCTTCCTCTCCCTGTTCCTGCTCCTGCTGACCCTGTCGCCCCTGACGCCGTCCATCAACGGCGCCAAGCGCTGGATCCCTCTGGGGCCCGTGAACCTGCAGCCCATGGAGTTCGTCAAGATCTCCCTGGCCCTGTACCTGGCCTATTTCATGAGTTCCAAGCAGGCACTGGTCAAGACCTTCAGCCGGGGCGTCATCCCGCCCTTTGCCGTGACGGGCCTGTTCTGCGGCCTGCTGCTGTTGCAGCCCGACTTCGGCAGCGCCGTGGTGGTGGCCAGCATCTTGTTCTTCATGTGTCTGGCCGGGGGCACGCGTTTCATCTATTTGTTCTTCGCCATGATCCTGGCCTGCGCCGGCGCCATGGCCCTGGCCATCCTCGAGCCTTACCGCCTGCGCCGCCTGCTGGCCTTTCTGGATCCGTTCGCCGATCCCACCGACACGGGCTATCACCTGGTGCAGTCCCTGCTGGCCATCGGCTCGGGCCGCTTTTGTGGCTT
>OGNB01001688.1_pt1 | contig 12021 bp, 13 predicted proteins | sample 1573301 | NCBI WGS metagenome assembly OGNB01 (sample SAMEA2581914, study PRJEB24529) | metagenome | biome: Human gut stool | place: China | collected 2011
GTCTGCGGGCGGCCGAAGCCCGCCGAAGGACGGCTGGAGGGGGATTTGTTCAAGGACGCGGTAAAAAACCAGGTCTACGTGACGAAAAAGCCGCAGCCGGGGGCGAAATCCGCCGCGACGGAATACCGCACGCTGCAAAGCAGCCGGGGGCTCTCGCTCGTCGAGTGCCGGCTGCTGACCGGGCGCACGCACCAGATCCGCGCGCAGATGGCCGCCGCCGGCTGTCCCCTGCTCGGCGACGGGAAGTACGGCCGCGAGCGCATCAACCGCACCTACGGCGAGACGGGGCAGATGCTCTACTCCTACAAGCTCACCTTCACCCTGCCGACGGACGCGGGCATCCTGGAATACCTGCGCGGAAAAACGTTTCAGGTGCAGCAGGTGGCCTTCGCAGAGAAGTATTTCCCGGGCTTTCAAATTCCATAAACGCACGGCGCCGGACGGGGTCTCCGTCCGGCGCCGTATGTTTTCGCATCACTCAGAGCCGTTCCATGCGGAAGGCTGCATAGACGTCCCGGCGGGTGAAGCCGTCCGTGGGGACAAACCATGCCTCCGGCAGCGCGGTCACGTGATCCGCCGGGTGCGCCGCTGCAGAGACAAGGCCGTTTTCCCGGCACCAGGCCATGGCGCCGTCATAGGCACCGGCGCGGCCAGTCCGGCGCAGCTGCGCGACGCGGCGCGCGATCGCGTCCGCCTTCGGCGTCAGCAGCATCGCCAGCTCGCCCACCGTCATGAGATCGTCGAGCCGCAGGCGGTTATCGGAAAAGACAATCGCCCGCTGCTCCGCAAGCGCCGTCAGGCGGTCAAACAGCGGTTCCTCGCGGCCGACATCCGCAAAGGGGCTCTCCGCCAACAGCTCGCCCACGGGCACGACCTGATAGCCGTATTCCTGCAGCAGCGCCAGCTGCTCGCCGAGGGCGAAGGCCACCGGTGTGCGCTTGGCCATGTTGTAGCCGTCCTTCTGGAAAATGATCTGCCCGCAGAAAAAGTCCGGGTCTTTTTCCAGCGCCTTGCGCATCGGCTCGACCATAGCGCGGATCTCCGCCTGCTGCGCCGCAGCTCCGTATGGTCCATGCGGATCGCCTCCTGTTGCGATTAGTTAAATTATTTGAAGCAATTATAGCGCGGCGGCCGTTTTCTGTCAAGCCCGGCGCGCAAAACGGCAGCATCCCCTTTTCTTCCGGCGCGGGATGTGATAAGATGGACGTCTGAGAAATCGAGGTGTTATCATGTACGACGAACTGACGCAGGTCGACATCCAGAAGATGCGCGACGAGATCGACTACCGCACGCGCGAGCTGCGGCCGAAGCTGATTGAGGAGGTCAAGACGGCGCGCGCTTTCGGCGACCTGAGCGAAAACTTTGAATACAAGGCCGCCAAGCGCGAGAAAAACCGCAACGACAGCCGCATCCGCTACCTGCAGCGCATGGTCGACACGGCAAAGGTCATCACCGACCACTCGGCCGGCGACACGGTGGGTCTGTTCGACTCGGTGGTCATTTATATTCCGGACGACGACGAGGAGCAGACCATCCGCCTCGTGACGACGCTGCGGCAAAACGCGCTCGAGGGGCTCATCAGTAAGGAATCCCCCGTGGGCAAAGCAGTGATGGGACATCGCGCGGGCGAGACCGTGCACGTGCAGGTCAATGAGGATGTCGGCTACGACATCGTCATCCGCTCGGTCGAAAAGGGGCAGGACGACGATTCCCTGCCCATCAGCGCCTACTGAAACCGCGCAGAAAAGCAGCGGCTGCATCAAAGCGATGCAGCCGCTGCTTTCATACTTCAAAACATCCGGCGGCATTTCGCCGCCCGGTCTCGCGCACATTGGCCGCGTCGCCGTCCGCAGCATCGGAGAGCGCGTCGCGCTCCGTGCGGGCGCTGTCGCGCCGCTGGTACAGTGCGCTTTCGCCCAGCTTTCCCTCCGGCCGCCGGTCGTGGTTGTAGTGCCGCAGCACGCTCTCCGGGAGCACGTCCGGGAAATACCGATTGACATAGTCCAGCAGCGAGCGTATGCTGATAACAGAGTCGGTAAGAATAGCTGGCGCATCCGTGCCGGTGACGTCTGGCAGCAATGCACCCGGCTCTTTTTTGCGCAAAGAAAAAATCCCCCTCAAGATGACTGATCTCGTTTACGTCGAACGCCCAGAAAGTGTCACTCGTTCCGTGATACACAACCATTGGAGTGCTGTCGTCATTGACGACCTTGCTTGCCGGCTTTGGATGAAACTGTTTGTCTTTTTGCTTGACATAGGAAAACAAATCTGCTACCGTTCTTATATCAGCAGTCTGAATGACGAGGCTAGGAAGTTTTCCTGAACCTTTTGCGTCAGACTGCTGATATTTTTCTACGCTTTGAAGCTGATACGCTCTCTTGGAAGTCCCGTCCAAGTCCGCCGAGGCTCTGACAATCGGAATGCTGCACGCCGCCATGATCGGCGGCGCTTTCTTTTGCCGCCTCCGTCAAAAAGGTTTTCTCTCCGGTCGGGCGATCAGTCCAGATAGCCGAACAGCCCGCGCACGGACACGTCCCCGCCGGTGACGGTCTCGCGCGTGCCGTCCTCCCAGCGGACGACGAGCGCGAAGTCATCGTCCACCGCCTCGGCAAAGCCGGTGCGGACATCTTCACCGCGCACGACGCGCACGGGACACCCCACCGTGACACAGCGCGCACGGTAGTCGCTGAGATATGCGCGCGGATCGCGCTGCCAGTCGAGATACATCTCATCGAGCGCACGCACCATCTCGGCAGCCAGCCGCGCGCGGGAGAGCTCGAGCCCGGTCTCGGAATACACCGAGCCCGCGATGGCACGCAGCTCTTCCGGGAAATCCTCCGGCCGCTGGCGCACGTTCACGCCGATGCCGGCCACGATGGAGTCGACCGTGCCGGACTCGGCCTCGACGGTGAGCTCCGTGAGGATGCCGCAGATCTTTTTCGTGCCGAGGACAAGGTCGTTGGTCCACTTGATGCCCGGCTGCACGCCGCAGCGCTCGAGTGCGCGGCGGACAGCCACCGCGACGTGCGCCGTCACAGTCATGGCCGCCGTCGGCACGCACGCCGGGCGCAGGAGCATCGACAGGTAGACCCCCTGCCCCGCGTCCGAGCGGAACGACCGCCCAGCGCGGCCGCGCCCCGCCGTCTGCCGGTCGGCAATGGCGCACAGGCCGTCCGGCGCACCGGCCATGGCCTCCGCCTTGAGGTAGCTGTTGGTGGAGTCGATCTGCGCAAAGCACTGCACCCGCGCCCGCCGCGCCTGCGGCAGATACGGCAGCACATCCCCGGCCGTGAGCGTATCCGGCCGCGCACGCAGACAGTAGCCCCGGTTCGTGACGGCGTCAATGTCATAGCCCGCAGCGCGCAAAGCGCGCACCGCCTGACTGACCGCCGCGCGCGTCACGCCCAGCTTCTCGCGCATCTCCTCGCCGGATACATAGCCCTCCGCCTCCGTGAGCAGGAGCAAAACATCATCCCGCAGCATCCGATCACACCCCTTGTCGTGCGGTTTCTTTTCCTATAGTGTAGACCACGGCACGCAGATTGTAAAGATATTTTCACTTTTGGTTGACAATCGAGCGCGTGTGTGCTATCGTCCGATTGTTAAGTTCGTTCACATTTTACTTTACAATCGGAGGCAATGCTATGAAATTTTCTACAAGAGACCTTTGCTTTTGCGCGATCGGCGCGGCGCTCATCGCCGTGTGCGCATGGATCAGCATCCCGGCGGACGTGCCGTTCACGCTGCAGACCTTTGCGATCTTCGCCGTGTGCGGGCTGCTCGGCGGCAAACGCGGCACGGTGAGCGTGCTGGTGTATCTGCTGCTGGGCGCGGTGGGTGCGCCGGTATTCGCGGGCTTTCGCGGCGGGTTCGCGTCCCTGATCGGCACGACCGGCGGATACCTCGTCGGCTTCATCCTGCTGGCGCTCATCATCGCCCTCGCGCAGGCGCGCTGGGGACTCGGGCAGTGGGTGTTCGTGCTGTCGGCTGCCGTGGGGCTGCTCGTGTGCTACGCATTCGGCACGGCGTGGTTTCTCATCGTCTACACCCGCACGGGCGCGATCACGCTCGGCGTGGTGCTGGCAAAGTGCGTGCTGCCGTTTCTGCTGCCGGACGCGATCAAGCTCGCCCTGGCGACGCTGCTGCGCGCGCGGCTGTACCGGCGCATCCCCGCATAAGCGGCGGAAAGCCTTTTGCCGGAACACCCAGAAGATTTTCCGGCAGGCTGAAAAAACGCTCATGGCAAAAGCCATGAGCGTTTTTTTATGAGAGAAAAGAAAAAGGATTTGAGAGGATGTTTGAAGGGAGTTATGGGGGGAGAGAAACGAAAGCGAAAAACTCAGATCACTTTTTCTTCTTTCAGCTTGGCAAGGTCTGCGTCGGACAGGCCGAGCATATCCTCGTAGATCGCCTTGTTGTCCTGACCGAGGTCGGGCGCACACTTGGTGATCTCCGGCTTGGTATCCATGAGCTTGACCGGGTTGCCGGGGACGATCATGTCGCCGATGACCGGGTGCTGCAGGTGCACGAACATCTCACGGGCGTTGGCGATGTGGTCATCGTTGACGACGTCGGCAAGCATATTGATCGGCGCAACCGGGACACCGGCCGCATCGATGATGGCCACGCAATCGGCAATGGTGTGCTGGGAGCTCCACTTCTCGATCTCGGGCTTGAGCGCGGCGTAGTTCTCGCAGCGGTGGATGTTGGTGTCAAAGCGCGGATCCTCGAGCAGCTCGGGGCGGTCGAGCGCCTTGGTGCACAGGAGCGTGAAGAGCTTGTCGTTGCCGCAGCCGATGACGAAGCGTCCGTCGCTGGCCTGGAAGGAGTCATACGGGAAGGCGGAGGCGTAGCGGTTGCCGATCAGCTCGGGCTGCTTGCCGGAGGCGAAGAAGCGCTGCCAGCCGACCTCGAGGCTGGAGACGACGGAGTCAACGAGCGCGACGTCCACGCGCTGGCCGCGGCCGGTGACGGTGCGGGCGTTGAGCGCCATGAGGATGCCGATGGTGAGGTTCATGCCGCCGAGCACGTCGCCCATGGCATTGCCGACACGAAGCGGCTGACCGCCGGCCTCGCCGGTGATGCTCATGAGGCCGGAGGTGGCCTGCGCGATGATGTCATAGCCGGGGCGCTGGTGCTTCGGACCGTAGCAGCCGAAGCCGGAGACGGCGGCGTAGATGATCTGGTCATTGACCTCCTTGAGCACGTCATAGCCGACGCCCAGCTTGTCCATGACGCCGGGGCGGTAGTTCTCGACGACGACGTCGGCCTTCTTGACCATCTCGAGGAAGAGCTTTTTGCCCTCCTCGGACTTCAGGTTCAGGGTGATGCCCTTCTTGCCGCGGTTGACGTAGGCATAGTACATGCTGTAGTCGTTCTTCTTCGGGCCCATGGCGCGGGTATCGTCGCCCTTGCCCGGCATCTCGATCTTGATGACGTTGGCGCCGTAGTCGGCGAGCATCATCGTGCAGTACGGACCGGCCAGAACGCGGGTCAGGTCCAGAACGGTAATATTGCTCAATGCTTTTTCCATGGAAATATCTCCTTTATCAGATAATCAGATTGCAATCAAACGTTTCCGGGGATCAGGCGCCATGCAGCAGGTTTGCCAGCGGGACGTAGATGGTCGAGCAGAGCACGATCAGGATCAGGATCGCAAGGCCGGCGTAGATGAACAGCTGCACGAACGTCTTGTTCTCGTCCTCCTTGGTGCGGTTGGGAAGCGCAGTCGCAAGCGCCGCCATAGCCAGCGCGCCGCCGGTGGACAGCGGGGAGATGCCGGACAGAGAGCCGCCGGCGCCGACAGCCGCCATCAGTGCGACCGGGTTCACGCCGCCGACCTGGGCAGCGATGTCCGCGCACATCGGCATCATCGTCGGGTACACCACGCCAAGCGCGGAGCTGACAAGGCTCAGCAGTGCAGCGGAGATGCCCATGAACGGAGTCGCAGTGCCCTTGGTCATGATCTTGGCGAGCGCGTTGCTCATCAGATCGATGCCGCCCATCTTGTTGACGATGTTGAGCAGGGAGCCGACCGCGAGGACCATCACGATGGTGCCCCAGGGCAGGGACTTGAGCGCCTTGCCGTCGTCGGCAACGCCGAACAGGAACAGCAGGCCGCAACCGCGAAGGCGGCGACGCCGATGTTGACCTTGACGAAGATCAGCAGCACGAGCATGAGCAAGATGCTCAGCAGAGAGATGATCTGCTTGGCGTTGAACTTCTCAAGCGTGCCGCGCTCGATCGGGTTGAGCGGCTGCTTGACCTTGTGGCCCTTGAAGATGAACCAGAACACGAGCGAGGACACGATCGTCACGAGCGTCTGGCAGACCAGAATGGTGGGCATAACGTTTGCAATGTTGGCCTCGGCTGCGGCGCCGGTGATGATGGCAGCCTCAGGCGTGATGGGCGTCATACGTCCGGCCATCAGGCCCTGCTCGCCGATCAGGACGAGCATCAGCGGGTTGAAGCCGACCTCCACGGCGATGATCGCCGCGAGTGCGGGGATGATCGCCAGCGCAGGCACAGCGCCGGGGCCGACACCGGCAATGACGAAGCCGGCAATGTAGACCATGATGGGCAGGACCCACATCTTGTTTCCGGCCAGCGCGATGATCTTTCTGGCCAGCAGATCCAGCGCGCCGGTCTGCGTGATGGCCGCGAACAGCAGCGTGATGCCGACGAGCGTGGTAAACATGGAGGTGCTGAAGCCGCCGATCAGATCTTTATCGGTCAGGCCGAAGATACGCACCATGATAACGCCGAATGTGACTGCCACAACACCGACGTTGACCTTGCGGAAGAAAGCCAGCAGGATCACGACGATGAACAGCACCAACGAGATAATGTCAAATGCAGTTTCCATAAATGATTCCCTCTCTAATATGGTTCAGATTTGTGGATGCGTGCCGCTCTCAGCAGCAGGGCGGGGTCTTAGTGTTGATGTTCTGCTGATGGCCGCTGTAGATGCCGTCGATGAAGCTCTTCTGATACTTCGCGGCAGCCAGCAGCTTTTCGAAGTCGATGCCGGTGTCATAGCCCATGCGCTCGAGCATGTACACGAGATCCTCCGTGGCGGTGTTGCCGGAGGCGCCCGGTGCGAACGGGCAGCCGCCGAGGCCGCCGAGCGTGGACTGCACCGTCTTGATGCCGCACTCGATGGCGGCGAGCGTGTTGGCCTGACCCATGCCGCGGGTGTCGTGGATGTGGATCTGGAACTCGCAGTCGGGCATGACCTCGGTCACGGCGTGGATCGTATCACGCACCTGACGCGGGTCGGCGATGCCGATCGTGTCGGCCAGGCAGATGGAACGGATGCCCATGTCGTAGACGCGCTTGGTGAAGTCGACCACCTTCTGGATCGGCGGGATGCCCTCAAACGGGCAGCCGAACGACGTTGCCAGCGCCACGCAGATGTTCATCTGCGGGTAGGTGTCCATGATCTTCTGCAGCTCTTCCAGAGACTCCTCATGCGTTCTGCGGATGTTGGCCTTGTTGTGGCTCTCGCTGACCGAGATCACGTAGGAGATGTTGCGGATGCCGGCGTTGAAGGCGTTTTCCACACCGCGGAAGTTCGGCGCGAGCGCATACAGCACCGCGTTCGGATACTTCTCGATGCAGGCCTTGGCCAGATCCGCCGCGTCCGCCATCTGCGGGATCGCCTTGGGGCTGACGAAGGAAGTGACCTCCATCTGCGTCACACCGGCGTCAAACAGTTTGTCGATCAGGTCGAGCTTCTGCTCAAAGGTCAGCATCTGCTTAAGATTCTGCCAACCGTCGCGCGGGCCGCATTCCAGAACATTGATCTTGTTTGCCATGATAGATTCCTCCTGACATTCCGTTTTTATTTCGTGACTACCTTGTGTTACCGTGACATCATTTTGCTTAACAAGTAAGCTTAATAACCTGAGACAAAACCTTGTCAATCGTTACTTATATTTTGCACTTTCCTTGGAATTTGTCAATCCGAAATTGCGAAAACGCGGGAATATCATCATTTCGCCTATTTAGGAGCGGTGATTGTTCAGCATTTCGACACAATTGCGCTTAATTTATTTCGACATAAGCAATCTTAATTTAAAATAAGTTAAGCAGGTATTGCTTTTTTAACGCCTGTTTAGTATAATGTTAAGCAGCAGCGGTTCACCCGCGCAACCATTATGACACAAAGGAAGTTTTCCGTTATGGCTACACTCAAAGACATCGCGGACATCTGCGGCGTCTCCACGGCGACCGTCTCCTATGTTCTGTCCGGCCGCGGCACGGAAAAGCGCATCACCGAGCAGACGCAGCAGGAGATCCGAAAAGCGGCAGAGAGCCTCGACTATGAATATAAAGGCCGCAACAAGGCAGTGCTCAAGTACCGCGTCACGGTCTACTTCCCGCTCTCGGGGCTCAAGATGCTGCTGCCGACGTTTCTTGACGCCTTCAACCGCATCGTCGACGCCGAGACCTCGAACATCGACATTCTCCTGCGGCCGTACACGCAAAACCAGCTCCACCTCCAGCGGGAGCTTTGGGCCGAGCGCAAGGGCTCTTCCGCCATCGTCATCTCCCCCGGCGGAACAGATCTGGCAAACCTCGGCGAGAAGCAGACGCTCGTGCCGGTCATCCTGCTCAACCGCACGCTGCCGAACTACTCCTACGTCGGCTTCGACCAGCTTGAGTCCGGCCGTCTCGCCGCCGAGCACGCCCTCAAGCGCGGCGGGGACAGCATCCTGCTCGTCTCGTCGCCGACCCTGTTCGGCACGTCGTGGCGCAGCAGCGCCTTTTCCGACTACTGCCTACAGCACGGCGTAAATCTTGAGCACAGCACCATCAGCGCCGACACGAGCATCCGCGCCGGCTATGAGCTTGGCAAGGCGCTCGTGCACAGCAACCGGCTCAAGAAGGTCATCTGCTGCACGTATGACATGACGGCGCTCGGCCTCACCACCGCCCTGTCGGAGGAGAACATCGTCGTCGGCAAGGACGTGGAGATCCTCACCACCAGCTCGAGCGACGATGATCTGCTCGCCTACAGCAACCCGCCGATCACCGTGGTGGACCTGAAGTTCCGCGACCTGTGCTACATGGCCATGCGTCTCGGCATGGACATTGCGACCGGGCGGGCGAGCTATCCGCAGGAGATCTCGCTGCACCCGACGATCATCTACCGGAAATCGTGCCCGGCCTGAGCGCAGGGTGCAAAAAAGAGCTTGCTGGGCGCCCGGGCCTCCTACATCGCGGGCTGTGCCGGTACCGCCTGTACCATCAGCGACCGCATGATGGGCGTTCCGGCTTCCGGCACCATGGCCCACAGCTGGGTTCAGGCCTTCGAGAACGAGTACGAGGCCTTTAAGGCCTATGCCGAGACCTACCCCGATAACTGCTGCCTGCTAGTGGATACCTACAATGTCCTCAAATCCGGTGTGCCCAATGCCATCCGGGTATTCAATGAGGTCGTCCTGCCCAAGGGCTTCCGTCCCAAGAGCATCCGTTTGGATAGCGGCGACTTGGCCTACCTTTCCAAAAAGGCCCGTAAGATGCTGGATGATGCTGGTTTCCCGGATGTCAAGATCATGGCATCCAACTCGCTGGATGAATACATCATCCGCGACCTGCTGCTGCAGGATGCCAAGCTTGATTCCTTCGGCGTGGGCGAAAATCTCATCACCAGCAAAAATGAACCTGTTTTTGGCGGCGTGTATAAGCTTGTTGCCATCGAAAATGACAATGGTGAGCTGATCCCCAAGATCAAGCTCAGCGAGACTGCCCAAAAGATCACCACCCCTGGCTTCAAGGAGGTCTATCGCTTCTATGGCCGGGATAATGGCAAGGCCTTGGCGGATTACATCGTGTTGGCTGGCGAAGAAGTGGATGACACCAAGCCCATTACCATCTTCGATCCCAATGACATTTGGAAGAAAAAGACCCTCACCAATTTCCGTGCCGAAAAGCTCCAGGTGCAGATCTTTAAGAAGGGTGTTCAGTGCTACACGGCGCCTTCGCTGGAGGAGATCCGCAGCTACTGTGCCGCCCAGATGGATACCCTGTGGGATGAGATCAAGCGCTTTGAGTACCCCCACACCTATTATGTCGATCTTTCTCAAAAACTGTGGGAGACCAAGCAGCGCCTGATGGAAGAGATGAATCAGCAGTAATTTTACCCGCAATAGGGAGGAGATAGTATCATGGAAAAAATGTATCATGTAGGTTTCGATGACACCCACGGCGCCAAGTATGTCATCCTGCCTGGCGATGCCGGCCGTGTGGAGAAGATCGCACAGTTTTTGGATGAGCCGCACTTCTACTGCCAGCACCGCGAATACACCACCTGGCTGGGCAAGGTAGATGGCGAAACGGTCATGGTCATGTCTACCGGCATGGGTGGCCCTTCTACTGCCATTGGTGTAGAGGAATGCTATAAGACCGGTGTGCGCACCTTCATCCGCATTGGCACCACCGGCGGCATCAATCTCAAGGTCATGGGCGGCGATCTTGTCATCGCCAACAGTGCCATTCGTATGGAGGGCACCACCCGCGAGTATATGCCCATTGAGTTCCCGGCCGTCGCCGATCACGATGTTACCTGCGCTCTTATCCAGGCCGCCAAAAACCTGGGCGCCCGCTGGCATGTCGGCACTGTCCAGTGCAAGGATGCCTTCTACGGCCAGCATGAGCCGGACCGCCTACCGGTCGGCCCCATGTTGGAATATAAGTGGGAGTGCTGGAAAAAGGGCGGCACCCTCTCCAGCGAGATGGAATCCGCAGCGCTTTATGTTGTCTGCGCCACACTGGAGGAAGCCCGTGCCGGTTGCATCCTGAATGTCTGCTGGAACCAGGAACGCAAAAAGCTTGGCCTGCCCGATCCCGAGCAGCACGATACCGCCCTGGCCTGCCAGGCTGCTGTGGAGGCAGTCCGTCTGCTTATCCAGCAGGATAAGGAAGCTGCCGGGCAGCAGTAAAAGAACTTCCAAAGAGCCGTGCCCCACGCGGCTCTTTTCCGTTCACGGAGGAACGATATGACCGAGCGACTGTATAATCTGATTTTGGTCGATGTGTTCGATAATCCCATCGGTACGGCAGATAAGCGGCGAGCCCATACCGTCCCGCTTTTGCACCGGGCCTTCTCAGTGTTCCTCATCAATGATCTTGGGGAGCTGCTGCTGCAAAAGCGTGCCTCGGGCAAGTACCATTCCGGCGGCCTGTGGGCCAATGCCTGCTGTTCTCACCCGAGAATAGGGGAGGAAACTATCCCCTCTGCCGAAGCCCGCCTGACGGAAGAACTGGGCGTTACCTGCCCCTTGCGGGAGATCGGCTGCTTTGTCTATCTCCATCGGTTCCATGATGCCCTCTACGAATACGAGTATGACCATGTTCTCCTTGGGCGGCACTGCGGCCCCTTTACTCCTAATCCGGAGGAGATCGAGGAGCTGCGTTGGGTCACACCCGCACAGCTTACGGAGGAACTGCGTACCACCCCGGAGCGCTTTGCCTCATGGTTCCTCACCGCTGCGCCCATGGTGCTGCGGTTTCTGGAATAACTTGACGAAATCGAATGAATATGGTATTCTAACACACGACAAATGAATCAGATGCAGGCAGACGCTTCCACTCATTCAGGGGAGCAGGGAATCAGGTGTAAGTCCTGAGCGATCTCGTCGCCGTAACGGGGAGCCGACCTCCATTTATGTCACTGGGTAACCGGGAAGACGGAGCAAAGCGATGATCCGAAGCCGAAAGACCGGTCTGCCCGCGGTGCAAAAAAGTACCACGAGGAATTGGTCAAACGCACAAAAGACCCGCAGGGGAGCATCTCCGACGGGTCAGTTTGGCTGTCCCATTTTGCACGAAGGGGGCAGCCCTTGTCTATTTTAAGGAGGAAAAAGAAAATGCAAAAGAACAAAAAGATCCTGATTATTGCTGCCGTGGTGCTGCTTCTCATTGCCGGGGCACTGCTCCTCATCGAGGGCTCCAAAAAACCCGTCCCGATTGAAGGCGCCAAGACCATCACCGTTACCGTGATGCAGGAGGGCGTGG
>OGNB01001693.1_pt1 | contig 12003 bp, 8 predicted proteins | sample 1573301 | NCBI WGS metagenome assembly OGNB01 (sample SAMEA2581914, study PRJEB24529) | metagenome | biome: Human gut stool | place: China | collected 2011
CATGACGATGATTGTTTAGAAGGCCGGATCGTATGCCGTCAGGTAGTTGAACGTTCCGCTGTAACGGAGGTTCCAGTAGCTCGACGGCATCTTGTAGGTGGGCGATTCGAAGCCCCGCAGCCGTCGTTCGTAGGCGCTTTCGTAGTCGTCCGCCACCAGATCGTCGAAGTCGTTCGAGCCGTAGTAGCGGTTTTCGGCGTCGTCGGCCTGCGCCTGCGCCATGAGGGCCTCCCATTTGGCGCGGCGTGCCTCCGCTTCGGCTTTTTCTGCCTCGGCCTTGGCCTTTTCGCGTTGTGCGATCTTCGTCTTATTGTGGATGCCGTAGAGGTCGTCGCCCGCGTATCCCTCCGATTGGTAGTACGCAGAGGAACAGCCTGTCGTCAGCAGTGCCAGCAACAGTAGTCCGATCCCTGTTTTCATTGTTTTCATGGTGCGTACGTTTTGAGTAGTTTGTCTGTGTGTTTAACGAAAACCGTACCGGGTTTAGTATCGAAACGGTTTCCTAACAAAGGTAGGAATTATTTTCGATAACCGTCCGGTTTCATTCATATAAACGCGTGCGGGGCGCGGATACTGCACGGATCGGTGGGCGTGAGGCGCGAATTTCCGCTTTCGGACAACTTTTTTATCGTGAAAAAGAACAATCTGAGAAATTTTGTTTATATTTGCAGCCGTATAAAAAGAACGGATGGTGCTTATGGTTAGATTGTTTTGGGTGTTTTTCTTCCTCGGGTTCGGATTGGCTGTTTCGGCCCAGGACGATCCGGTACTGATGCGTATCAATGGAAAGGAGGTCCTCCGTTCTGAATTCGAACGTAGCTATAATAAGGGCGGTACCTCTGTCGGTGCAGGCCGGAAGGCATTGGATGCATATGTGAATAAGTTTATAGACTTCAGGCTGAAAATAGAGGCTGCCGAAGTTGTGGGATTGGATACTTCCCGTGTCTTCCAGAAGGAGCAGGATGAGTATCGCCGCTGTCTGATTAAATCATACTTGACAGATGAGGAGACGGCAGAGCAGGAGGCACGGCAGTATTATGACAAGATGAAATCCGGCCGGCGTGCGGGCCGGGTATATGTGAAGCATATTTTTAAATATCTCCCCCAGAATATTTCCGGTCATACCTTGCGTGAGATGGAGTCCAGGATGGATTCTATCTACAGGGCTCTTGCAAAGGAAGGGGGAGCTGTGCCGTCTTTCGATGCTTGCGTCGAGCAATTTTCCGATGAGAAGAAAGCGTTTTGGGTGGGTTGGCTGCAGATGCCGGTGGAGTTTGAGGATATTGTATTCGGGTTGAATGCCGGAGAGATTTCCCGTCCGTTCCTCACTCCTCAAGGCATTCATATCGTGAAAGTACTCGAACAGCAGGAAATCCTTCCTTTTGAGAGGATGAAGGACAAGATAATCCGTTGTCAAACCCGTCGTCATGGAATGGATAAAGGAACGCGGGCTTTTGTGGATAAACTGAAGAAAGAATATCACTATATGCCGGATAAAGCCGGTATCGACGAACTGCTGGCCAAAGGAAGCACTTCCCGTGTATTGTTTACACTGGATGGCAAGGCATACGGTGGAAAAGAGTTTGCCGGATTTGCCGCTGTTTATCCGGCAGGGACGCGCAGACAGTTGGAGGCTTTTACAGTAAAAACGATTCTGGACTATGAAAACTCCCGTCTGGAATGGAAGCATCCCGAATTTTGTGCGTTGGTGCAGGGGCATCGTGACAGCATGTTGCTTGCCGAAATCACTGACCGTGAAGTGGGAAAGAGGAGTGTGGTGGATGAAGCGGGATTGAAAGCATATTTTGAGGCGCACCGTTCGGACTTCCATTGGGACGAACCGCGTTATAGGGGTATTGTGCTGCATTGTACTACCAAGCGAGTGGCGAAGCAAGTACGGAAATTTCTGAAACAGATTCCGGAAGAGGAGTGGATGGATGCCATCCGTCTCACTTTCAATGCCGGCGATACTCCCAAGGTGCGGGCAGAGCAAGGATTATTTGCTCCCGGTGATAATGCATATGTGGATGAATTGGTGTTCAAAGGGAAGAATGCAACCCCGGTTTTGTCATTTCCCTTTACTGCTGTACAAGGTCGTAAGCAGAAGGGACCAGATAGTTGGCAAGAGGTGCGAGAGCCGCTCGTAACCGCTTATCGGAACTATTTGGAAACGCATTGGGTGGCAAAGTTGCGTACTGCCGGTAAGGTTGAAATTGACCAAGAGGTTTTAAAAACCGTTAATAATCACTGATGCAACCGATTAAAACACTATCTTCGTACCTCAAAACGAAGTAAATATCAGTTGGTGATGCGAACAACCTGCTTTGGGCTTTTAATTTTCCTTCTCTGTGCGGCGTGCAGCGAGTGGCACGACCATAAAGGGCGGACACCGTTAGTGGAGTTGGACGGCAATTTCCTTTACCGGGAAGATTTGCAATCGGTACTTCCGGCCGGTTTGTCCAAAGACGACAGTCTGTTGTTTGCAGAACATTATATCCGTAATTGGGTGGAAGATATTTTGTTGTACGATAAAGCGCAGAGCAATATTCCCAATAACGGTGAGATTGATAAACTTGTGGAGAATTATCGCAAAGCATTGATAATGCATACCTATCAGCAGGCTTTAATACATCAGCGGCTATCAGAGGAGATTTCAGAACAAGACTTGACGGAGTATTACGAGAAGAACCAGGCGCTCTTCAAGGTGGAACGTCCGTTGATGAAAGGCTTGTTCATCAAAGTTCCTTTGACAGCCCCACAGCTGGGCAATGTTCGTCGCTGGTACAAGATGGAAACCCGTGAGGCGGTGGAACATCTGGAAAAGTACAGTCTGCAGAATGCTGTGAAGTATGAGTATTTTTATGATAAATGGGTGCAGGTATCGGAAGTACTGGATATGCTGCCCTTGAAGGTTTCTGATGTGGACGAGTATCTGGACAAGAACCGTCATGTAGAATTGAAGGATACGGCTTTCCATTATTTCTTGAATGTGAGCGATTATCGCTCGATAGGAGAGCAGGAACCCTACGAGTTTGCCCGTAGCCAAGTGAAGGATATGTTGCTGAACGTGAAGCAGGTGGAATTCATGAGGCAAGTGAAGGATGATTTGTACCAACGGGCAGTGAAAAGAGACAAGATTAAATATTATTTAGAATAAGACACCAAGAATGAAACAGTGTATGAACTTTAAGTTTGTAATTTTATTTGCCTTGACGCTATTAGTCGGTTCTGCCGTTTATGGACAAGACAACGTGATTGACGAGGTAGTGTGGGTAGTAGGTGACGAGGCTATACTGAAGTCCGAAGTGGAAGAAGCACGCATGAGTGCATTGTATGAAGGACGCAAATTTGACCGTGACCCTTATTGCGTGATACCGGAGGAGATAGCCGTGCAGAAGCTGTATCTTCACCAGGCGGCCCTTGACAGTATCGAGGTATCCGAGAGTGAAGTTATCCAGCGTGTGGACTATATGACGAACATGTATATCGCCAACATCGGTTCACGAGAGAAAATGGAGGAATACTTCAATAAGACTTCCAGTCAGATTCGTGAAACGCTGCGCGAGAATGCCCGCGAGGGATTGAAGGTTCAGAAGATGCAGCAGAAACTGGTTGGTGAGATTAAGATTACTCCGGCCGAAGTGCGCCGTTATTTCAAGGATTTGCCGCAGGACAGCATTCCTTATATCCCTACCCAGGTAGAGGTGCAGATTATCACTCAGCAGCCCAAGGTTCCTTTGGAGGAAATAGAAGATGTAAAGAGACGTTTGCGTGAGTATACCGACCGTGTCAATAAGGGCGAAAGCTTTTCCATGTTGGCTCGTCTGTACTCTGAGGACCGTGGTTCGGCCATGCGTGGCGGTGAGATTGAATTCTCAGGACGCGGTATGCTGGACCCCGCTTATGCCAATGTGGCTTTCAACTTGCAAGACCCCAGCAAGGTTTCCAAGATTGTAGAGTCTGAATATGGTTTCCATATCATTCAGTTGATAGAGAAGCGCGGTGACCGTATTAAAACACGCCACATTCTGTTGAAACCGCATATCCCGGAAGAGGCTCTGGCCGCCGGTTGTGCCCGTTTGGACTCTATTGCCGATGATATCCGTAATAACAAGTTCTCTTTTGAAGAGGCTGCCTCAGTGCTTTCGCAGGATAAGGATACGCGTAACAATCATGGTTTGTTGCCGAATCCCAATACGAACACTTCCCGTTTTGAGATGCAGGAACTTCCCCCTGAAATAGCCAAGGTGGTGGATAAGATGAAAGTGGGCGAAATCTCCGAAGCCTTCACCATGATTCCGCAAAAGACCGGAAAAGAAGAGTGTGTGATTGTGAAACTGAAGAGCCGTACGACGGGACACAAGGCTACCATTGCCGATGACTATCAGAACTTGAAAGAGATTGTGTTGGAGAAACGCCGCGACGAAGTGCTAGACAAGTGGATTCGTGAGAAGCAGAAGCACACGTATGTCCGTATCAAGGATAATTGGAAGAATAACTGTACGTTCAAGTATCCGGGCTGGATCAAAGAATAATCCGGAAGGATTTACATGGATTTGTATGCAAAAGAAGAATACAAAAAATCATTTCCTGAACAAGCATAGATACCTCCTGGTAGGTATTCTATGCTTGTTTGGCATCTGTCTGCTGAGTGCGCAGGACAAGAAGAAGAGTACTGGTGCACCGGAGAAGAAGAAAGTGGACTCAATTGAACAGAAAAAGACGGAGACGCCGGAAAAGAAGAAGACGCGCGTCGATTTGTTGTACGCAGATGAGGCGCAGGCGGACAAACAGTTGCGTCCTGATGTGCAGGTACTCATCGGCTCGGTGAGGATGAAGCATGACAGTATGTACATGTTCTGTGATAGTGCGCTGATATTCGAAAAGATAAATTCTGTGGAGGCATTCGGCAATGTGCGTATGGAGCAGGGCGACACCTTGTTTATCTATGGAGACTATCTGTATTATGACGGCATGTCGCAGTTGGCCATGCTGCGTGAGAATGTACGTATGATAAATCGTAATACGGTGCTGACAACCGACAGTTTGAACTATGACCGTCTGTACGATTTGGGTTATTACTTCGAAGGCGGTACGCTGACCGACGAGGATAATGTGCTGACTTCCGAGTGGGGAGAATATAGCCCTGCCACCAAGTTGGCTGTCTTCAACCACGACGTGAAGCTGGTCAACCCGAAGTTTGTCTTGACTTCGGATACCTTGAAGTATAGTACAGCTACCAAGATTGCTACCATTCTAGGTCCCTCCGACATTGTGAGTGATCAAAATCATATTTATTCCGAACGTGGCGTGTACAATACGACTACTGAGCAGGCAGAACTGCTCGACCGTTCCGTACTGACCAACGACGGCAAGAAATTGACCGGTGACAGCCTTTTCTACGACCGCATCTTGGGATACGGTGAGGCTTTTGACAATGTACAGATGAATGATACGGTCAACCGGAACATGTTGACTGGCGACTACTGTTTCTACAACGAACTGACCGGAAGCGCCGTTGCCACCAAACGTGCCGTAGCTATCGACTATTCGCAGGGCGACAGTCTGTTTATGCACGGTGATACTTTGCGGCTGATTACCTACCATATGAATACCGATTCCATGTACCGGGAGATGCGTGCCTATCATAAGGTGCGTGCTTATCGCACGGATGTGCAGGCCGTATGCGATTCGTTGGTGTATAATTCCAAGGACTCTTGCATGACGATGTACACCGACCCTATCTTGTGGCACGGGGAACAACAGTTGTTGGGCGAGGAAATTAAAATTTACATGAACGATAGTACCATCGACTGGGCACATATCATCAATCAGGCCCTGACGGTAGAGAAAAAGGACAGTATTCACTATAACCAAGTTTCCGGTAAGGAGATGAAAGCTTTCTTCATAGATGGAGACATGCGTCTGGTGGAGGTAAACGGCAATGTACTGGTGGTGTATTATCCGGTAGAGGAGAAGGACAGTTCGCTGATTATGATGAACTATTCGGAAGGCGGACTTTTGAAAATGTACTTGAAGGAGAGAAGAATGGAGCGCGGAGTCTTTGTTGGAAAGACTACCGGTACAGCCTATCCTCTGGACCAGATTCCACCAGATAAGAGCAAGCTGCCTTCTTTTGTCTGGTTCGACTACATCCGTCCGCTCAACAAGGAGGATATCTTCGAGTGGAGGGCTAAAAAAGCAGGTGAAGTATTGAAGAAAAGTGACCGGAAACCTGTAACTTCGCCAAGGAATATGCATATTAAACGAAATAATAAGTAGCGTCATGGGAATGTTTGCAATGCGGAAGCCTCGTGGCTTCAATCATAGCTATATCTATGTGGATGAGCGGAAAGAGAAGTTGGCGAAGATGGAAGAAAACGCCAAGCGTGACCTGGGTATGCTGCCGGAAAAGGAATTCTCGCCCGAGGATATACGGGGCAAATTCATAGAAGGAACAACTCACTTGAAGCGGCGCAAGGAGAGCGGACGTAAGCCGATGCATTTGGGCATAATCCTTGTTGTCATAGCTGTGCTGATTTATCTGTGGTATGCCATCAGTAACGGAATCATTTAATAATGATTAATCATTAATCCCTAATCATTAAACATTATCATGAGCGATATCATTCATTTGCTGCCCGATTCGGTTGCCAATCAGATTGCTGCCGGAGAGGTGATTCAGCGTCCGGCATCTGTTGTGAAGGAATTGGTGGAAAATGCAATTGATGCCGAAGCCGGGGAAATACATGTGTTGATTACCGATGCGGGCAAGACCTGCATCCAGGTGATTGATGACGGGAAGGGTATGTCCGAAACGGATGCGCGCCTTTCTTTTGAACGCCATGCAACTTCAAAGATACGCGAAGCTGCCGATTTGTTTGCCCTACGCACTATGGGCTTCCGTGGAGAGGCGTTGGCTTCTATAGCAGCGGTAGCTGAAGTGGAGTTGAAAACACGCCCAGCCAGCGAGGAGCTGGGGACGCGACTGTTGATTGCCGGCTCTAAAGTCGAGAGCCAGGAAGCCGTTTCCTGCCCTAAGGGAAGCAATTTTTCCATCAAGAACCTATTCTTCAATATTCCTGCCCGGCGCAAATTCCTGAAAGCGAACTCTACGGAGTTGAGCAACATCCTTACGGAATTCGAGCGTATAGCGTTGGTGCATCCTGAGGTAGCCTTCTATCTGTATAGTAATGATACGGAATTGTTCAATCTTCCGGTAATGCCTTTGCGGCAACGCATCATGGCAGTCTTCGGAAAGAAGCTGAATCAGCAGTTGCTGTCCGTAGACGTTAATACGACGATGATAAAGATTTCCGGTTTTGTTGCCAAGCCGGAAACCTCGCGCAAGAAAGGAGCGCACCAATACTTTTTTGTGAACGGGCGTTATATGCGTCACCCCTATTTCCACAAAGCAGTGATGGACGCTTATGAGCATCTGATTCCTGCCGGTGAGCAAATCTCCTACTTTATTTATTTCGAGGTAGACCCTGCCAATATCGATGTGAACATCCATCCGACGAAGACGGAGATTAAGTTCGAGAATGAGCAGGCTATCTGGCAGATTCTGTCGGCTGCGGTCAAGGAATCCTTGGGCAAGTTCAGCGCTATACCTACTATCGATTTTGATACCGAGGACATGCCGGATATTCCTGCATTCGAGCAGGCTCGTCCGATAGAGCCTCCGAAGGTACACTATAACACGGATTTCAATCCCTTCAAGACGTCTTCTACTTCTTCCTATGGAGGCGGTGGCAATTATTCGCGCCCCAAGGTGGAGTGGGAGGGGCTTTATTCCGGTTTGGAAAAGGCTAGCAGGATGAACGAGCCGATGGCGGAAGAGCCTTTTGTAGAGGATACGGTTACCGGTACGGCTCCAAGAGAGGAGGAGAGGGTTTCTTATTTTCAGGAAACGGTTCCTTCCGAGGCAAGCGCCTCTTTCTACGGCAATGAGGCAACGGTAGAGAAAGGAGCGCAACACTTCCAGTTCAAGGGACGTTTTATTCTGACTTCCGTTAAATCGGGTCTGATGCTGATAGACCAGCACCGTGCGCATGTCCGGGTATTGTTCGACCGCTATATGAGTCAGATTCGACAGAAACAAGGCGTATCGCAGGGGGTATTGTTTCCGGAGATTATCCAGTTGCCGGCTTCGGAAGCTGCCGTGCTGGACGGTATATTGGAAGATTTGTCGGCCGTAGGCTTCGATTTGAGTCCGCTGGGTGGCGGCAGCTATGCCATCAACGGCATACCTTCGGGCATAGAGGGACTGAACCCGGTGGAATTGGTCCGGAATATGATACATACTGCTATGGAAAAAGGAAATGATGTTAAGGAAGAGGTGCAGACAATTCTTGCATCGACCTTGGCGCGTGCTGCGGCCATCGTCTACGGACAAGTGCTGAGCAACGAGGAAATGTCCAATCTCGTGGACAATCTGTTTGCATGCCCATCCCCGAATTATACTCCGGACGGAAAGACGGTGCTGGCGACCATTAAAGAAGACGACATAGAAAAGCTTTTCTCCAAATAAGGGAGAGTGCTTTCTTTTGCATCAAGGCAAAAAAAGTACAAATATTCAGAACCTTTTAGTTCTGTTGGCGTTAATTAGACAGTTTGAATGATAAAGGATTTAATTAACCACTTAACTATTTTAAGGTATATGAAAAAGATTCTAATGTTACTGGCCTTAGCCGGTGTGTCTTCTGTTGCCATGGCGCAGCAAAAGACTGAAGTTGTGGAAGAATTTGGAGTTATCCAAGTTCAGGATAAATATCAGGTAATCACTAATCCGTTCTGGAGTAATTGGTTTTTCTCTATAGGCGGTGGTGCCGAAGCAACTTTTGGAGATAATGATAAGGCAGGAAGTTTTGGCAAGCGTATCAGTCCGACGCTGAATTTTGCCATCGGCAAATGGTTCACCCCGGGACTGGGAGTACGTCTGCAATATAGCGGCCTTCAGGCAAGAGGATATACGTATGATGCAGGTGCAGACTACGTGAGGGGTACTCAGATGGATGACGGCTACTACAAACAGCGTTTCGACTATATGAACTTGCACGGAGACGTGATGTTCAATCTGAATGCACTCTTTGGAGGATACAACCAGCACCGTGTATATGAAATTATTCCTTATGTAGGTGCGGGGTTCACCCACAACTACACAAAGCCTCATCGCGAAGCTTTGTCCGTAAACGCAGGTATCATCAATCGCTTCCGTATTTCGAATGCGATAGATATTAACCTGGAGCTGAGCTCAATGGGCGTTGAAGATAAGTTCGATGGCGAAGTTGGCGGCGATCATGGATATGATGGCGTGCTGAGTGCAACGGTGGGGTTGACATACCGTTTCCCCGCCCGTGGATTCCGTCGCCCGATGCCTCAGTTGATTTCTCAGGTAGAGCTGGCTGCCATGCAGGCACAGCTTGCCGAAATGGGAGCTGCCAACCAGCAATTGCAGAATGCACTGGTTGCTGCACAGAACCAGCCGGTGGCCGAAGTTACAGAAACAGAAGTGATTGTTCCCGATCCGGACATTGCACCGCGTACTGTATTCTTCAAGATTGGTTCTGCAGAGGTTTCTCCGCGTGAAGCAATGAATTTGTCTTATCTGGCAGACCAGATGAAGCAATTCCCGAACGCCACTTACACCGTAAACGGATATGCTGACTCTGCAACCGGTACACCGGCATTCAATAAAGAGTTGAGTTTGAAGCGTGCACAAGCCGTGGTCGATGTATTGGTAAAACAATACGGAATTCCTGCTGACCGCCTGAAGGTGGATGCTGGTGGTGGTGTCGATAAGTTCGGACAGCCGATTCTGAACCGTGTGGTATTGGTGAAATCTGCCAACTAGGAGACGGGATAAAAGAAATAAGCTACAAGTTACTAGCTACAAAAAAAGAGGGGCATGCGTTACCGTGACGCATGCCCCTTTTCTTATTAACTTATGTGCTCTTCCCTTATTCCCCTCCGAATTTCTTTATTTGTTCTGCAATCAGTTCCGCATCATCAAAGTAGTTTATCTTCATAGCCTTGCGTACATCGTCCAAGGTTGCGGCAGCGGTTTCCCTGGCAGTTTCGCAACCTTTCTTCAGCATGTCGTAGATGGCGGGGATGTCTTTTTCAAACTCCTTGCGGCGGTTGCGGATAGGCTCCAGTGTCTCTTGCATAATTTCGTTGAGGAACTTCTTCACTTTCATATCGCCCAGACCGCCACGTTGGTAGTGGGCTTTCAGTTCGTCCAGATTCGGATATTCGGGCAGATAAAGGCCGAAGTGTTCCGGACGGCAGAAAGCATCCAGGTAAGTGAATACGGTGTTGCCTTCCAATTTTCCGGGGTCTTGCACACGCAGGTGGTCGGGGTCGGTATACATGCTCTTCACTTTCTTCTGCACTTCGTCGGCAGAGTCCGAAAGATAGATACAGTTGCCGAGGCTCTTGCTCATCTTGGCTTTGCCGTCCGTTCCCGGCAGGCGCAGGCAGGCTGCATTGTCAGGTAACAGGATTTCCGGTTCCACAAGGGTTTCACCATATATATAGTTGAAACGGCGTACGATTTCACGAGCTTGTTCAATCATCGGTTCCTGGTCTTCGCCCACGGGCACGGTGGTGGCGCGGAAAGCGGTGATGTCCGCTGCCTGGCTGATGGGGTAGGTGAAGAAACCTACGGGGATGCTTGTCTCGAAATTACGCATCTGGATTTCGGTCTTTACCGTCGGGTTGCGTTGCAGGCGGCTCACGGTCACCAGGTCCATGTAGTAGAAGGCGCGCATGGCATGGGCGATGCCCGCTCCCACGATATGCTCCTCGTCGGGCTTTTCGCCGGCGAGCGAGATCACCACGTTGCAGTTCTTGATCCATCCGTAGTAGATCGTCCAGGGAACCTGGCAGATGGCGTAGTCGGGACCCAGACCCACACCGCAGGTGTACCATGTCGTGAACTGTTCGTATCCCGTGTCTTCGAGCGCGATGTCCTGTCCCATGACGTCGCGCTGGAGCAGGAACGACGGATAGCCGAAATCGTATGGATACATGTTGGTGTTTCCGGCGTAGAGGAACTCGCCCGCGAGGGTCGAGGTGCAGGCCGTGACGAAGTTGTTGAAGGCGTTCGGCGCATCGCCCGCCTGATCCACGGTGACGGTCCCCTGCTGCGGGAAGGTCTCCTCCAGGCAGCCGGTGGACAGGAGGGATGTGCCGATAAGCAACGCTGCTGCAAATTTTATGGTCTTTTTCATAGATAATCTCTCCTTATTGAATTAGAACGTGAGTTGAACGCCGCCCGAAATGGTCCGGATCGGGGAGTAGGGAGATACGCCCGTGGAGGCGGTTCCCTCGAAGCTGTAACGCGGGTCGAGGCCCTTGCGTGCCGACCAGAACCAGAGGTTCTCGCCTGCGGCGTAGATGCGCACCTTCACCTTGTCGCGGAATACCCGCTCGGGAATCGTGTAACCCAGCGAGAACGACTGGAAGTTGAGGTAGCTGGCATCGGTCAGGAAGCGGTCCGATTTGGCGCCGCCGTACTGGTCGCCCTGCTGCCAGCGGGGCATGTCGCTGTCGGTGTTGTTCGGACTCCACGACTTTTTCCAGTCCTTGTGGATGGCCGTACCGCCTGCCGCGCCCGTTTCGGGGGTGATCAGCCCTGCATAGCCTGCGTCGAAGACCTTGCCGCCGATCTGGTAGTCGAACGTGAGCGACAGGTCGAAGTCGCCGACGCGCAGGTTCGTGCCGAAACCGCCGAAGACCTTGGGAAGCACGCTGCCGTGTTCGTATTCGGTGGCGTCGTTGAAGTCGTAGGTCGTCGTGCGGCCCACCACCTTGCCGTCCTCGATGACGTCCTTGTAGAACATGGCCTGGCCGTACTCGTCGGTTCCCGCATAGACGGGCAGGTATGCGTTGTAGAGCGGACCGCCCACCTCGTACCAGTAGGGCACGAACTGCGTGGGAGCCTCCTGGAATCCGATCTTGCCCGAAGCGGTCTTGGTGAGTTTGCTGGCGGGCAGG
>OGNB01001697.1_pt1 | contig 11995 bp, 8 predicted proteins | sample 1573301 | NCBI WGS metagenome assembly OGNB01 (sample SAMEA2581914, study PRJEB24529) | metagenome | biome: Human gut stool | place: China | collected 2011
CCCTTGCTTGATTCATTTTAGCATTCCTGCAATGGTTGAAGCCGGTGTATCTCCCGGAATAGCAATCATATCAAGTCCTACTGAGCATACGCAGGTCATGGCTTCAAGCTTGTCAAAAGTTAAATACCCCTTGTCAGCCGCTTCAATCATTCCGGCATCTTCTGATACAGGTATGAACGCGCCAGACAATCCGCCTACGTAAGAACTTGCCATAATTCCGCCTTTTTTAACTGCATCATTAAGCATTGCCAGTGCAGCTGTTGTTCCGTGTGCGCCGGCATGCTCAAGACCCATCGCCTGAAAAATCTGTGCAACACTGTCGCCTACAGCAGGTGTCGGGGCAAGTGAAAGGTCAATTACGCCAAATGGTACATTGAGTTTTTCGGCAAGTTTTCTTCCAACAAGTTCACCTGTCGTTGTAATCTTGTATGCAGTTTGCTTAATTTTATTAGAAAGTACACCTAAATCAGCATCTTTATGTAAATCCAAAATAGCCGCTCTAACTACCCCCGGTCCTGAAACACCAATATTGAGTGCACATTCTGGTTCTCCGTAGCCGCAGTATGCGCCTGCCATAAATGGGTTATCACTTACCGAGTTGCAGAATACCACGAGCTTTGCAGCTCCAAGTCCGTCTTTGTCAGCGGTGAGCTCTGCTGATTGCTTAATAATGTCAGCCATTTTTAATACCGCATCCATGTTTATACCGGCTTTTGAAGTTGCAACATTAACTGAAGAACAGAGTCTGCTTGTTGATGCAAGAGCCTCAGGTATTGATTCAATAAGTCCTAAATCTCCTTGTGTGAAACCTTTTTCAACTAGTGCAGAAAATCCGCCGATAAAATCTATTCCAAGGCTATCAGCGCAGCCATCCAGAGTTTTTGCGATTTTAACATAATCCTTATGGCTGCACGATTCACCCAGAAGAGAAATTGGAGTCACTGCTATTCTTTTGTTAACAATAGGTATGGAATAATCATTTTCAATATCATTCGCATATTTAACAAGATTGCCTGCATATTTATCAAGTTTGTATTTAATTTTGTCGCAGACTTTGTTAACATCTTCGGAAAGACAGTCTCTCAAACTTATTGTAAGCGTCACAGTTCAATATCAGGTTGTCAGCTCCTTTCACCAGATAAAAACCGATTCCCATGCCATCGTGCATGGACAGGTTCTCATAGATATTGTTATTGCCGCCCCGGTTGCTGAAACATTCAGATTGGGTATGCCCGACAAGGGTGACTTGTGTACCTACTACTTCGATATTCTTGAAATGCAGGTAGGAGCCGCTGACATAGAACACGCTGACACGCTTCTCGAAGGGCTTTACTTGAGAGAGGTCGAATATCGGACGTTCACCCGGATAACCGAAGTAACAGATACGGTGTTCGTTGTCCGTTCCGCTTTTGTCCATCAGGAATACGCAGGCGTAGATTTTTTCTCTTTCTCCCATAATTTGCGACTCTTCCATGATATATCTCCCGCCGCGGATATATACTATATCGCCGGCTTTTACTTCCGCCTGCGCACGCGCCAGCGTAGCGAAAGGAGAATCGATGCTGCCCGTATTGGCATCGTCGCCGTTGGTTGCCACATAGTATTCTTTGGCTGTCAGCATTATTGGCAGGCAAAGTAAAAGGAATATTGTTTTTAATCTTTTCATGATGACAGATGTTATTGTTATGGTATATGGCGGCCTATTTTGAAACGTTCGTTTGCCGGTAGGAAATTTCAATAACCTATTACCTGATTTATTTTTGTTTTAACCGGCATCCTCTGAATACGCCTTTTAAGTCCGGTCCGAAGTAGAATCCGGGCTGGGTAGGCTGGTTATATCCTACGTTTTGAGTGGCTATGCTGATACGGTATACAGGGTCTTCAAGGAATGTGTGAAAACGATACTCTGTGGGAACGGTACTTACGTATAGGCGTAATGCCGTGTTGTCGGTGGTGCGTAACAATACTTCTTCACGCCAGTCACCTATGATGTCACCTTGCAGGCATGGATTGGATTTTGTACCGTTATTGCCGGCTGTACCTTCGAAAGTGACAAGCGGTGTGCATGTTTCCACTCTCCAGTTATATTTGCTGATGATATTCTTGTCGAGCATCTCCCGTAGTAAATCTCCGTCCCACCATACGGCCATGTTCATCGGGAGCTTCTTTACTTTGGAAGCCACGATTTCTCCTTTGATATTGCGTATGCCTTCGGAACGTGCCGACCACATCTCTACGCCGGGGTGGGTTGGGTCGATATCGGCTGCCATGCAACGCCCTACGTCCGTATGATGCGGTAGCTGGAAAATGACTTTCCCTGTGGCTGCATCTCTGAAGGTAGAGCCGTCTTTCTTATTTTCATGGCACGCCCATATCTGCAGCCGCGGATTGGACGGGTCGAATTGTGTGAGGTGCAGTGCGTCACCGTGTCCCATACCGGTGGAGTACAGTCCTTTCCCGTTGTGGTCTACGGTCATGGAACCGTAGACTATCTCATCACAGCCGTCGCCGTCTATGTCTGCTACACGCAGGTTGTGATTACCTTGACCGGCAAAATTCTCATTGCCCGGTTCATTCGTATCAAAGGTCCAGGAGTTCGTCAGATTCTTTCCGTTCCAGTTGAAAGCGGCAAGGACGGTACGGGTATAATAACCGCGGCACATGACTACACTGGGATGGATACCGTCCAGATAGGCGATACATGCAAGGAAACGATCGCTACGGTTGGCACGATTATCGCCCCAGCCTTTCAACTCATTTCGTTGGGGAATGTAGTCGATGGACTGCAAGGCTTCTCCCGTCATGCCGGAGAATACGGTGAGGTATTCTTTTCCTTTAAAGATACGTCCTTGATTACGGAGTCTCGGTTCGGGTGTTCGGGTATCTCCTTTCTTCTTTCGGGGAGTATACATCTCTCCCGGTTCACGATAGTCGGCGGTGGCATCACCTATGATATTGCCTTTACCGTCTATGCTTCCGTCGGCTGTACGCATTACTACCTCGGCCTTGCCGTCATTGTCCAAATCATAGACCATAAACTGTGTGTAATGGGCACCGGCACGGATGTTCTTTCCGAGGTTGATACGCCATAGTTGTTCGCCATTCAGGCGGTAACAGTCTATCAGCACCTCACCGGTATAGCCGTCGTGAGCATTATCGTGGGAATTGCTCGGATCCCATTTCAAGATGATTTCATATTCCCCGTCTCCATCTATATCGCCTATTGAGGCATCGTTGGGCGAATAGGTATAAGTATCTCCCGCAGGAGTGACGCCGTTTGCAGGTTTGTTCATCGGTATCCGGATATAACCTGTCGGGGCATTGGCGGGCAGGGTATAACGGCCGTTCTTATGATTGGTCTCTTTTCCTTTTACAACAGGGCGTATTTCATAAGTTGCAGCATTCCGGCTTGTGTACGCATCATTATATAAGGTGCCGGTACTGACCGGTTGCGAGGTGATTTTTTCCCCGTTACGATATACGTTGAACTCGGTATCCATAGGGTCGGATGAGAGGTATCTCCATGAAATGGTGACGGTAGAAGCGTCTTTGCGGATAGCGACTACACCACGTCCGAGATTTTCACGTTGCAATTTCTTGTAGTTGTAGTTAGTCTGGGCGTTTAAGCTTATAGTAATAATCAGCATGAATGCGATTAGATAATACAGGTGCTTTCTCATATCTTTTTCAGTTCTTGGGTTACGGGAATATTGTTTTTCGAGGTCAAAAGTAACGGATATTTTTCTATTAATTATGTATATATGTACACAATACATGGAAAAAGAACGCTTTTGGGGCAGTGGATGAAATTACATGCAAAGTGAATAAACGTCATGGCTGGTTTGGGAGATATTGTTTACATTTGCAACAGAATCAGCGAATAAACATGGCGGTTTAACTTTAATAATCTAATAAATATTTAATATCATGAAGATGAAAAAGATTCTTTTGACAAGTGCTGTTGCAGTAGCTCTGCTAAGCGGCTGTAATAACGATTATGACGGGCAAGATATTGCAGGGTCTAAACTGATAGTGTCGGCCAGTATCGACCAGGTGAACACGCGCGTGAGCGATGACGGTATTGCTTGGACGGTAGGTGATGCAATCGGTGTAAGCGATAATCTCTCTAATCCGAATCTGAATATCAAATATGTGGCAGGTAGTGTTACCGGTGAATTTTCCAGTACTACAGGAATTTATATTTTAGGTAATGATGAAGTTGAATATACTGCTTATTATCCGTATACAGGTAATGAAAATATATCCGCAGGAGTACTTGATTTTAAGATTATTGATGAAGCAGGTAAGTATGTAGGCCATAATGCGATAGATTTTATGTATGCTAAGGCAACTGCTTCGCGGAATAATCCGAATGTAGCCTTTAAATTCAAGCATCAGATGAGTAAAGTGAGTCTGAATATTGCGAATGGCGGCGCTGCTGAAACTAAAACTAAAACGGAAACTTCTATCTCCTATACATTGCAGGGAGTTATTATTGATGGAACTTTCGATACTGCTACCGGTGAAGTGAAACCTGGATCTACTAAAGGAAGTGTAAAGGTGGAAACTACATTAGGTACTACCTCTTCTATTATTTTACCACCGGTAGTTGCCGAAAGTGAAGCGGAGCCTATTCAATTGGTTATTGAGGTAGGAGATAAAATCTATGCAGGAAGTTTGAAACCTGCTTTGGATAGTTCTCAGGAATACCAGTATACTGTTGATTTAAGTAAGACGGAAAGTGGTGAAAAGTTACAGATTGATTCTCCGACTATTGATGGATGGACACCTAATGATGTAGGGAATATCGGTGTGGAAGAAGAAGTTAATTATAATCCTACGCTGGAGATAGGGGATTTCTTCTGTACAGACGGTACTTTGGTGGATAAGGAGTATGACTTGGCTAAACTAACAGATAAAACTATCGCAGGTGTAGTATATTATGTAGGTAATCCACAGCCTTCTGTAAAATATGCAGGTACTTATACCGAGGAACAGGATATACTTCGTAAGAATTTTCCTAATTGCACTAATGGTTTAGTTTTAAGTGTAGAAACTGCTAAAGGTTCTCATTTTACAGATGTAGAATTGGCTACAGTGGGTGGACTGATGAATACATGGGTTAAAAATGAAAGTGGTCTAAGTACAAGTACTATTTATTCGTCTCGTTATGCTTGGGATGAGGTGAGTAATGCCGTAGGGAATTCTACTCCAGACAAGGATGCTGAAAATAATTTCTTAGGTTATAATAATACTTACCAATGGAAAGAATTTGCCAAGGCAAAATCTCACGAAATCTTAGCACTCACAGCACTGGACTTATTTGTTGAAAACAACCCGTTGCCAAATACTACTAGTGGCTGGTATATTCCTTCATTAGGAGAACTGAAGACATTAATAGTTAGTACCGAAACGGAAACTCCCATTTACTCTGTTCAGGCAGATGTGGCTGCTTCTTTGGAAAAATTAGGGGCAACAGCAATTTTACAGAAAGCAAGATATTGGAGTAGTACAGAAGGAAGAATTGATAAAGAGAAAGCAACTTCAATGGCTTGTGTATATTGGAAAAGTGATGCTTATACGTTCAGTTTTTCAGGAACAAGTAATAATAGTACTGGATATTTTCATTTTGCGTTTGCTTTCTAAAAAGATTGTTGACAATGAAAAAAAGAATATTTGTTTATTCTCTGCTGTTTGTGGCAAGCTCTTTGCTTGCCCAAGCTCAAACTTTCAAATTCGATTTCTCGTCTGATAAGAAAGAACAAGAAGGCTTTACCAAAATAACTCCCTCAACTTTGTTTAATAATGATTCGGGTTATGGTTATGACTTTCAGCCTGCTTGGGACGGTAAAAGTAACGCGCCTTTCTTTTTCTCGGTAAATGTTCCTGATGGCAATTATAGAGTGACTGTAACATTGGGAAGTAAAGACTCTGCCGGCAGTACCACAGTTCGTGGTGAATCACGCCGTCTTTTCATTGAGAACCTCGACACAAAGAAAGGAGAACTCGTAACGGAGACTTTTACAATTAATAAACGTAATACCGTTATTAAGGGTAATCAGAAAGTAAAAATCAAGGAACGCGAGAAGAAGAAACTGAATTGGGACGATAAACTGACCTTGGAGTTTAATGGTGATGCTCCCCGTTTATCTTCTTTAGTGATTGAAAGGGTTGACAAGGTTCCTACTGTATTTCTTTGTGGTAATTCAACGGTCGTCGATAATGATAATGAGCCTTGGGCAAGCTGGGGACAAATGATTACCCGTTTCTTTACGGATAAAGTTTGTATAGCCAATTATGCCGAATCGGGGCTTTCTGCCAATACTTTCATCGGTGGAAAACGTTTGGATAAACTATTGACCCAGATGAAAAAAGGCGACTACTTGCTGATAGAATTCGGTCATAATGACCAAAAACAGAAAGGACCGGGTAAAGGAGCTTACTATTCTTTCTCCTATTATATCAAACAGTTTATTGATGAGGCTCGCCTGAAAGGAGCTTATCCGGTGTTGGTTACGCCAACTCGCCGCCGTCAGTATGATAAGAATGGCAAAATCAAGGATACGCATGCCGATTATCCTGCCGCTATCCGGGATATTGCCGTACGTGAGAATATCCCTGTCATTGACTTGCAGGACATGACAAAAGTATTATGTGAAACAATGGGGGTAGAAGAATCCAAGCATCTCTATGTACATTATCCGGCAAATACTTATCCCGGACAGACTCAGGAACTGAAAGATAACACACATTTTAATACTTTTGGAGCTTATGAGGTAGCAAAATGCGTAATTGAGGGAATGAAGAAAGCAAATCTTCCTATTGTGAAAGATTTAAAAGCAGATTATGCTAACTTTGACCCCGCAAAACCGGATAAATTCAAGAATTTTAAATGGAACCTGTCACCATTTACAGAGATAGAGAAGCCGGATGGAAATTAAAGAATAACAACTTAAATACATAAAATCATGAAAAAGGTAATTTTTACATTGGCATTGGCTGCATTTGCTTTTACCGGAAATGCACAGATTTTGAAAAAAGACTTATTGCAAGGATATAAAGATGGTGACAAATTGGAGAAATCGGTTTATAGTGAGAAAACGGCGCCAATTGCCATAAATACATGGTGTGGAGCATTTTCTTCAAAACCTAATACCAATCCAAGTCCTACCATAGGTAAAGAGCTTGTTTACGGAGGATATGCAGAAAAGGGCCCGTCTATTAGCATAGGCGGTTATCCTGCCGGTACGAAAGGCGCTCGTTTCAGTATCTACTCCATGACTGATGGAAAGCAATATGGTCGCGGTACATTTTACTTGTCTTGCTTAGTAAACTTCTCCAAGCTCGGAGCAAGTGGTATGGCAGACTTTTTGGGAGTAAGCGCCAGCTATGTGGGCGGTAGCAACCGTGCCAATATTTATGTGGCTCGTGAGGGTAGCGATAGAATCCGTTTCGGAACGAGTCTGTTGAAAGTGAAGGCTGAAACAACCATGGCTTACGATTATGATAAAACTCACTTACTGGTGTTGAAACTGGATTATGCCAATCAGAAAGTGTCTTTGTTTGTTGACCCTGAACTGACTGCGGAAGAGCCGGCAGAGGCCTCATGTGTTGCCGAGGGAGATGCGGAAAATGTATTGAAACATGCCATCCGTTCCATTTCTTTCAGAAACCGTAGCGGTTTCATTGGCAATGTAGGTAATTTCCGTTGGTGTAACAGTTGGGCGGGAGTCATTGCAGAATAGAGAGTAATTTATGAAACATATTATAGCAAGTTTGCTTATAGCATTTGCCGGCTCGTTGGCCGTAGTGGGACAAAACCACTCGGTCAGCTTGTCCGGCAAATGGGCTTTTCAAATAGACCGTGAGGATAAAGGTGTCCGTGAAGAGTGGTTTAATAAAACCTTGAACGACCGGATAAATCTGCCCGGGTCAATGCCCGAAAAACTGAAAGGGGATGATGTAACCGTCCGTACCAAATGGACAGGGAGCCTTTATGATAGCTCTTACTATTTCAACCCTTATATGGAAAAGTACCGTATAGACGGTCAGGTTAAACTGCCCTTCTTCCTGACGCCGGATAAGCATTACGTTGGGGTGGCATGGTATCAGAAGAAGGTGACGGTTCCTGATAACTGGAAAGGAGAACGGATCGTACTCTTTCTGGAGCGTCCTCATATAGAAACTACCGTGTGGATTAATCATCGGGAAGTCGGTATGCGGAACAGTCTTTGCGTGCCTCATGTGTATGACCTGACTTCTTATGTCACTCCGGGAAAAAGTTGCTTGGTGACTATTCGTGTGGACAACCGGATTAAAGAGATTAACGTCGGTCCGGATTCGCATAGTATCACAGACCAGACACAAGGTAATTGGAACGGTATTGTCGGTAAGATAGAGTTGCAATCTACACCGGAAGTATTTTTTGAGGATATACAGGTATATCCCGACCTTGCAGGAAAGAAAGCTCTTGTACGTATGAATGTGCGGGCATCTTCTTCAGCAAAAGGGGAGATAGCTCTTTCAGCGAGGAGCTTTAATACGAATGTCAACCATGAGATTGCTCCGGTATACCAAACCGTTACTGTGCGAAAAGGTGATAATCCGCTTGAAATGGAACTGCCGATGGGACAGAATTTTCTGACGTGGGATGAGTTCAGTCCGGCTCTCTATCGTTTAACGGCAACTTTGAAGAATGGAAAACAAATAGAAACGAAGCAGGTACAATTCGGAATGCGCGAATTTACGATAAACGGTAAATGGTTTTATGTAAACGGGCGTAAGACGATGTTGAGAGGTACAGTTGAAAACTGTGATTTTCCGTTAACGGGGTACGCTCCGATGGATGTTGCTTCTTGGGAACGTGTATTCCGTATTTGCCGTAGCTATGGATTGAATCATATGCGGTTCCATTCTTTCTGCCCACCGGAAGCGGCCTTTATTGCTGCTGACCTTGTAGGCTTTTATCTTCAACCCGAAGGGCCGAGCTGGCCTAATCACGGCCCGAAGCTGGGGAATGGACAACCTATTGACAAATATCTGATGGATGAAACCATTGCGCTGACGAAAGCGTATGGTAACTACGCTTCCTACTGTATGCTTGCTTGTGGCAACGAGCCTTCCGGGCGTTGGGTAAATTGGGTGAGTAAGTTCGTGGATTATTGGAAAGCGACAGATCCCCGTCGTGTATATACAGGAGCGTCGGTTGGTGGCAGTTGGCAGTGGCAACCGCATAATCAGTATCACGTAAAGGCCGGTGCGCGGGGATTGACATGGGCGGAACGGCAACCGGAAAGCATGTCGGATTACCGTGCCAAGATTGATACGGTGAAACAACCTTACGTTTCGCATGAGACAGGGCAATGGTGTGTGTTTCCTGATTTTAATGAAATCCGTAAGTACACTGGAGTAAATAAAGCCCGGAATTTTGAGATATTCCGAGATATACTGGAAGATAACGATATGAGTGGTCAAGCTCATGATTTCATGATGGCGTCGGGTAAGTTACAAGCTATTTGTTACAAGCATGAAATAGAGAAAACATTACGTACGCCCGATTATGCGGGTTTTCAACTATTGGCATTAAATGATTATTCCGGCCAGGGAACGGCATTGGTGGGAGTGCTTAACGTATTTTTCGAGGAAAAAGGTTATATCGATGCGGAGAAGTTCAGACGTTTTTGTAGTCCGACTGTTCCGTTAGCGCGGATTCCTAAATTTGCGTATACCGGTGATGAAACTTTTCATGCGGATATAGAGGTTGCCCATTTCGGAGCAATGCCGTTACGGGGAGCAAGAACTGTTTATACGGTTAAGGATAAATATGGAAAGGTCTATGCTCATGGAGTAGTTGGTAGTGGTAACATTCCCATTGGTAATCTTATCTCTTTGGGGAGTGTGGATTTAAAGTTGGATGCTGTTGACACTCCGCGGAAATTAAATCTGGAAATACGCATTGAGAATACGGATGCCGTGAACGATTGGGACTTTTGGGTATATCCGGCACGTGTGGAACCGGCGGAAGGCGATGTGTACATTACGGATACATTGGATGAACGAACTATTTCTGTGTTGAAACAAGGAGGCAAGGTTCTGATTACCGCAGCCGGAAAAGTGAGCTATGGTAAAGAAGTGGTACAACATTTTACTCCCGTATTTTGGAATACATCCTGGTTCAAAATGCGTCCGCCGCATACCACCGGCATTTTCCTTAATGAATATCATCCGTTGTTTAAGGAATTTCCTACCGAATACCATAGTAATTTACAATGGTGGGAGCTGCTGAACAAAGCGCAAGTGATGCAGTTCACAAATTTTCCGGGTAATTTCCAGCCGATAGTTCAGAGTATAGATACCTGGTTTATCAGCCGTAAGCTAGGAGTCTTGTTTGAAGCAAACGTGTTGAATGGAAAGTTAATGATGACGAGTATGGATATTACTTCACAGCCGGAAAAGCGTGTTGTTGCCCGTCAGATGTATAAAGCTATTCTGGATTATATGAATTCTGATAGTTTCCGTCCTTCGGCTACTGTATCTCTTGAACAGGTACGGGAGTTGTTTGCAAAAGTGGCAGGGAATGTAAAGTCGTATACAAAGGACTCACCGGATGAGCTGAAACCTAAAATAAATTGAGGATTATTGATTGGGAAGACAGATATTGAATATCTGCCGTGTATATCAAACATAAAGGTTCGGACTTTCACAAGCCCGAACCTTTTTACTTACACAAAATTTTCTACGAGAATCTTATTATTTAATACCTATTTTCTTTGCTTTTTTACCGGCAATGCCCAATTCAACCAGCTTATTATACATCTCAATTCCTAAATATTCGGCGGCTTCAGCAGTAAAATGCAGTTGGTCTCTTTGTAATTCGGCTTTAGACATATCTATGACGTAAAAGTTCTTATCTTCCTTGGCGAGCTTGTAGAGCGCGGCTTCTACGTCGGCGCTGTATTGTTTATTACTACGGGATACTGTACCACAGATGAAGGAGAGCTTTTTGTATTGCTTGTTTCCGGTTTTCTCTACAAGGAAGTTACGTACATACGCTACCACGTCCTTTAGATTTTTATAATAATTTTTGCCTTTGTGCCGATCGCTTTCGCCTTGATGCCATAGAAAAGCTTTGATTTCATATCCTTCGGGGAGTTTATCCAATTTATTGTCGATACACGCTGAAATGTTTTCTGTAAACGAGAGTAAAAGTGATTTTCCACCGGTAGCTGTTGAATGGTTGGCGGCAAGCCATTTCGGGTCGGCCGACCAATATTTACCGCTTGTACTGCTGCAACCTGTGTCGATAGCTGTTCCGCCCAAAGACCATTTTATTACATAGAAGTCTTTTTGAAGCGCCTGCTCCAACCAGTAATAGGTTACGGCGTCATAAGCCCATCGACCCGGACGCGCTTGGTGTACCATGCGGGGCCAAAAAGTTTCAAACTCTCCCGTTATTTGCTGGCCGGCACTTCCATAGCACCATTGGCAATACTTATATTTATTTTGTCGGATATAATCGGGAAGCGCATTGTTTAATACACGTCCGTCTGTGTTTGACTGTCCGGCAGTGATGATGACGGTTGCCGGCTGGTTGCGCTTACTTTGTCCGAGAGCAGTCAGCGAGCATAAAATTGCTGCTGTCAATAGAAACTTTTTCATGATATTTATTTCAGGATTTGATTTATCTGTTGGCAAAGTTACGCAACCTTTATTTCAAATACATGCAATATTATTCAGATATCCTATACATTTATACAGTGATTGCATAGAATGCTTTGTGGGCTTTATGAATGGCGTATAGTGGGCTTTTTTGCATACTTTCTGTACATAATTACATGCGGGAATCGACTCAGACCGCTACTTTTGCAGATACAAAATACACGAATGGTAGTATGAAATACACATTTCGGTTTCTTATATGATAACTTTATTGACCATGAAAAATAAGATGAGAAAGATTTATGACTTTAGGTGGGCGACAGTCTCAATGCTCTGC
>OGNB01001701.1_pt1 | contig 11975 bp, 10 predicted proteins | sample 1573301 | NCBI WGS metagenome assembly OGNB01 (sample SAMEA2581914, study PRJEB24529) | metagenome | biome: Human gut stool | place: China | collected 2011
CAGTGGCTCTGCCGCCTGTGGGTCACGCTGGCGGTGCTGCTTCTGGTGCCGCTGCACGCGCTTGTGCCCCAGGCCCCGGCGGCGGTGTCCGTGGATACCACACCGCTGTACAGCCGGACCGCCCTTTCGCAGGAAGTCACCGAGCGCCCCGCCGACGGCGTGCCCTACATGGTCGCCATGGAGGGCGGCTACATCGTGCCCCGCGCCGAGCTGCAGACGGGACACCGCACGGTGCTGGAACGCCTCGCCGTCGGTGCAACGCGGCTGAACCTGCTGGCCCTGGGGGACGTGGGCAGCACCCTGCTGCTGGGCCTGCGGCTGATGGGCGGGGACGTGATCTCCTCCATCGGCATCTGCGACCTGCGGGAGGGGGTGGCCCAGCGCTGGGAGTTCGAGCTGAACCAGATCCAGCTGCCGGGGCCTTACGACGTCCTGCCGCCGGTGGAGATCGTGTCACCGGAGCAGCTGTTTGACGGGGATGTGTTCCTGTTCTGCGCCTCCCGGTTCGTGCCGGACACGGCGGTGAAAACCGGCGACGTGCGCATGGCCCAATACCGGCTGAACCGGGAGCTGGCGGCGCTGTACGCCCAGAAGGCCCGCCAGGCCCGCTACCGGGGGCTGTTCTGCGTGGTCAGCGACCCGGTGGACCCCCTGTGCCGGGCGGTGCTGACGGAGAGCAACCGCGCCCCGTCGGGGGAAATGGACTATCAGGGCCTGTTTTCCCACCAGGTCCGGGGCTTCGGCCTGGGGGTCATGAACGCCCGGGCGGCGTACTATGCCCGGAAGGACCCCCGCTTTGCCTCCTTCCTGACCGAGGGCCGCAGCTTCGGCCCCCACGGGGAGGACCTGGTGATCGCCAACTCCATCCGAAATTATGACGACGCCCTGTCCCGCCAGCTGACGGAGCAGGCGGTCCGCGCCAATCTCCGGATGCGGGAGCTGGGCTTCAAGCCCTATATAGCCCCGGCCCTGTCCTCCGGAGCCCTGAGCCTGCTGCTGTGCCTGCGGGGCCGGTGGCACTGCTCCTCCACCTATTTGGACGGGGTGTTCATGGGAGCCCGGAACCGGGTGCTCCCCACCGGCACGGAGCTGGAGCGTCTGCCCCTGCCCCGGCAGCTGCAAGACCGCCTGCAAACCACCATGGACCGCCTGCGGGCCATTGACTGACGGAAAGGGGGCGTGAGCCATGTCCATCACCGTTCTGCTGCCGGAGAACCTATACAGCGCCCCGCTGCGGGCCCTGCTGGAGCCGCTGCTGCCTCCGGGCAGCGTCATCCGCCGCCCGGAGGACGGCATGGAAAACCTGGAAAACCGCCGCCTGCTTTTCGCCGTGGCCCTGGACCCCAGCGGCTGCAACCTGGCCTATTACGGGATGCTCCGGGCCCTGCGGGGCTGCGATACCCTGCTGCGGGGCAGCGTGGCCGGGGTCATCGTCACCGGCGTGGGGGAGTTTTATACCAAGGACGTGGCCCGGGACATGGTGTTTGCCGCCAACCAGGCGGGCTGCGCCTTTCTGGGCCGGCCCCTGGTGGAGGCCACCGGCTCCCTGCGGAATTTCCGCACCCAGGCCCAGATCGGCGGCGTGGACGAGAAAACCGCCTTCCGCCTGGCGGTGGAGGAGCTGGTGAAAAAATTCTTCATCGTCCGCATTGCCTGGGTGTTCGGCGTCAACGGAAAGAACTTCATTAAGACCATGCTGCGGATCGGAAAGGAGCGTGGAGCTGCATCTGTCGTTGATGACCAGATCGGGTCCCCGACCTACACCTACGATCTCGCAAGACTCCTTGTGGATATGATCCAGACCGACAAATACGGCAGATACCATGCGACCAACGAGGGACTCTGCTCCTGGTATGAGTTCGCCTGCGAGATTTTCAAACAGGCCGCTGAGATCGATCCGGCTTACGGAAAAGTAAGTGTATCACCGGTAAGCTCTGACCAGTACCCGGCAAAAGCAAAACGTCCGTCCAACAGCCGCATGAGCAAAGAGAAACTGACCGAGAACGGATTCGAAAAACTGCCGACCTGGCAGGATGCGCTGCACAGATATCTGCGCGAGATCGAATTCTGATAGCAAACCCCGAAAATAACGCAAGTTTCTGAGATTGCTATAAACATTTCCAATAGGCGGAGCCCCAGGTAAAACGGGGGCTCCTTTTTCTTATGCCAAACTCATGCATTCAACAGGGAGAATGCCCTTTTTTCTTTTGTGAATATTGACAGAAAATGCCGTTGAAATTCTCACATTGGATCCGGGTATTTCTGTTGACATTTGAACATGAAATTGCCATTATGAAAGCAGAATCTTTACGTATCCGGCAGGGGGCAGGAACGTGAAGATGACAAAAGAAGGTATGGGGGATGAAGCAATGAAAAAGAGTCTGTTTTACCGGGCAAAAAAGATGCCGCCATCTGCGCAGATCATGCTGCTGTTTGCCGTCGAGGGTGTATTTCTGCAATATATCACATCGATCAACGGTTTCGGCCTGAATCTGTATGCGACAAACATGGGTGCAACCGACAGTCAGATCGGCATTATCCAGATGGTGCCGAACATTGTAGCGTGTGCAGCACTGCTGCCGCTTGGAATTCTGGCGGATCGTCTGAAGTCGACAAAGACGATACCGATGCTTACGCTTCTTGTGATGTGTGCCGGCTATGCATTTCTTGGAAGTGTACCGGCACTCGGCGAGAGACGTATGGAGCTGTTTTTTGTATCACTGGCATTTACTGCGGGGGCACTTGCTATTTACAATGCGCAGTGGCAGGCAATGTTCGGTGCTGCGGTTTCACTGCGGCAGCGAAACGATGTCTATGCCTTTCGGAATCAGTTCATGTTTGTGATTGGCATTCTTGCACCGGTGATCTGCGGGATTCTGATGGGAAGATGCCACACGGCCGATGGAAAACTTCTGGTACTCCGAAGCTTTTTTTATCTGTGTGCTGTCTGTGTTTTGTTGCAGGCCGCTGCAATCAAAAAATTCCGGTGGAACAGCAGGAGGAGGGCAAAGCTCCGGCAGAAGCGGGGAAGGCATCCTCACGTTTTTCTGTTTCTGATCTGCTGGAGGCGATCACAAGCGTGGGGAAAAATAAAGCATTGCGCTGGTTTTTCGTGCCGGTGGTCTTTTTCTATATCACCTGGCAGCTTGACTGGAGCATGTGGTATTTAGGACAGGTCAAATATTGCAAAATGTCGGAGATGACACTTTCCATCTGCAACGGTGTTTTCAATATCGGTCAGCTTGCGGCAGTTGGAATGATCGCGAAGGTTGTCCGGAAAAAATCGCCGGATTTTGCACTGATTTTCGCCGGGATCGGTCTTTGCTTCTGCCCGGTTATTATGATTTTGGTTCCACATTTACCGTTGGCGTACCGCGGGGTTACTTTTATTGTTCTGATGACGGTTCTGAACGCTCCACAGTGTGCCGTTGCACTCTGCACGGTACAGATTCTTTTAAATGCCGCACCGGAAAAGAACCGTTCGCTTTTGATCAGCCTCTTTACGATGATGACGACGCTGACCAACAGTGTTCTGCCGTTGCTTGGTGTCCGTCTGTATACGGCACTTGGGGCAGATCTTACGGCACTGTATCGGTTCAATCTGATAGATCTTGGGGTGCGCATTTTATCCACACTCGGGCTGATATGGCGTTATCAGAAGGCGAAAAAAGATGGCTTTCTGACAAAGATTTCGGATTGAGACGGGCCGTAAAAGCCGAAAATAACATTTACAACAGGAACGATATCGTGTATGATAAACGTGGCTTTCTTTGCACGTATGGAAAAGAGAAGCGCAAAAAGGAGTTTAAACAATGAAATGGAATAAATTTACATTAAAAACAAGATCGGAAGTGGAAGACATTGTGATCTCCACTCTGGCCGATGTGGGAATCGAAGGCGTGGAAATTCAGGACAAACAGCCTTTGACCGAGAGCGACAAACAGCAGATGTTCGTGGATATCATGCCGGATATTCCGGATGACGACGGCATTGCCTACCTGAATTTTTACCTCGATGTGGATGAGGACAAGGAGAAGGTTCTTGCAGATGTCCGCGCGGCACTTGCAGAAATGCAGGAGTTCCTGGACCTTGGAGAGTGCACCATCACAGAGTCTGAGACAGAGGACAAGGACTGGATCAACAACTGGAAACAGTATTTCAAACAGTTCTATGTGGACGACATTCTGATCATCCCGTCCTGGGAGGAAGTAAAGCCGGAAGACCGGGATAAAATGATCATCCATATCGATCCGGGCACAGCCTTTGGAACGGGTATGCATGAGACAACACAGCTTTGCATCCGTCAGTTAAAGAAATATGTGACAAAGGATACCGAGCTGCTTGATGTCGGAACCGGAAGCGGTATTCTTTCGATTATTGCACTGAAGCTTGGTGCGCGTCATGCGGTCGGAACAGACCTCGATCCGTGTGCGGTTCCTGCGGTTGAGGAAAACAAAGAAGTCAATGGAATTCCGGTAGAAGCTTTTGATATGATGATCGGAAATATCATTGATGACAAAGAAGTACAGGACAGAGTCGGATACGAGAAATACGATATCGTTACCGCCAATATTCTTGCAGATGTTCTTGTTCCGCTGACGCCGGTAATCGTACACCAGATGAAGCCGGGCGCTGTTTATATCACATCCGGCATTCTCGATGTGAAAGAGGAAGTTGTCAAAGAGGCAGTCGTTGCAGCGGGACTTGAAGTAGTTGAAGTTACACATCAGGGCGAATGGGTTTCTGTTACAGCAAGAAAACCGATGTAAATTAAGAAAAGCGAAACACCAGAAGAGAAAGAGAACAGATTCATGTACCGTTTTTTTGTAGAAGAAAGTCAGATTTATGACGGCACTGTCCACATCACGGGCAGTGACGTTAATCACATCAAAAATGTGCTCCGCATGCGGCCGGGCGAAAAAATACTGGTCAGTACCGGAGGCGAAAAGGAATATCATTGTGCCGTTTCGGATTTCCCGGAAGGGGAGGTTCTTGCCGCAGTAGAAGAAGTCACAGCAGCAGACAGAGAACTCCCGTCCGGAATTGTACTGTTTCAGGGTCTGCCAAAAGGTGACAAAATGGAACTGATCATCCAAAAAGCAGTGGAACTTGGTGCGACGGAAATTGTTCCGGTGGAGATGAAACGCTGCGTTGTGAAGCTGGACCGGAAAAAGGCGGAAAAGAAAGCAGAGCGTTGGCAGACGATCGCGCTTGGTGCGGCAAAGCAGTCCAAACGGATGCAGATTCCGACGGTACACATGCCTGTTACATTTCAGCAGGCGCTTGCAATGATGGCAGAATCAGACGTTCGCCTGATGCCGTATGAGAACGCAGAGGGGATGGAAGGAACGAGAAGAATTCTGGAATCCATTGAACCGGGTGAATCTATTGCGATCCTGATCGGACCGGAGGGCGGCATCGACGAAGCGGAAGTGGAAATGGCCATGAAGGAAAAGGTAGAGCCGATTACGCTCGGAAAGCGCATTCTGCGCACGGAAACGGCCGGAATGACCGTGCTTTCCATTCTGGTGTATCTTTTAGAAGGAAGGGAACGAACAAGATAATGGAAGCATATCTGGACAATTCCGCAACCACCTGTGTTTATCAGGAAACCGCAGATCTCGTCTGTGATCTGATGGTAAATCATTATGGAAATCCGTCTGCGATGCATCAAAAAGGGGTAGAAGCAGAACAATATATCAGAACCGCCCAGGAAACGCTGGCAAAGATTCTGAAAGTCAAAGAAAAAGAAATTTTCTTTACCTCCGGTGGCACAGAGTCCGACAACTGGGCGCTCGTCGGAACAGCAATGGCAAATAAGAGAACGGGAAACCACATCATCACAAGCGCGATCGAGCACCCGGCCGTGTCGGCACCGCTGGCATTTCTGGAGGAGCAGGGATTCCGTATTACGCGCCTGCCGGTAAATAAAGAAGGCCTTGTGGATGTGAACGAACTCGAAGAAGCGATCACGCCGGAGACGATTCTCGTTTCGATTATGTATGTCAACAATGAGATCGGTGCTGTTGAGCCAATCGGGGAGATCGGACGCAGAATCAAGGCGAAAAATCCGAAAACGTATTTTCATGTCGATGCGATCCAGGCGTTCGGCAAATACCGGATTTATCCGAAACGGATGGGCATCGACATGCTCTCCGTGAGCGGCCACAAGATCCACGGACCGAAGGGAAGCGGCTTTTTATATATTGATGAGAAAGCAAAAATCCGTCCGCTGATCTTAGGCGGCGGCCAGCAGAACGGCATGCGTTCCGGAACCGACAATGTGCCGGGCATCGCAGGCCTTGCGAAATCCGCTGAGATCGTTTACAGGCATTTTGACGAGCAGACTGCGCAGATGCGTGCCTGCAAACACCGTCTGATCGAAGGCTTGCGGGAGCTGGACGATGTGGTCATCCATGGCATGCCGGAAGAAGAGGGTGCGCCGCAGATTGTCAATGCATCGTTCTTAAATGTGCGTAGTGAAGTGCTGCTGCACACGCTGGAGGACCGCCAGATCTACGTTTCCGCCGGAAGCGCCTGCTCATCACACAAGAGAGCCGGAAGCCCGACGCTGACTGCCATCGGCGCATCGAAAGCCGAGATGGAGTCTGCCGTGCGGTTCAGCTTCAGCGAATTTACGACACTGGAACAGATTGATTACACCCTGGATACGCTGCGCGAGGTACTGCCGATGCTGCGCAGATTTACCAGGAAATAATAGAAAGAGGAAAATTATGATTACAATACAGCCGGAAATTGAAATCCTGAGCACCGAATCCTACGAGGATATGCTGCGCCGGATCGAGAAAATCGGAAGAGTCTGCTACAAGAGCGAGGAGCGCATTGGAGAAGGCACTGCAGAGAAATTCATCGCAGGCATCATCAAACGCGGCCATGAATCCGTCATTGAGCACGGCTCCATCACCGTAAAAGTAACGTGCGACCGCGGCGTGACCCATGAGATCGTCCGCCACCGTATCGCAAGCTACAGCCAGGAGAGCACCCGCTACTGCAACTATTCGAAAGATAAATTTGGAAACCAGATCACCTGTATCGATCTGGCAACCGGATTTTCCTATGATCTGGACGACGAGAACGACCGTAAAAAATACGAGGTATGGCAGAAAGCAATGGAAGCTGCAGAGCAGTATTACTTCCAGATGCTCGAACTCGGAGCAAAGCCGGAGGAGGCAAGAAGCATTCTTCCGAACTCCCTGAAAACCGAGATCGTCATGACCATGAACTTAAGAGAGTGGCGCCACTTTATCCGGCTTCGAAGCGCCAACGCCGCACATCCGCAGATGCGTCAGGTATCTGACCTGATCCTGAAGAAATTTTCTGAGGAATATCCTCTGTTCTTCCGTGATCTGGCTGAGAAAAAAGGAGAATAAAAAACGATGATGTACAAAGCATTTCTGGTAAAATATGCCGAGATCGGCATTAAAGGAAAGAACCGTCATCTGTTCGAGAAAGCGCTCTGCGTACAGATGGAGCACGCGCTTGCCCCGGTAGACGGAAATTTCCAGGTCACCCGTGAGATGGGACGAATCTATGTCAACACCGAAGGAGACTTTGATTACGAGGGCGCTGTCGATGCGCTGACAAGAGTTTTCGGTATCGCCGAGATCTGCCCGGTTGTCATTTTAGAGGACACCGGCTTTGAAGATCTGGCAGAGGCAGTGGTTTCCTACGTGAAAGAGCTGTACCCGACCGAGGAGAAAACCTTTAAGGTATGCGCACGCCGTGCGAACAAAAACTATCCGATGCACACAATGGAAGTCAACTGCGAGCTGGGCGGCCGCATCCTCGATGTCTGCCCGAACCTCAAAGTAGACGTTCACGAGCCGGATATCTATCTGAACGTCGAGCTGCGTCAGAAGATTTATCTGTACTGCGAGAGCATCGCAGGCCCTGGCGGTATGCCGGTCGGCACAAACGGACAGGCCATGCTGCTGCTTTCCGGCGGTATCGACAGTCCGGTTGCCGGATACATGATCGCAAAACGCGGTGTTAAGATTGATGCCGTTTACTTCCACGCTCCGCCGTACACCAGCGAGAGAGCCAAACAGAAGGTTGTGGATCTTGCAAAACTCGTTGCACGCTACAGCGGCCCGATCCGTCTGCATGTGGTCAACTTCACCGAGATCCAGCTTGCAATCTACGAAAAATGCCCGCACGACGAGCTGACCATCATCATGCGCCGTTATATGATGAAGATCGCAGAAGCGTTTGCACGTCAGGACAAATGCCTTGGCCTGATCACCGGAGAGAGTATCGGACAGGTGGCAAGCCAGACGATGCATTCCCTCGCCGTTACCAACGAAGTCTGCACCATGCCGGTCTTCCGTCCGCTGATCGGTTTCGACAAACAGGAGATCGTCGATATTTCCGAAAAAATCGGTACGTACGAGACATCTGTTCTGCCGTATGAGGACTGCTGCACGATCTTCGTTGCAAAGCATCCGGTGACAAAACCGAACCTGAATGTCATCAAATGCTCCGAGCGCCATCTGGACGACGTGATCGACGAGATGATGGAACGCGCAGTTTCTACCGCAGAGACGATCGAGGTCTGCTAAGGAAAACTTGCTTTAAAGAACAAAAAGGCCGGATCTTGTTTTGGGGGTTCTGAAAAACAAGATCCGGTCCTGATGATAAACAAAGACAAAAAAAGAGCCGCGGCGAGTGCGCGGCCCTTATGTTCTATCGTAATTATACAATGTACGGAGCAAGAACATCAAGTACGGTCTGAAGAGCATCTCCATCAGCATGGACGTTCAGGTCGATCGGTTTGGAAAGGTCGAGGCTGAAGATTCCCATGATGGATTTTGCGTCGATTACGTATCTTCCGGATACCAGATCGAAATCAAAATCGAATTTGGAAATGTCGTTGACGAAAGATTTTACTTTGTCGATAGAATTAAGAGAAATCTGTACTGTTTTCATGTTTGTAATCCTCCCTGTTATTTGGTTAACATTATTTATTACCCTCATTTAACAGCTTTATCTTACCGTCTGGAGGGGAAAAAGTCAATGCGAAAACATACAAAGATAAAGTGGAATCTTCGTGATTTTTAATAATAAAGATGAAGAAGAAAGGAGTATGGCATGAAAAAAACGGTAGCTTTGCATAATCTTGGGTGTAAAGTGAACGCATATGAGCTGGAAGCCATCCAGCAGCTCCTCGAAAACAGAGGGTACGAGATCGTGCCTTTTGCACCGGGAGCGGATGTTTACATTATCAATACGTGTACCGTGACGAACATTGCGGACCGGAAATCGCGGCAGATGCTGCACAAAGCGAAAAAGATGAATCCCGATGCGGTTGTCGTGGCCTGCGGCTGTTATGTGCAGGCGGCTGGGGAAAAACTCGAAGAGGATACGGCGATTGATCTGATCATCGGAAATAATAAGAAGAAAGATCTTGTGGATATTCTGGAAAACTTTCTGGCAGAACGTGAGGACGGTGGAAAACCATCCAACGCGGAGGGTAAGAGCTTCCTCGTGGATATGACACACAACCGTGAGTACGAGACACTCTCGATCAGCAAAACGGCGGAGCACACCCGCGCATTCCTGAAAGTACAGGATGGATGCAATCAGTTCTGTACTTATTGTATTATCCCGTACGCGCGCGGCAGAGTCAGAAGCCGCCGCCAGAGTGATGTGGTAGAAGAAGTAAAACGTCTGGCAGAGGCCGGTTATCAGGAAGTAGTGCTGACGGGTATCCACCTTTCCTCCTACGGACTCGATTTCCCGGAGGGCGAAAAAGAGACGCTGCTCGACCTCATCCGTGCTGTTGATGCAGTGGACGGCATCAGAAGAATCCGTCTCGGATCCCTGGAGCCGGGCATCATCACCGAAGAGTTTGCAGAGGCGATCGCCGCAATGCCGAAGGTGTGCCCGCATTTCCATCTTTCGCTGCAGAGCGGAAGCAATGGAACACTGAAGCGGATGAACCGGAAATATACCGCAGAAGAATACAAACACAAATGCGATCTTCTGCGTAAGGTATATGGAAATCCGGCGCTGACGACCGATGTGATTGTCGGTTTCCCGCAGGAGAGTGAGGAGGAGTTTGAAGAGTCGCGCGCCTTTGTCGAGGACATTCATTTCTTCGAGACTCACATCTTCAAGTATTCGAGAAGAGAAGGCACCCGCGCCGCAGCGATGACAGGCCAGATTCCGGAGCAGGAGAAGACGAAGCGCAGCCACGTTCTGCTGGAACTGGACGAGAGACGGAGACAGGAATATATGGAAGGCTTCCTCGGAAAAGAGCTGGAAGTGCTCATGGAAGAAGAAGTCGAGATCGACGGCGTCCATTACTGGACGGGACACACGAGAGAATATCTGCGCGTTGCCGTTCTTTCAGAAGAAAATCTCATGAATCAGATGGTGCTTGTCACCCCGGCGAGAATCCATGGAAAAGACTGTCTGATGTAGGAAATGATACCAATCCGGAAGATCTGATAGAAAAAAGAGCCGGAACGAAAAAGTTCGTTGCACTTTTTGAGGGTTCGTGGTAGAATACCCCGTGAGCCTGCAAAAAGGCGGGCAGACGAAGAAGAAAAACAGCGGCTGGCAGAACGAACGAAGAAGTGAGGGATGTCGGCTGCTTTCGCGTCTAAAAAGTATAATCTGTAATTCGTAGTAATTCGTAATGAAATGTTCGGCCGCAGATGCGGCAAAGGGTAAAAATCGTGATCAAAGAAGAGATTGTCAGAGAACTTTATGCAATTGCAGGGGAAGATGCGGTACAGACCGCAGAACCGATGAAAAATCATACGACCTTCCGTGTGGGCGGTCCGGCAGATTATTTCGTCGCTCCTCATACAGAAGAAGAAATTAGAAAAATCGTGGCTCTCTGCGAAGAAAAAGAGATCCCGTGGTTCGTCACCGGAAACGGCAGCAATCTCGTTGTAAGTGACGAGGGCTACCACGGTGTGATTCTTTCGGTTTACAAAAACTTTCAGGGAATCGAAGTGGAAGGAAACAGAATCCGGGCGAAAGCCGGAAGCATGCTCGTATCCATCAGCCGGGCGGCAAGAGAAGCCGGTCTTTCCGGTATGGAGTTTGCCTCCGGAATCCCTGGAACTTTAGGCGGCGGCGTCCGTATGAACGCGGGAGCCTACGGCGGAGAGATGAAGGATATTGTACAGAATGTCACTGTACTCACAAGAGAAGGTGAGATCCGGAAACTGGAAAAAGAAGAGCTCGGCTTCGGCTACCGTGCCAGCGTCATCAAAGACAGAGGCTACGTCGTACTTGGAGCAGAACTTATGCTTGTTCCGGGAGATAAAGAAGAAATTCTTGCCCGTATGCAGGAATTGAAAAACAAGCGGGTAGAGAAACAGCCGCTCGAGTATCCGAGCGCCGGCAGCGCATTCAAGCGGCCGGAAGGCTATTTCGCAGGCAAGCTTGTGATGGATGCCGGACTTTCCGGCTATGCAGTCGGCGGTGCAAAAGTATCGGAAAAACACTGCGGCTTTCTGATCAATGCAGGTGGTGCAACCGCATCGGATGTGATGGAACTGATCCGTCAGATCCAGGCAAAAGTAAAAGAACAGTTTGGCGTACAGCTTGAGCCGGAAATCCAGTTCCTCGGGGAATTCTGATTTTCGTTATCCACCAAAGGAGAAAAAACATGCGTTTTGTAATTGTGACCGGCATGTCCGGTGCGGGAAAAAGTACAGCGTTGAAAATGCTGGAGGACGCGGAATATTTCTGCGTCGATAACCTTCCGATCCCGCTGGTTGAAAAATTTGCACAGCTTACCGCCGACGGTACTTCCGGAGAAATCCAGAAAGTGGCAGTCGGAATCGATATCCGAAGCGGCCAGGCGCTCCCGGACCTGCAGAATGTTCTGGAGTGGATGAGCATCAACGGAATCTGCTATGAGATCCTGTTTCTGGACGCGTCCGATGACGTGCTGGTCAAACGATACAAAGAGACGAGAAGAACGCACCCACTGGCAC
>OGNB01001705.1_pt1 | contig 11939 bp, 11 predicted proteins | sample 1573301 | NCBI WGS metagenome assembly OGNB01 (sample SAMEA2581914, study PRJEB24529) | metagenome | biome: Human gut stool | place: China | collected 2011
GGCGAACCTTGTGGAGCCGTATGCCTGCAAGACCATTATCGAAAATCTGCCTGCCGTGATGGAACGGTACGGCATAGAAAATCTGACAGAGATCATAGGAGGAGCACATCATGGGTAAAGACGTTATCGTTGCGCTGGACTTTGACAGCAAGGAAAAGACACTGGCATTTCTGGACCGCTTCACAGAGGAAAAGCCCTTTGTGAAGATCGGCATGGAGCTGTTCTACGCCGAAGGCCCCTCCATCGTCCGGGAGATCCGGGCACGGGGCCACAAGATCTTCCTGGATCTGAAGCTGCATGATATCCCCAACACCGTGAAAAAGGCTATGGCCGCTCTGTCCGCGCTGGATGTGGACCTGGTGAACGTCCATGCCGCCGGTACCGGCGCCATGATGTCCGCTGCTCTGGCGGGCCTGACCCGTCCGGATGGTACCCGCCCGCTGCTGATTGCTGTGACCCAGCTGACCTCCACGGATCAGGACATGCTGGAAAAAGAGCTGTGGATCGAAAAGCCCATTGCCGAAGTGGTGATGCACTATGCGGAGATCGCCTCCATCGTGGGACTGGACGGCGTGGTGTGCTCTCCCCTGGAGGCAGGCGCGGTCCACGAGCGCTGCGGCAAGAACTTCCTCACCGTGACCCCCGGCGTCCGCTTTGCTGACGGAGATGTGGGCGACCAGAAGCGGGTCACCACGCCGGCCAAGGCCAAGGAGCTTGGCTCCGACTACATCGTGGTGGGCCGTCCCATCACCCAGGCGGAGGACCCCGTGGCTGCCTACCGCCGCTGCGTGGCGGAGTTCGTGGGCTGAGCCGCGAAACGGAAACGATTGGATCAACAAAAAAATTGACATAAAGGAGAACAAACTATGGACAGCATCAATGTGCGCGTTGCCAAGCGTCTGCTGGAGATCAAGGCGGTCTTTCTCCGCCCTCAGGAGCCCTTTACCTGGGCCAGCGGCATCAAGAGTCCCATCTACTGCGATAACCGACTGATCCTCACCGCTCCGGAAGCCCGGAACGAGGTGGAGCAGGCCATTGCCGATACCGTGAAGCGGGAGTACCCGGAGGCGGAGGTCCTGATGGGTACCGCCACCGCCGGCATCGCCCACGCTGCCATTGCCGCCCACCTGCTGGGCCTGCCTATGGGCTATGTCCGTTCCGGCAATAAGGACCACGGCCGTCAGAACCGCATCGAAGGCCGTCTGGACAAGGGCGAGAAGGTCGTGGTCGTGGAGGATCTGATCTCCACCGGCGGCAGCGTGCTGGAGACCGTGGAGGCCCTGCGGGAAGCAGGCGCTGAGGTGCTGGGCGTGGTGAGCATCTTCACCTACGGCATGAAGAAGGGTATCGAGCGGATGGCCGCCGCCGGTGTGAAGAATGTGAGCCTCAGCAACCTGGACACCATCGCCCAGGTGGGCGCGGAGGAAGGTTATATCGCGCCGGAGGATGTGTCCCGTCTGCTGAAATTCCGGGACAATCCGTCTGACGAAAGCTGGATCAATGGAGGGAAAAACTGATATGGAAAATTTGATCGACATTATGCAGCTCTCCACCGAGGAGATCGACGAGCTGGTAAAAACGGGCTGCGATATTATGGAGCATCCCGCCGAATATGCCCATAAGTGCGACGGCAAGATCCTGGCAACGCTGTTCTTTGAGCCTTCCACCCGTACCCGCCTGAGCTTTGAGAGCGCCATGCTGTCCCTTGGCGGACAGGTGCTGGGCTTTTCCTCCGCCGCCAGCTCCTCCGCCTCCAAGGGCGAGAGCGTGGCGGACACCATCCGGGTGGTCAGCGCCTACTGCGACATCATCGCCATGCGCCACCCCAAGGAGGGCGCGCCTCTGGTGGCAACGCAGCACTCCTTGGTGCCGGTGATCAATGCCGGTGACGGCGGCCATAACCACCCCACCCAGACCCTGACGGACCTCATCACCATCCACAAGGAAAAGGGCCATTTCGACAACCTGACCATCGGCTTCTGCGGCGACCTGAAGTTTGGCCGGACGGTCCATTCTCTGGTGGCTGCCATGAGCCGCTACACCGGCGTCCGGTTCGTGTTTGTCTCCCCGGAGGAGCTGAAGCTGCCCCGCTACGTCAAGGAGCAGTACGTCAAGTCCAAGAACATTCCCTATACCCAGTCCACCTGTCTGGAGGAGGTCATGCCGGAGCTGGATATCCTGTACATGACCCGCGTCCAGAAGGAACGCTTCTTCAATGAGGAGGATTACCTCCGCTTGAAGGACAGCTACATCCTCACCCCGGAGAAGCTGGAAAACGCCAAGGAGGATCTGCGAATTCTGCATCCGCTGCCCCGCGTCAATGAGATCTCTGTGGCGGTGGACGAGGACCCCCGTGCCTGCTACTTCAAGCAGGCCCAGAACGGCCGCTACATCCGCATGGCGCTGATCATGAAGCTGCTGGGTATTCAGTGAGAGGAGAGAACGGACATGATTATTGATTCTATTCAGAACGGCATCGTGATCGACCACATCACCGCCGGTAAGGCCATGGAGCTGTACAACATCCTGGGCCTGGACAAGCTGGATTGCACCGTCGCTATTTTGAAGAACGTCACCAGCGGCAAACTGGGACGGAAGGACATCATCAAGATCGACCGGGAGATGGAGCTTGACTGGGACCTCATCGGCTATGTGGACCCCACCATCACCGTCAACATCATCCATGACGGCAAGCTGGTGGAAAAGCGGGGCTTGAAGCTGCCGGAGCGGATCCGGGGCGTGCTGAAGTGCAAGAACCCCCGCTGCATCACCTCTGTGGAGCAGGAGCTGCCTCAGGAATTCCTACTGACCGATCCGGCCAAGCGTGTTTACCGCTGCATCTACTGCGAGACTGAGGCCGGCAAATAAGACGGCCTGAGGAGATTATGATGAAAAAAGGTTATTTGATCTTACAGGACGGCCAGGTATTTGAGGGCGTCCGGTTCGGTGCGGAGACCGACACCGTGGGTGAGCTGGTGTTCACCACCGGTATGTGCGGCTACGTCGAGACCCTGACGGACCCCAGCTATGCCGGACAGATCGTTATGCAGACCTATCCTCTGATCGGCAACTACGGCATCATCCGGGAGGATTTTGAAGGAGCCTGCTGCGTGAAGGGCTATGTGGTTCGGGAATACTGCGACACACCCTCCAATTTCCGGACGGACTGCGATCTGGATACATACTTGAAAGAGCAGGGCGTGCCGGGCCTGTGCGGTGTGGATACCCGGGAGCTGACCCGCATCATCCGGGAGCACGGCGTGATGAATGCCGCCATCTGCGACGAGATCCCCGCCGATCTGACTCCCATCAAGACCTACGCCATCACCGGTGTGGTGGAGGCTGTTTCCTGCAAGGAGCCCGACCGCTATCCGGCGGAAGGGGAGGAGTGCTTCCGGGTGTCCCTCATCGACTACGGCGCCAAGCGCAACATCGCGCGCGAGCTCTGTAAGCGCGGCTGCGCCGTGACGGTGCTGCCCTGCACGGCCAGGGCGGAGGACATCCTCGCCGCCGGGTATGACGGCGTCATGCTCTCCAACGGCCCCGGCGACCCGACGGACAATGTTGACCAGATCGCGCAGATCGCCAAGCTTTTCGGCCGCATCCCGATGTTCGGCATCTGCCTCGGCCACCAGCTCATGGCGCTGGCGCAGGGCGGCAGCACCGTGAAGCTCAAATACGGCCACCGCGGCGTCAATCAGCCGGCGCGCGACGTGTGCGGCACGCGCACATTCCTCACCAGCCAGAACCACGGCTACGCCGTCGTGCCCGAGAGCGTGAAAACCGGCGTCATCCGCTACGTCAACGCCAACGACGGCACGTGCGAGGGCATCGATTACCCCGACCTGCAGGCCTTTTCCGTGCAGTTTCACCCCGAGGCGTGCTCGGGCCCGCACGACACGGCCTTTCTCTTTGACCGATTCTGTGACCTGATGGGAGGTGCGCACCATGCCGATTGATTCCAGCATCCGCAAAGTCATGGTCATCGGCTCCGGCCCGATCGTGATCGGCCAGGCGGCGGAGTTTGACTATGCCGGCGCGCAGGCGTGCCGCGTGCTGCACGACGCGGGCGTGAACGTCGTGCTCGTCAACTCCAACCCCGCGACGATCATGACCGACAAGGCCCTCGCGGACGAGATCTATCTCGAGCCGCTCACGCTGACCTCCGTCAAGCGCATCATCGAAAAGGAGCAGCCCGACAGTCTTCTCGCCGGTCTCGGCGGCCAGACGGGACTGACGCTCGCGATGGAGCTCGACAAGGAGGGCTTTCTGCAGCAGCACAACGTCCGCCTCATCGGCACGAACGCCGAAGCCATCGACAAAGCCGAGGACCGCGAGCTCTTTAAGGAGACCATGGCCGCCATCGGCGAGCCGACCATCCCCTCCGGCATCGCGAACACCGTGGCCGAGGCGCTGGAGGTAGCGGACAGCATCGGCTACCCCGTCATCATCCGCCCGGCGTTCACGCTCGGCGGTGCGGGCGGCGGCGTGGCCTACAGCGCAGAGGAGCTCACGCTCGTCGCACAGACGGGGCTTGATGCGTCCCCGATCACGCAGATCCTCGTCGAGCGCTATATCTACGGCTGGAAGGAGATCGAGTTTGAGACCATGCGCGACGGCGCCGGCAACGTCATCGCCGTGTGCAGCATGGAAAACTTCGACCCCGTCGGCGTGCACACCGGCGACAGCATCGTCGTCGCCCCGGCGCTGACGCTCTCGGACAAGGAGTTTCAGATGCTGCGCAGCGCAGCGCTGAACATCATCTCCGCGCTCGACATCGTCGGCGGCTGCAACTGCCAGTTCGCGCTCGATCCCGACAGCTTTGAGTACGCCGTCATCGAGGTCAATCCCCGCGTGTCGCGCTCATCCGCGCTCGCCTCGAAGGCGACCGGCTACCCGATTGCAAAGATCACGACGAAGATCGCCCTCGGCTATACGCTCGATGAGATCCAGAACGACATCACCGGCAAGACCTGCGCCTGCTTTGAGCCTGCGCTTGACTACGTCGTCGTGAAATTCCCCAAGTGGCCGTTCGACAAGTTCGTCGGCGCATCCCGCCGCCTCGGTACACAGATGAAGGCCACGGGCGAGGTCATGGCCATCGGCACGAACTTTGAGAGCGCGCTGCTCAAGGCCGTGCGCGGCGCCGAGATCCACCTCGACACGCTGCACGCCGCCCCGCTGTCCGACCGCCCGGTGCGCGACCGGCTCGCCGACTGCGACGATCACCGCCTGTTCACCGTCTTTGAGGCGCTGTGCAGCGGCGTGTCCGTCGACGAGATCCACGACATCACCCGCATCGACCGCTGGTTTCTGTCCCGGCTGCAAAACCTTGTGGACTACGAGGCGAGCATCCAAAACGGCCTGACGCCGGAAAGCTACCGGCGCGGCAAGTACCTCGGCTATCCGGACGCGGCGCTGCGCCGCCTGTCCGGCAGCGAGACGCTGCCCCACTTCCGCGCAGGCTACAAAATGGTCGACACCTGCGCCGCGGAATTTGACGCGCAGACCCCGTATTTCTACGCCAGCGCCGACGCGCGCTGCGAGGCGCGCAGCTTCCCGCGCAGCGGCAAGCCCGTCGTCATGGTGCTCGGCTCGGGCCCGATCCGCATCGGGCAGGGCATCGAGTTTGACTATTCGTCCGTCCACTGTGTGTGGACGCTCAAGTCCATGGGCTATGACGTCGTCATCGTCAACAACAACCCCGAGACCGTCTCCACGGACTACGACACCGCCGACCGCCTGTATTTCGAGCCGCTCACGGCCGAGGACGTGCTGCAGATCATCGATGTCGAGCACCCCGCCGGCGTCGTGGTCGCCTTCGGCGGGCAGACCGCCATCGCGCTCACGCAGACGCTCGACCGCCACGGCATCCGCATCCTCGGCACCTCGGCCGAGGGCATTGACATCGCCGAGGACCGCGAGCGGTTTGACGCCCTGCTCGAGCAGTTTCACATCTCGCGCCCGAAGGGCATGGGTGTGCAGACGCTGCCCGAGGCCCTGCACGCCGCGCAGACGCTCGGCTACCCCGTGCTGCTGCGCCCGTCGTACGTCATCGGCGGCCAGAACATGAAGATCGTCCACGACGATGACGAGGTCACAACGTATATGCAGCGCATCCTCGCGCAGGGCATCGACAACCCCGTGCTCGTGGACAAGTACATGATGGGCACGGAGCTGGAGGTGGACGTCATCTCCGACGGCACGGATGTGCTCATCCCCGGCATCATGGAGCACATCGAGCGCGCCGGCGTGCACAGCGGTGACTCCATCGCCGTCTACCCGCCGTACAACCTCAACGACATCATGACGGACAAGATCGTCGACAGCTCGCGCAAGCTCGCCCTCGCGCTCGGCACGAAGGGGCTTGTGAACATCCAGTACCTCATCTGGGAAAACGAGCTCTACGTCATCGAGGTCAACCCCCGTGCCTCGCGCACCGTGCCGTACATCAGCAAGGTCACGGGCGTGCCGATGGTGGACGTGGCGGCGCGCGTCATGCTCGGCACACCGCTCAAAGACCTCGGCTACGGCACGGGGCTGCACCCCATCCCGCCGTATTACGCGGTCAAGGTGCCGGTGTTCTCGTTTGAAAAGCTCGGCGACGTCAACGCCTACCTCGGCCCGGAGATGAAGTCCACGGGCGAAGTGCTCGGCCTCGGAAAAACAATGCAGGAGGCGCTGTTCAAGGGGCTGACCTCGGCCGGTATGGTCGTCGGCCGGCACCCGGACGGCCGCCACGGCGTGCTCGTGAGCGTGGACACGCATGACCTCGGCGAGATCGTGTCGCTGGCCAAAAAGCTCGACGACCTGCACTTCGCTCTCTACGCGACCGCAGAGACCGCCGCCGCCATTGCGCGCCTCGGCATCGACGTCGTGACCGTCGACGGCATCCGCGAGAGCGACCACGCCTTCGCCCTGCTCGAGAGCGGCTGCATCGACTACATCGTCTACACCGGCGCGCTCAAGGACGCGACCACGGACGATTACATTGCCCTGCACCGCCGCGCGCTGCAGCTCGGCATCCCGTGCTTCACCTCGCTCGACACGGCCAACGCCCTCGCGGACATCATCGCCAGCCGCTACAACGAGCACAACACCGAGCTTGTGGACATCAACCACATGCGCACCAAGCGCCAGCGCCTGAAGTTTTCGAAAATGCAGGCCACCGGCGATGACTATATCTACGTCGAGAATTTTGACGGGCACATCACCTGCCCCGAATCGCTGTGCATCCCGCTGTGCTCGCGTCACCGCGGCATCGGCGGTTACGGCATCGTGCTCATCGAGCGCAGCGCCGTGGCCGACGCGAAAATGCGTGTGTTCAACCGCGACGGCAGCCCCGGCGGCATCGGCGGCAACGCCATCCGCTGCGTGGGCAAGTACCTGTACGACAACGGCATCGTGCCGCGCGCCGATCTCACCATCGAGGCCGGCGGCCGGGTGCACCGGCTGCACCTCTACACGCGCTTCGGCACGGTCGGCCTCGTGACGGTCGAGATGGGGAAGCCCGCCTTCGCACCCGAGGCCGTGCCCGTGGCGCTCGAGGGCGAGCGCGTGATCGACCGGCCCGTGACCATTGCGGGCGGAGAGTACCGCATCACGTGTCTGTCGATGGGGAATCCCCACTGCGTCGTCTTTGTCGACCGCGTGGACGAGGTGGACGTCGCGCACCTCGGCCCGCAGTTTGAGCACGCGGACCTCTTCCCCGCGCGCACGAACACGGAGTTCATCCGCGTCGTCAACCGCACGACGATCAAAATGCGCGTCTGGGAGCGCGGCAACGGCGAGACCCGCGCCTGCGGCACGGGCGCGTGCGCGGCCGTGGTGGCCGCCGTGGAAAACGGCCTGTGTCCGAAGGGCGAGACCATCACGGTCAAGGTCACCGGCGGCGACCTGCTCGTCACCTACGATGACGACGGCGTGCGTCTGACCGGCAACGCCGAGCTCGCCTTCACTGGCGTGACCACATACTGAGCCGCAAAACGAAAATCACCCGCATCCGGTCGGATGCGGGTGATTTTTTTGCTGCCGAAAAGGCGCTTTCCGTTTGCCGCGCCGCTCAGCCGCGCATGGCGTCGGCGAACGCGTCGATGCGCGCGATGTCGAAATCGGGCTCGGAATACTGCGCGCGGTACTGGGGCGATGTCATCAGTGCGCCGAAGAGCTGCTTGTAGACATAGCTCATCTTCGCGTACTGCATCTTGCCGCCGAGGATATCCTTCGCCGCCGCGTGCTCCAGCAGCGCAGGCGAGAAGAAGTGCTCGAGATACCCCTCCGTACCGGGCGTGGTATAGCAGCACAGGTACAGGCCGAGCTTCTTTTGCAGCAGCACCTTCTCGTTGCGGCGCAAAAAGCGCTTGATGTGCTTGTCGAGCTTGAACATATACACGCAGCTGCCGATGATGACCGTGTCATAGTCTTCGAGCGAGACGCCGCGGTCGCGGACATTGCACACCGTCACATCGCCGCCGACGGCGCTCTTGAGCATATAGGCGATCTCCTCCGTCGCGCCGTAACGCGAAGCGAACAGGATCAGCGTTTTCATGCAGTGACCTCCTTTTCCGCCCTCACGGGCGGCCTTTCCACATATATGTATATAAGAGTATAGGAAGCCGCCGCGCCGCTGTCAAGCCCGCGCGCGATTTTTTTATCCGACCGGCACGGGTTCGCCCCGCTGCGCGTCCGGCTCGCGCCGCCGCGCCTTGGGGATGTTGATGGTGAGAATGAGCGCATCGTCCGTCTCCTGCCGCTGCATTCCGGCGTCGATGCCACCCTGCTTCATGAGGTCGAGACTGTGGGCGATCGTGTTGAGAAACACGCGCACGTCCTTGAGGATGAAGGTCTTCTGCCGCTCGCTCTCGGGCGCGGCTTTGGCCTCGAGCAGGCGGTCGATGTAGGCGTCCGTCGCGGCAACGTTCAGGTCGCGGCTGAGGATATAGGCCAGCGCCGCGCGCTGCTCGTCCGGCGTCTCGAGCCGCAGCAGCGCGCGCCCGTGCCGCTCGGTGAGCCCGGCGTTGCGCATGGCGTTGAGCACATCCTCCGGCAGACGCAGCAGGCGGAGCTTGTTCGCCACCGCCGACTGCGACTTGCCCAGCCGCCGCGCGCACTCCTCCTGACTGAGACCGAAGAGCCGGATGAGCTGCGCGATGCCGCGCGATTCCTCAAGGAAATCGAGGTCGTTGCGCTGGAGGTTTTCCACCAGCGCGATGAAGCTCGCCTCCTCCAGATCGAGCTCCATGACGATGCACGGCACCTCACTGAGCCCCGCCATGCGCGCGGCGCGCAGGCGGCGCTCGCCGGCCACGAGCTCATACCCATCCGGACGCGGGCGCACGGTCAGCGGACTGAGCACGCCGTACTCGGCGATGCTGCGCGAGAGCTCCTCGAGCTGCGCCGGGGGAAAGTTCTGCCGCGGCTGGACTGCGCTCGGCGCGATCGCGTCCACCGCCAGATACACGATGCCGCCGCGCTGCGCGCGGCCGGAATGGTTGGAAAACTGCATAGCAAACCCTCCATATCTTGTGTTTTGCAACATAAAAATAGACCATATATTGCGCAAAACACGGCGAATTCGGGCGCGCGCCGAAAAAAAGGGGGCGGATCGGGATCGATCCGCCCAAAACAGGGTCATGGGATAAAGATATGAGCCGTGGCTTCCAAGGTGCGGAAGTCAATTGGATAAGCTGTATTGTTATTGTAGCGCCGGGCGCGGAAAATGTAAAGAGCGAACGGTGTCGGTCGGGCACCTGTTTTGTCGGCGGCGGAATCTTTTTTCCCGCGCCGGGGCATACTGTCCGGGAATACACGGAAAAGGAGATGGAAGCATATGCAGGTGATCGACCGCATCGCGCTGATCCTCACGATCGTCGGCGGGCTCAACTGGGGCAGCATCGGCCTGTTCCGGTTTGATCTCGTGGCGTGGATCTGCGGCGGGCAGACCGCCGTGGCTGCGCGCGTGATCTACACACTCGTCGGGCTGGCCGCGGTCTGGTGCATTTCCCTGCTCTTTCGCGGCCGCGACGAGCTCGACGGCGCGGAGGACATGTAATGCCACCGGCAGCGAAAAACGGCATGGCTGACGCCATGCCGTTTTTTTCTCCAACGAGAACCGCTGCGAGATTTCTGGATCATTTACCCCAGCCGCGGCATTGCGCCGGCGCTGCCGGGAATGCGGTCGAAGGCATCGATCGGCGGCAGATGCGCCTCGAGCGCGCGCACGAGCTCGCCCCCGAGCAGACCGCCAAGCGTGTTGAGCATCAGATCGTCTACATCACACAGGCGGTACGAGCCGCGAAACAGGAAAAACAGCCCCGTGAGCTGCCCGAGCTCGATAAACGCCGAAAACGCCAGCGACACGAGCGCGACGCGGCCGAGATCCAGACCGCAGATGTAACGCAGGTACATCCCGAACGGCATCAGCATCAAGATGTTGCACACGACCTGCTGTACCGTGCGGTCGAACAGCGCCGGCAGATACGTGCGCGCATCGGAGCGCACGAGCGGCGTCTCGCGCAGGAAATCGGCCACGAACTGAAACGGCACGAGCTGCGCGTCATAGGTCGTGAGCTTCGCCGCCTGCGCAGCGTCCGGCAGCGGGAAAAACACGAGCGCCAGCACACACAGAACATAAAACAAAAACAGGCCGCCGAACACGGCGCGCACCCAGTTGAAGCAGCGCGCACGCATCTGCCGGCAGAAAAACGGCACGGCGACCGGCGCCGCCAGCAGCGGGAATGCGCATACCGCCAGCCGGATACTGCTCAGAACATTGACCATCATGTCAGCCTCCCATGGGAGCGCTCCCGCCCCCGGTTTCTGACATCAGTATAGCCGCAAACGGCATCACACCGCCATCGTTTTGGCTTACAGTTGGCTTACATCTTCGTAAGGCAGCGCGCAGGGCGCAAAAAAACCGGGCGCGTCAATCAAGACGCGCCCGGCCGGTTTTTCAAAAACCTCGTAGCCTTTCGCCGCCGCAGCGGCGAAAGAAAGTCCGATCATTTTCTTCGGCGACATGTGCGGCGAAGAAAATACTTCTCAGGCTGCAAGTGTGGAATTTGTGCGCCGCCGGCGCACAAATTATGCGAGCAGCAGACTGCAAACCCCCTTGTCAAAAAGGAATACTTTTTGACAACAGAGCGCCCCGTGCTGCTGATACAGCACGGGGCGCTTGCTATCAAAGAAACGCGGGATCGCTTCCGATCCGCAGAAAGGACGAAGTTGGAGGCGCAGGCAGCCGTCGCGCAACGGGTGGAGAAGCACCATGAAAGACCGGAACCACGCTCTCCGCGCCTGCGCACATCCAATTAGGGGGTGAGGTAAGCATAGAACAATTTGCGCCACAAGAAAAGCCACAGAACCGGAGTCCTGTGGCTTTTCGCCTCACTTATGCGTTTTTGTGGTCTAGTGTGTGCTCCCACGCATCGCCGAGGTCTTTCCAGCGCCCCATAATGCTCCGCCACAGGTTCAGCGCCCACGGTGCAAACTCCTCCGGCGGCGGGCAATCCGGCTGCTCGAGCCAGTTTTGCACGATGTCGATGACGACGTTCGACATCTTCCCGGACATGAACGCCTCGGTCTGCGGATTGGAAAAAAGGTCGGAAAAATCCTTCTGCAAATATGGATGCAGCCGGCCGCAGAGAAAGTCGCGGAACGAGTTTTGCCCCGTGAACGTGAGTGCGCGGGCGTAAAACGCGCGGTCGGCATACAGATACGTGCACACGCGGCCGAAGAGGTCGAACAGCCCCGGCTCATCGTCGCCGATCGCCTTCTGGAAGCCGTTTTCGTAGATCCACGTCACGAGCTGGTACTTGTCCGTGAAGTGCCGGTAGAACGTGCGGCGGTTGATCTCCGCGTCCGTGCACAGGTCGGTCACGGTGATGTCCGTCAGGTTGTGCCGGAGCATGCGGCGCTTGAGGCTCTCGGCGATCACTTTT
>OGNB01001712.1_pt1 | contig 11915 bp, 7 predicted proteins | sample 1573301 | NCBI WGS metagenome assembly OGNB01 (sample SAMEA2581914, study PRJEB24529) | metagenome | biome: Human gut stool | place: China | collected 2011
GTTTTTCCGCAATAATCTGCGTCATTGCCCAGAAAACGCCTGTTTCACTGGCATTAAGCCCTTCTATTATTCTGTACTGTCTTGGTTGTGCGGAAAATTTACCAAGTGCTATTATAAGTTTCATTATTCTGTTGTCCATAATTCTTCTCCTTTGTATTTCTCACAGTTATTCCCATACTGCCTGCGAAAATCAATCATTCCTCAATCAGGTAAACCACTTGCTTACCCGATGATAATATGGTATACTTTTTATGTTAACAGATTATAAATTTAATTAACTTCTTTGAACGGAGCAGAAATGAAAATAATTGATACCGAAACAGCAATTATAGGCGGAGGCGCATCGGGGCTTGCCGCCGCCATCGCCGCGCCGGCGGCAACGGCCGAGGCCCCGCAGAAAAAATGGTGGAAAAGGTGGCTGTAAACGCATTTCGCGTAATAAGGTTGGAAAAAACGCGTTAAATCATTACTTTTGCACGATAAGTAGTTACGAAAAAAGTTTTCTCGGATATGCACTTTTACAAACGCTGGAACAACATCACGGGCTGGGCCGTATTCGCCGTCGCGGCGATGGTCTATCTGATGACGATGGAACCCGTCTCAAGCCTCTGGGACTGCTCGGAGTTCATCGCGACGTCCTACAAACTCGAAGTGGGACACCCGCCCGGAGCACCGCTGTTCATGATGCTGGCGCGCCTGGCCACGCTCTTCGCCTTCGGAAACCCCGACTACGTGGGCATCGCCGTCAACGCCATGAACTCGCTGGCCAGCGCCTTCTGCATCCTGTTCCTGTTCTGGACCATCACCCACCTGGCACGGCGTCTGGTGACGCGCGACGGCGCACAGCTCACCGCCGCCAACACATGGGCCGTCCTGGGCGCCGGAGCCGTCGGGGCCCTGGCCTACACCTTCACCGACACGTTCTGGTTCTCGGCCGTCGAGGGCGAGGTCTACGCGCTCTCGTCGATGTTCACGGCGCTGGTCGTGTGGCTGATGCTCAAATGGGAGGAGCAGGCCGACGAACCCCACTCCTCGCGCTGGATCGTGCTGATCGCCTACCTGATGGGCCTCTCGATCGGCGTGCACATCCTCAACCTGCTCTGCATCCCCGCGCTGGTCTTCATCTACTACTTCCGCAAGACCGCCACGGTGACCTGGCGAGGCATCGCCCTCTCGACGCTCGTGTCCGGGGCGATGATCGTCTTCGTCAACAACATCATCATCCCCTACACCGTCTGGATCGGGGCGCAGATCGACACGCTGTTCGTCAACACGTTCGGCCTGCCGGTCAACTCGGGCATCACGCTCTTCGCGCTGGCGCTGATCATCGGCCTGGGATGGGCCGCATGGGCCGCCCACAGACGGGGCCGCGTGCTGCTCAACATCATCCTGCTCTCGACGACCATGATTCTCGTCGGCTATTCGTCCTACGCCTCGGTGACCATCCGCGCCGCGGCGAACCCGCCGATGAACTCCAACAACCCCAACAACCCCCACGCCCTGCTGTCGCTCCTGAACCGCGACCAGTACGGCGACCGCCCGCTGCTGTACGGCGCGCAGTATTCGGCTCCCCCCGAGGGCGTGAAGGAGAAGAAGGTGTGGTATCTGGACGAGGACGGCAAGTACAAGACCGCCACGGTGCTCACGGGCTACACCCACGCTCCGGAGTTCATGCAGCTCTTCCCCCGCATGTGGAACTACTCGAAGGGTGAAAAGGCCTACAAGGAGTGGGCCGCCTACCGCACCAAGACCGAGACGCTGCGCGACGACAAGGGCGAGGTCCTGCGCGACGCACAGGGGCGTCCCATGCGCGGCGAGACGCTCGACTTCGGACGCAAACGGGCCTACACCGACTCCTACGGCGAAACCCGCACGGTCACCGAACCGACGTTCTGGGAAAACGTCCATTTCTTCTTCAACTACCAGCTTTCGTACATGTACTGGCGCTATTTCATGTGGAATTTCGTGGGACGCCAGAGCGACATACAGCCTTCGCGCACGACGATCACCGACGGAAACTGGCTCTCGGGCATCCGCTGGATCGACGAGAAATACGTCGGCCCGCAGGACAACCTGCCGCGCGAAATCGCCGAAAACAAGGGCCGGAACACCTATTATTTCCTCCCCTTCCTGCTGGGACTCATCGGACTCGTCTACCAGTTGAACCGCGACCAGCGCAACTTCTCGATCGTGCTGTGGCTGTTCGTGATGATGGGCATCGCGCTGGTCTTCTACTTCAACACCTCGCCCGGCGAGCCGCGCGAACGCGACTACGTCTATGCGGGATCGTTCTACGCATTCTCGATCTGGATCGGATTCGGCGTGCTGGCCCTGCGCGACCTGATCGCCCGGCTCTCGAAGCGCGACAACGTGGCGACGGCAGCCGCGGCAACGGTCGTCGCAATGAGCGTCCCGGCCATCCTCGCGGCCCAGAACTGGGACGACCACGACCGTTCGCACCGCACGATGGCCCGCGACATCGGCTGGAACTACCTCCAGTCGACGCTCCCCAACTCGATCATCCTCAACTACGGCGACAACGACACCTTCCCGCTGTGGAACAATCAGGAGGTCTACGGCGTGCGCCCCGACGTGCGGATTATGAACACCTCCTACCTCGGCGGCGAGTGGTACATCGACGAGATGAAGACCAAGGCCAACGACGCTCCCGGCGTCCCCTTCTCGCTGCCCAAGCACAAGTACACCTTCAACAACGACATGATCTACGTCACCAACAGCATCGACCGCCCGGTGGAGATCAAGGAGGTGATCGACTTCGTGCGCAGCGACGACCCCCGCAGCAAGGTCAAACTCGCCGACGGCACGCTGGCCGACTACATCCCCGCCAAGCGCATCGCCCTGCCGGTGAACAAGGAGAACGCTCTGGCGTCGGGCATCGTGGCCGAAAAGGACCGCGACAAGATGGTCGACACGGTGTTCATCAACATCAAGAAGAATTCGCTGGACAAGAACCAGCTGATGATCCTCGACATGCTGGCCAACTTCGACTGGAAACGCCCGATCTACATGACGCAGGTCTACATTCTCCAGGACTTCGGGCTGATGGACTACCTCCAGTTCGACGGCTACGCCTACCGCCTGGTGCCGATCCTCACCCCGACGCAGAACCCCTACGAGATCGGACGCATCGACGCCGACTACGCCGCGCCGCTGCTGCGCGACACGTTCCGCTACGGCAACCTCGAAGACCCGCGGGTCTACGCCGACTACTTCATCCAGTACAACCTTTCGGCTTCGCACGCCCGCGACGCCTTCGCCCGCGTGGCCAAGGAGCTGCTGCGGCAGAACCGCGTCGCAGAGGCCGTCGAGCTGCTCGACCTGGGGCTGGAGCGGATGCCGACCTCGCAGGTGCGCTTCACCGACACCAACACCTACCCCTTCCTGGAGGCCTATTACGCCGCTTCGGCCATGGGCGACAAGGAAGCCGCCGCGAAGGGCGACGCCCTCTTGAGGGAGTATGCCCAGACGCTGATCGAATACATCGAGCACTACCTCCGTTTCGAAGGGGCGCAGGGCGACATGGTCTCGGGCCTTATCGACGAGAAGCTCGACCAGCTGGGCGACATCTACTACCTGGCCAGCTACGCCGACCGCAAGGAGGTGGTGGCCGAACTGAACGACTACTACCGTTCGCTGGGGGTCTCCGAGGAGAACCTGATCGACGTGGGCGACAAACGCCAGCAGCCCGACTCGGCGCTGCTGCCCGCCGCGAAATAACCGGAACCGGAAATGAAATAACGCACGTAACGCTTCTGTTACGTGCGTTATTTTTATGCGGCCGCCCACCCGGAACGGATTTCGGGCAGGCCAAAATCCGGTTCCGCGGTTAAAACCGACATTTTTTGAGCCTGAACACTCCCAATTGCCCTCACCTTTCACTATATTTGCAAAATAAACCGTTTTTCACGAATCCAAACCCTGAACTTATGCCGCTTTTCATTCCGGAAGACTATACGGCCAAGCTCGCTCCCGAAACGATGGAGCAGGCCATCACCTATCTCAAGGAGATTTTTCCCGACATGCTGGCCCGCCGCCTGCGCCTACGCCGCGTCACGGCGCCGTTGTTCGTCCTTTCGGGCACGGGCATCAACGACGACCTGAACGGCGTGGAGCGCGCCGTGTCGTTCCCGATCCGCGATCTGGGCGACCGCCGGGCCGAGGTGGTGCACTCGCTGGCCAAATGGAAACGCATGAAACTGGGGACCTACAAGATCGCCCCGGGATACGGGCTGTACACCGACATGAACGCCATCCGCGCCGACGAGGAACTGGACAACATCCACTCGCTCTACGTCGACCAGTGGGACTGGGAACGCACGATGCGCCCCGAAGAGCGCAACCTGAACTTCCTGAAAGCGACCGTCGAAACGATCTACGAGGCGATGAAAGCCGTCGAGGAGGAGGTTTACGAACTCTATCCGCACATCACGCCCATACTGCCCGAGCGAATCACGTTCCTGCAGGCCGAGGAGCTGTTGCAGGAGTTCCCCGCGCTGACGCCCAAGGAGCGCGAGCAGGCGGCGGCCCGCAAATACGGCGCGCTGTTCCTCATCGGCATCGGCGGCGAACTTTCCGACGGGCAGCGGCACGACGGACGCGCCCCGGACTACGACGACTGGAGCACCCCGACCGAAGGCGGTTACAAAGGGCTCAACGGCGACATCATCGTGTGGAACCCGGTGCTGGAGAGCGCCTTCGAACTTTCGAGCATGGGCATCCGCGTCGACGCCGAGGCCCTCGAACGCCAGCTTGCGATCTGCGGATGTCCCGAGCGGCGCGAAATGGAGTTCCACCGCCTGCTGCTCGAAGGACGGCTGCCGCTCTCGATCGGCGGCGGCATCGGCCAGTCGCGCCTCTGCATGTTCTACCTGCGCTGCGCCCATATCGGCGAAGTCCAGGTCAGCATCTGGCCCGAGCGGATGATCGCCGAGTGCGCCGCCCACGGCATCTACCTCAAGTGAGGCGGCTCCTCGAAAGCGCCCCGGTCCCTCGCCGAAAGCCGACCGCCCCGCGGAAACGCTCCGGCTGCTCCGGATTAAGAAAAAGCCCCCGCTCTCGGAGCGGGGGCTTTGCTTATTTTCCGGCGGCAGGCTGGTCCGGAGTCTGGCCGTTCTTGTTCTTGTTGTAAAGGAAACGCTTGATCTTGTGCGTGGGGGTCTTGATGAAATCCTCCTTCTCCTCGACGACCTCCGAAATCCGAGAAAAACGGTTGACCTTGGCGTTGACGAAATCCATGATCTCCTTCTTCAGCTGTTCGGTCTTGGCCTCCCAGGCCTCCTTCTTGCTCTCCCACTCCTCGCGCCAGTCGTCGATCATCGACTCGATCTCCTCGCGGTTGAAGTGCACCAGGGCGATCAGGCGGCCCTCCTGCTCCGTGACGATCGAATCGGCGATGCAGACGTGCGAGTTGAGCACCGTCTCGATGTCCTCGGGATAGATGTTCTCGCCGCCGGGACCCACGATCATGTTCTTCAGACGGCCCTTGATGTAGAGCCAGCCGTCCTTGTCCAGCTCCCCGAGGTCGCCCGTGCGGAACCATCCGTCGGCCGTGAAAACCTCCTTCGTAGCCTCGGGATTCTTGAAATAGCCCACCATCGCGCTCGGCGTGCGGGCCACGATCTCGCCCTGACGGGTCTCGGGGTTGACGTTCTCCAGCCGCAGTTCGACGCCCGGGGCCTGGGGACCGGTCGATCCCAGCCGCACCATCGAAGGGGCCGCGCCGGCCAGCAGCGGTGCGGTCTCGGTCAGCCCGTAGCCGATGGCATAGGGGACGCGGGCTTCGAGCAGGAATTTCTCGGCCCCGCCGTCGAGTTTCGCACCCCCGATTCCCAGGAAGCGCAGACGGCCGCCGAAGAGCTTCATCAGTTTCCCGCCCGCGACGCGGTGGAGGTAGCGGCGCATGAAGCCGATGCGGTAGAGCGTGCGCCAGAAGGAGTTGGAATTGAACTTGGCGAGCACCTGGTGGCGGTAGATTTTCTCGATGATCAGCGGCACGATCAGCATGACTGTCGGGCGGATCGCACGCAGGGCGGGCATCAGCACCGAGGCCGTGGGCGGACGGTCGAGGTAGACCACCCGCGCGCCCATCGAGAAGGGATAGATCATGCCGATGGAGCACTCGTAGGTGTGCGAGAGGGGCAGCACCGAAAGGAACGTGTCGCCGCCGTCGACCGGGAAGATCGAGGCGGAGATGTCGACCTGCGCGCAGAGCGCCGCATGGGTCAGCATCACGCCCTTGGGCTTCGAAGTGGTTCCCGACGTGTAGATGATCACGGCCAGGTCGTCGGGCCGGGGAACGCCCGTCGAGCCTTCCCCGCGGACGCGCTGCGAGATGACGCCGAGGTTCTTGGTGCGGACCGCCACGTTGAGCCGCTCGATGGTCTGCTTCGAGAGCTTGGTGAAAAGTTTGTCCGACACGAGCAGGGCCTTGGCCTCCGAATGCTCGATGATCATGTCCAGCTCCTCGTCCGAGAAGTCGGGCAGGATCGGCACGGCCACCATGCCCGCCGACGTGACGGCGAAATAGCTGATGCCCCAGTTGGGCATGTTGCTGCTCAGGAGAGCCACCTTGTCCCCGGCGCGAAGCCCCGCTCCGGTGAGGATTTCCTGCACCCTGGCGATACGACGGCCCACCTCGGCATAAGTCACGTCATCGCCCTCGTACATCGAGAAAGCGACTTTCGACGCGAACTTCTCCACGCTGTTGCGGACCAGTTCGTACAGTGTATTGATAGTCATCATGTGTTCTTTTTTAGCTACGTTCGGATAACGCAAAAGTTCGGGGCGAAATTACTAATTTCCGGCTAAAAAACACTATTTTTGACATAAATTATCACGATGATCGACCATCTGTACATCAAACGGCTCGCCGCCGGCGCAGGGTTCGACCTCTGCGGCATCGCCCCGTGCCGCCATCTGGCCGAAAACGAGGCGCTGTTCCGCGCATGGCTGGCCCGCGGCCGCCAATCGTCGCTGGGCTATCTGGAACGCAACGTCGACAAACGCTTCGACGCGCGCCGGCTGGTCGAAGGCGCACGCACGGCCGTGGTCTGCGCCGTGTCGTACAAAAACCGCGTCGGCGAGGGCTATCCGCCCGGGCACCGGACGAAGGTGGCCTCCTACGCCTGCGCGGCGGATTACCACGCCACCCTCCGGACGATGCTCGGCGGGATGCTCGACGCCCTGCGCGCGGCGCACCCCGGCCTGGGAGGCCGCGCCTTCGTCGACACCGCGCCGCTGGCCGAAAAGCAGCTGGCCGTAGAGGCCGGGCTGGGGTGGATCGGCCGGCAGTCGCTGCTCGTCACGCCGCAATACGGGAGCTACGTCGTGCTGGGCGAGCTGATTCTCACCGAAGAGACCGACCGCTACGACGCGCCGTTCGAAGGGTCGCGCTGCGGAACCTGCCGCAGCTGCATCGACAACTGCCCCACGGGAGCCGTCGCTCCGGACAGGACCATCGACACGGGCCGCTGCATCTCGTGCCGCACCATCGAGCGGGAACAGCCCGGTCAAACGGACCTTCACGGCTGGATCTTCGGCTGCGACGCGTGCCAGAGCCTCTGCCCCTGGAACCGCCGCGCCCCGCAGCACCGCAACGCGGCGTTCGATGCCGTGTTCGACCCGCTGGCGATGGACGCCGCGACGTGGCTCGGCATGGATGAAGCGGCGTTCGAAGCCCTCTGCGGCCGCACGCCGCTGACACGCAGCGGACTGACCCGCATCCGAGAAAACGCCCTTCGAAACGCCGCACCCGAAGAGCCGTCGGAACGCTGAACCAGCCCCCGCTCCGGCACGAAAAAGCGGGTTCCGGAAATCCGGAACCCGCTCTGCGGTTTATTTCATGGGGCCGGAGGCTCACTGTCTGCGGCCCTTCGGAAAACCCGGCAGGCCGCCCTCTTCCTCCTGCGGCCCGCAGGCTATTTGGTCAGTTCGGCCAACGCGGCTTTCGCACTCTCGACAGCCGGTCCCGCCGTCACCTTCCGGAAGGCCTCGATGGCCTGCGGCTTCATCTCCTTGGCGTTGTAGGCGGCGCCCAGCGTCAGGTACATCAGGCTCACATCCTCGGGATCGGTCTGCACCTTGGCGGCAGCCTCGCCCAGCTCGATCACCTTGTTGTAATCCTTCTTGCTGGCATAAGCCTGCAAGCGGACCTTCTGTGCCAGAGCGTTTTCGGCGTTCTTCGCCAGCAGCGCGTCGGCCATCGCGATGATACCGTCGAAATCGTTGGCAGCCTGGAGCGTGGCCACCTTGTTATTGGTGTAGAGGGCGATCATCTCCTTGGCTTTGGCGGCGTCATCGGCATACTTGGGGTGCGTCTTGGCGGCCACCGCCTCGTAGATGTCCATACCCTTCTCGTACTCGCCCATCTCGCAGTAGCTCATGGCGAGGTTCAGCGCCATCGCGGTATTGTCCGGGTCGGCCTTGTAGCCCTTCTCGAACACGCCTGCGGCGGTCGCATAGTCCTTGTTGTTGAAAGCGTCGCCGCCCTGGATCTGATAGATCTTGGCCACCCAGCCGTTGGCCTTGGCCATCTGGCTCATGTCGCCGTAGAGTTCGGCCAGCTCCGCCGATTTGGTGAAATTCTTCAGCGCCTCGTCGTAGTTCTTGGTCCGGATCGCTCCGCCGCCCATCATAAAGTAGCATTTGGGAAGCGTCGTCTTGGCCGTGGCCACCAGCGACGCAGCCTCCTCGCTGTCCAGCCCCTGCTCGATCACCTGTTCGAACTTCGCGGCCGCGCCTGCGAAATCCTTGGCGCCGAAAGCTGCTGCGGCTTCGTTGTAGATTGCAGTAACATCCTGCGCCGAGAGCGACACCGCCGCCAACAGCGCGACAACCGATACAAATAACTTTTTCATTGCTTTTTCTATTCGATTTTATAAGTTTTTCAGTTCATGCGCCCCTGTCCGAAACGCGTTGGATGCAAAAGTATAAAAAAAATTCCTTTTTTACCAAATCTATCCGCGCAAACCCGCGAAAAAACCGTTCATCAACTCCTCGCACTCCTCCCGGAGCACCCCCCGCGCCACGGTCGTCCTGGGGTGGAACACCGTCTCGGAGTAACGCCGGAAGCCCTTCTTGGGATCGTCGGCGCCCCACACCACGCGGCTCACCTGCGCCCATCCGATCGCCCCGGCGCACATGATGCACGGCTCGACCGTGACGTAGAGCGTGCACTCCTGCAAATACTTGCCCCCGAGCGTCGCGGCAGCGGCCGTGAGGGCCTGCATCTCGGCGTGGGCCGTGGGGTCGGCCAGGGTTTCGACGAGGTTGTGCCCCCGCCCGATCACCGCACCGCCGGCCACGACGACCGCACCGATGGGCACCTCCTGTTGTTTTAACGCCTTTTGCGCCTCGTTTAGTGCCAGGCGCATGAATTTTTCGTCGGTTTCGTGCTGTTCCATGCCGGATTGTTTTCGGCAAAAGTAACCATTTTTTCCGAAGAACGCACCCCGCGCCCGGCAAACGACGCCCGGAAGCGACGCAGGCGCATCAATTTCGATTCAAAACACTCCTTCTTCCAAAAAGAAAAAATCAAAATCAAAGAAATGCTTGCATTTTATTGCATAATTTCTATATTTGCAAATGGAATAGTCCACAAAACCCTTAAATTCAATTTGCTCCTACAAAACACACACATCCGGCCAAAAAACGGCCCAAACCATGCACTCTGTATTTCGAAACCAAACCAATTACCAACCAGAACCAATTAAAACCATTATGGAAGAAACTCGCCAAAAAGCACCCGGGAACGGGCATTTTCCGGCAGTCCTGCGATTCGTCGCCGCGCTGCTGCTGTCCGGAACCCTATGCCTCGCGTGGGGGGGGGAAATCTCCTCGCACAGATCCGGAGCATCTATGTAACGATAGATGCAGCCGATGCAAGCATCCGGGAGATCCTCGAATCCATCGAGGCGCAGAGCGATCTGCGGTTCATCTATGCGGATGAAGTAAAACCGATCCTGACCAAGGTCGTAACGGTCAGGGAGAAAAACGTAAGCGCAAACCGGATTCTCGACCAGATCCTGCCCGACGTCGGCCTTCAGTATTCGGTCGGCGGCACGCAGGTCCGCATCTACCAGGCCGCCAGCGGTTCGCGCGACGTCGCCCAAACGGTCAGCGGCACGGTGATCTCCGGCACCGACAACTCCCCGCTGGCCGGCGTGATGATCTACGTCGAAGGAACGACGGCCGGCACGATCACCAACGGCGACGGCTCGTACACCTTCACCATTCCCGCCAAATCGAAATACGTGACCTTCTCGTACGTCGGTTTCGACACGAAGAAACTCCACGTCGAGGACACCGAGCTGTTCAAACTCGTATCGCTCGCCGAGCAGAGCAACGCGCTCGACGAAGTCGTGGTCATCGGCTACGGCACGCAGAAAAAGGAGTCGATGGTCGCTTCGATCACCTCCGTAAAACCCTCCGACCTGAATATCACCTCCAGTTCGCTGACCACGGCGTTCGCCGGCAACATCGCCGGCATGATCTCGCGCCAGACCTCGGGCGAACCCGGCTACGACAGCGCCTCGTTCTACATCCGCGGCATTTCGACCTTCGGGTCGAGCAACTCGCCGCTGATCATCCTCGACGGCGTGGAGGTGTTGAGCAACATGCTCAACAACATGCCTCCCGAGTCGATCGAGTCGTTCTCGGTGCTCAAGGACGCCCAGGCGACCTCGGTCTACGGTTCGCGCGGCGCCAACGGCGTCATCCTCATCAACACGAAAAACGGCCGCAACTCGGAGAAGATGAACGTCTCGGTCCGTCTGGAAAACACCTTCTCGATGCCCACGATGGTACAACAGGTGGCCGACGGCGTGACCTACATGCAGCTCTACAACGAGGCCGTCTTCAACACCGCCAAGGAGACCGGAACGCTCCACGCCTACCAGCCGTTCTACTCGGCCGACAAGATCAACGGCACAAAGGCGGGACTCAACAAGTACCTCTATCCGAACAACGACTGGTACGACCTGATGTTCAAGGATTTCTCGGTCAACCAGAACCTCAACCTCAACATCCGCGGCGGCGGCCGTAAGGTCAGCTACTTCCTCAACGCAGCGGTTTCGAACGAAAACGGCATCATCGCCGACATCGAGCAGAACCCCTACGACGTGAAGATGAACCACCAGAAATACATCTTCCAGAGCAACGTCAGCGCCAACATCACCAAGACGACGGTCGTCGGCATCAAGGTCAACGCCCAGCTGGAGTACAACACCCGCCCGATCGAGGACATCGGCAACCTGTTCTACTACTCGATGCGCGCCAATCCGGTGCGTTTCCCGGCCACGCTCCCGGCCGAGGAGGGCGACACGTTCGTGCGCTACGGCAACAACGCCTCGTGGGACACCGGCGCCACCGACCTCAACCCGCTGGCCAAGCTGTCCCGCGGCTACGGCAAGCGCTACTACTCCTACATGACGACGGCCTTCACGCTGGACCAGAACCTGGATTTCTTCACCAAGGGCTTGAGCGCCAACCTCACGGCGTCATTCTACAACTACACCTATTCGGCGACCTACCGCACGGCAACCCCCTATTATTTCAAGGTCGAGGACGGCAGTTCGCTCAACCCCGACGGCACGGCCAATCTCATCACCAACTCGATCGGCGACACGGGCACGACCTACCTGACCAGCACCGACGGCAACGGCGGCCACCGCCGCTACGCGCTGCAAGCCTCGCTGAACTACGCCCGCAAATTCGGCAAACACGACGTGGGAGCCATGTTCGTCTACCGCATGAACGAGAAGAAGAACAACATCGCCGGCACGAGCGAGGAGAACCTGCTGCCCTACCGCGAGCAGGGCATGGCAGGCCGCGTGACCTACGGATTCGACAACCGCTACCTGTTCGAGGCCAGCTTCGGCTACAACAAGCAGTTCAAC
>OGNB01001718.1_pt1 | contig 11871 bp, 10 predicted proteins | sample 1573301 | NCBI WGS metagenome assembly OGNB01 (sample SAMEA2581914, study PRJEB24529) | metagenome | biome: Human gut stool | place: China | collected 2011
GGCTGGGAACTGATACTGTTAGGACTGCTCTGCGTAATATTCGCATTCTTATATACCACCATCCTCTCCTATCAAGGATGGGGCGACCTACTCGTATTGGTTTTCTTCGGCTTCATCCCCGTAGGCGGAACTTACTACGTACAGGCCCATGTCATTACGGCCGACGTATGGGTAGCCTCGCTCATCTGCGGCCTGGTAATAGACACCTTACTGGTCGTAAACAACTACCGCGACCGGGAACAGGACGCTCTCAGCGGCAAGCGCACACTGATTGTCCGCTTCGGCGAACCTTTCGGCCGTTACCTATATCTGGGATTAGGCATAGCAGCCGCCTTGCTCAGCCTGTGGTTTGTTTACAACGATAAAATAGAACCGCTTGCCTTCATTTGGGCTCCCTGTGTCTACCTGTACCTGCACGTACTGACATGGCGTAAAATGGCAGCAATACGAAGCGGTAAAAAACTGAACAGCATATTAGGTGAGACCTCACGTAATATGCTGTTCTTTGGCCTGCTGCTGAGCCTTGCCTTTATTCAGTAACGATTATTTCTTTCCGTACATTCTTTCGTAGTACTTCTGATAATCGCCGCTGGTCACCTCTTCCACCCAGTCCTGATTATTCAGATACCATTCGATGGTCTTAACGATACCGACTTCAAATTTTGTTTCGGGATACCAGCCTAAGGCGTCCGTTATCTTGGTGGGGTCGATGGCATAACGCTGGTCGTGGCCTAAACGGTCTTTCACGAACGTTATCAACTCTTCGTTTATCCAGCTGATGTCAATCTGTCCGTCGGCGTCTTTCACTTGTTTTTTCAAGACTGCGCGATATTTCGGTTCTTCTTCCATCCCCCGGCTCCCGGACGCCGCCGCCATCCTCGCAGCCGCCAACACATAAACCGACAACCGCCCCGCGCCGCCAAAAGCAGCGCGGGGCGCGGCGCTTTCGGCAGGGAAAACACCGGAACACGCAAGAGGCAACACAGAGTTGCCCCCGATGCAACCAATATGTGGTTTGCTTTTGACAGAATATTCATGTAAAATCAGGAGTGTGAAGGGTATGACGCTCAGAGAAAAACTGATCGTATCAAGAAACAAGGCCGGACTCTCGCAAATGGAGCTGGCTGAACGGCTCGGCGTGTCCCGGCAGGCGGTCTCCCGCTGGGAAAGCGGAGACACAACGCCGACCATGGACAAGCTGAAGGCGCTGGCGAAGCTCTACGGCGTATCGCTGGACTGGCTGTTCGGCGATACCGCAGACGGGGAACCCCCTGAAGCAGCAAAGCCCGAAGCCGACAGAAACCCGGACGAGGCCCCCGCGGGAAAGGAAGGTGAGAAAAAACAGAAAATCAGGGCCATCGCGATCGCACTGGCGATCGTCGTGATCGCCTTCATCTGTGTATGGTTTGCAGCAAGAAATATGAGTAACGAAGCAGACAGCACACAAATTGAAGATATGGAACATGAAGAAATCGATATTCCAGATCAGGATGAAAGCGGATTTGATTTTGAATGGAAAGATTAACAAGCAATTAATTCACCATGAACAAAACGAAAAAAACAGTACTGACGATACTGACGATTGCAGGGGCAGTTTTGCTGTGGCTGCTAAGCTACAAGGGAGCGCCGCTCGGGGAAGTGCTAAGAAGTATAGCAAGGATCATCGTGTTTTTTTGCTGCTCACGCTTATAAATATAAAGAAAAAAGATAGAACGTGAGCGCGTAAATAAGACCAGATGAAATATTTGATGATTGGCAGTATGATTAAAGGGGGATACTCAATGAAAACGCACCTTCGCATTTTATCGAGTAAAAATGGGAGAGTTAGAAGCGCCATTGTAAGGCATCTTCTTTTAGCAGCAATGCTGAGCGGGATGCTTATGATGCTTTGCTGTGCTGCGTCGGCAAATGACGAGCCTGTGCTCAGCCCGTGGGCGAAGGAGGAGGCATTCGCGGCGGAGGAGGCGGGGATCCTTCCGGACGCTCTGCATGGCGATCTGAGGGGCGCGGGAAATCGCGGACAGGCGGTCTGGTATCTCGTGAAGCTCACGGAGACGGTTTTGCAAAAGGAACTGCCGAATACCGCGGAAGGTGTATTTCCAGACATGGAAAATACATTCTTCGAAGAAAAGGCGGAAAAAGCCTATTCCGCGGGGATCGTGACCGGCTATGCCGACGGGAGCTTTGGCGCGGGGAACCATATCAGGCGTGAGGAATACGCGGCGATGCTGTATCGGCTGTTTCAGTATCTGGAGCGGGAAACGGGGAAACAACTGCTCCCGGACGATCTGCAGACCCGGCCGTATGCAGACGAAAAAGAGATCTCCGCATGGGCACTCGACGCCGTACATGCACTGTCTGTGATGGGCATTCTGGGCGGAGACAGCCGCGGAGACTTTTGCCCCGACAAAAATGTCAGCTTGGAGCAAATGATTGTGCTGTCCTACCGTTGCTGGAAATACTGCACGGATAAAAGCTGAGGAACGGAGCGTGATCGCCCGCCTCGATAGACACTGATCGAAGCAGAGATACCTGCGTTCCACAGGTATCTCTGCTTTTGATATGCAGGAACCGCTTGTGATTTTCAACAGAAAATCAGAAAAAATTTGTTGCTTTTCGATATGGATTTTTCGGGCGGCACTGCTATACTGTGTGCATGGGAAATGCCCCACAAAAACCCATAAAAAGAGAAAAACAGGGAGGAAACATCTATGACTGGCATTGGATTGATCATCGTCTTCATTCTTGCCATCGCACTGATGATCTTCTGCATCAGCAAGCTGAAGATCCATCCGTTCCTCGCGATCATGGCCATTTCTCTGGTATTCGGCCTGATCGCCGGTATTCCGCTGGTCAACACCACGGACGCCGACGGCAATACCGTCAGCGGCATTGCCAACGTCATCGGCGCCGGCTTCTCGGGCACGTTCTCGAGCATCGGCATCGTGATCATCTTCGGCGCTCTGGTCGGCACGCTGCTTGAGAGCACCGGCGCGGCGCTCAAAATGGCTGACTGCGTGGTCAAGCTCGTCGGCAAAAAGCATCCGGAGCTTGCCATCGAGCTCATGGGCTGGATCGTCTCCATCCCCGTGTTCTGTGACAGCGGCTTCGTCGTTCTGAACCCCATCCGCAAGGCTATGGCCCGCCGGACCGGCGCGTCGAGCGTCGCGATGTCCGTCGCACTGTCCATGGGCCTGTACATCAGCCACTGCTTCATCCCGCCCACACCCGGCCCCATCGCGGCTGCCGGTACGCTGGGCTGCGGCGATAATCTGCTGCTGGTCATGGGCCTCGGCGCTCTGTGCTCCATCCCGCCGCTGGTCGCGGGCTACTTCTTCGCAAAGTACATCGGCAAGAAGGTCAAGGCTGCCGACGACGTCGTCGCGGACGGCGACGTCAAGACCTATGAGCAGCTCGTGGCCGAGTTCGGCAAGCTGCCGAGCGGCTGGCTCGCATTTGCGCCGATCGTCCTCCCCATCATCCTGATGGGCCTGGCCTCCGCGTTCTCCATGGCGGGCGTCAAGGCGGATTTCATCAGCTTCCTCGGCACGCCGATCATCGCCCTGGCTGTCGGCTGCATCATCGCCATCATCAGCCTCTTTGCCGCCAATAAGGGCAAGGACTTCTACAAGCTCACCGACGACACGCTGAAGACCGTCGGCCCCATCCTGTTCGTCACCGCTGCCGGCGGCGTGCTGGGCAAGGTCATCGCGTCCTCCGACATGGTCAACTTCATCAAGGCCAACGCGGAGATCTTCGAGAGCATCGGCATCTTCTTCCCGTTCCTGCTGGCCGCCATCCTCAAATCCGCGCAGGGCTCCTCTACCGTCGCCATCACCACCACGGCCGGTATCGTCGCGCCGCTGCTGCCGGTCCTGGGGCTGGATTCCCCGGCGCTGTCCTGCCTGACGGTCATCGCCATCGGCGCAGGTGCCATGACGGTGTCGCACGCGAACGACTCCTACTTCTGGGTCGTCACCAACTTCGGCGAGATGACCCCGCAGGACGGCTACAAGACGCAGACGCTCGGCACGCTCGTCATCGGCGTCGTGTCCATCATCGGCGTGTTTATCGTGTCCCTGTTCCTGCACTGATCGTTCTGATTCCCCGCAGGGGATGGGTTCGCCCATCCCCTGCTTTTTAACTTTTTTAACCCTGTTTTAACCCGGTTTTTAACCCTTTTCGTCCTTGCTTTTTCCCGGGATGCTTTTTATAATGGGGACAACGAATAGAATGCCCCCAAGCGAAGGAGGAACTATCATGCAAACTCTCAGACAAGACGCGCAGGCCATCATCGACAAGGCGCTGGCCGACGCGCTGCCGGATTCCGCCGTGCGCCGCGCGCTGGAGCGGTTTCAGAAGCCGGAGGGCCGGCTCGTCCTGATCGCTGCCGGCAAGGCCGCCTGGCAGATGGCCAAGGCCGCCTATGACGTGCTGGGCACGGCGATCACCGGCGGCGCAGTCATCACAAAATACGACCATGTCAAGGGCCCCATCGGCGCGCTGGAGCTGTTCGAGGCGGGCCACCCCGTGCCGGATGAGAATTCCTACCGCGCCACGAGCCGCGCACTGGAGCTCGTCAGCGGGCTGACCGGGCGGGATGCCGTGCTGTTCCTGCTCTCGGGCGGCGGCTCTGCTCTGTTTGAAAGCCCGCTGGTCCCCGCGGAGGAGATGGCGGACGTCACGAAGCAGCTGCTCGCCTGCGGCGCGGACATCGTGGAGATGAACACACTGCGCAAGCGCCTCTCCGCGGTCAAGGGCGGCCGGTTCGCCGAGCGCTGCCTGCCCGCGAAGGTCTTTTCCATCGTGCTGTCCGACATTCTGGGCGATCCGCTGGATATGATCGCCTCCGGCCCGGCCTATCCCGATTCGTCGACCTGCGCACAGGCGCTGGAGGTGGTGCGAAAATACGGCCTGCGGCTCTCCGAGCGCGCGCTGGAGCTTCTGGCGCAGGAGACGCCGAAGACGCTCACGAACGTCGAGACCCACATCACCGGCAGCGTCCGCCAGCTCTGCGCCTCCGCCGAGCAGACGGCCCGGGCGCTCGGCTACACACCCGTCATCCTGACGGCGAGCCTGCGCTGCACCGCGCGCGACGCGGGCAGCTTCCTGGCCTCCATCGCGCAGTGCCACCAGGACAGCAAAGCCTCGCTCGCCTACATCGCCGGTGGCGAGACCGTCGTCCATCTGACCGGCCACGGTCTTGGCGGCCGCAATCAGGAGATCGCGCTTTCCGCCGCGCAGGAGATCGCCGGTCTGCGCGATACCGCCGTCTTCTCCTTCGGCTCCGACGGCACCGACGGCCCGACCGACGCCGCGGGCGGCTACTGCGACGGCGATACCTGCGCGGCGCTGGCGGCAAAGGGCATTTCGATCCCCGACGTGCTGCAGGACAACGACGCCTACCACGCGCTGCAGGCCTGCGGCGGTCTGATCCTGACCGGCCCGACCGGCACCAACGTCAACGACCTGTCCGTCCTGCTGATCCGCAGATAATACAAAAACCGCTGCCCTCGGGCAGCGGTTTTTTGCAGCACCGGGCGCGGAAAAGCTTCCCGCGCCCGGTTTTTCGTTATTCCTCCGCAAACAGTGGGACGAAGCGGAATGTCCGGCAGTCGACCAGACCGCGGTTGGTCAGCCGCAGCTCTGGCAGGCAGGCCAGCGGGACCAGCGCCATCGTCATATACGGCGAATTGATCACGCAGCCCATCTGCTTCCACGCCGCGTCGAGCTTCGCGACCAGCTCCGCCATCTCGCGCACGGGCAGATCGTTCATCAGGCCCGCGATGGGCAGCGGCACCACCGCCAGCACCTTGCCGTCCGCGACCGCGCACATGCCGCCGCCGCATTCGACCAGCGTGTTGGCCGCCAGCGCCATATCCGCGTCGTTCGTGCCCGCGACCAGCAGATTGTGCGCGTCGTGAGAGACGGTCTGCGCCATCGCGCCCTTCTTGAAGCCGAAGCCCTTGAGGAAGCCGACGCCCTTCGTGCCCGTCTCGTGGTGGCGCTCAAAGACGACCATCTTCATGACGTCCTGCCCGGCGTCCGGCTCGACAAAGCCGTCCTTGACCGGCAGGTCGAGCAGCCGCTCGTAGTTGCCCACGCGGTTCGGGATGATCTCGATCACGCGGGTCCTGACCGTCTTGCCGGCCCCGGCCGGTGCGGCGATGCGGAAGCTCTCGGCCGTGATCGGGTGGCCGACGTGCATCGTGTGGAACACATGCTCCGGGAAGTTGGCGGGCCCGATCTCCACGCACATCTGCCCGTTTTCCGCCACGACGTCGCCGTCGATCATCGTCCGGGTGATGCGGATGTCCTGCAGATCGTCAAAGAACACGATGTCCGCGCACTTGCCCGGCGTGATGCTGCCCATCTCGTGGTCCATGCGGAAGCAGGTCGCGACGTTGATCGTCACATACTGGATCGCCTTGATGGGGTCGAGCCCCTCCTTGACGGCGCAGCGGACGATGTGGTCCAGATGGCCCTCGTTGATGAGCGTGTCCGGGTGCGTGTCGTCGGAGATCAGGCAGGCGAAGCGGTCGTCGATCTTATTGTCCAGCACGGCCTTGATGATGACCGGCATATCGTGCCAGGCGCTGCCGTAGCGCATGAGCGCATACATGCCGTGGCGCATCTTCTCCAGCACATCCTCGGCCCGGGTGGATTCATGACAGCAGCGGATGCCGGAGGCGATGTAGGCGTTCAGCGCAGCGCCGGTGTCGGGGATGGAGAAATGACCGGTGATGATGTTGTCGGACTTCAGCGTCTCGGCCAGCTCTGCGTGGATGTTTTCCTCCGCGCCGATCACATTCGGGAAGCTCATCATCTCGCCAAGACCCATGATGCCGTCCCAGGTCATCATCTCGCGGATATCGTCCGCGCGGATCGCAGCGCCGGTATCCTCAAACCCGGCGACCGCCGGCACGCAGGAGGGCGCGTTCGACATGGCCTTGAGCGGGGAGCGCTTCGCGTCCTCGATCATGATCCGGACGCCGTCTTTGCCGCAGACGTTGCAGATCTCATGCGGGTCCATGAAAATGCCGGTCGTGCCGCAGGGGACGACTGCCTTCGCGTATTCGCCCACGGAGATCATGGACGATTCCACGTGGATATGCCCGTCCATAAAGCCGGGCGCGATGTACTGGCCGCCCGCGTCGATGACCTTTGTCTCCGGCCCGATGCAGTGCGACGCGTCGCCCACGAGCGCAATGCGGCCCTCGGCGATCGCAACGTCGATGCCTTCCTGGATCTCCGCCGTGCAGACGTTGACCAGACGGGCGTTTTTGATGACCGTCTCCGCCTTCTGTACGCCCATGGCGACCCGCGCCATCGTGCGCGTCACCTCATACAATGGCTTCTTGCAGAATTTGTTCAGCATGCTGGTTCCTCCTTCATCTTTGCAGGTCCGTAAATCCGGCCGCTGCTCCTGTGCAGGGATCTGATACCCCTACAGTACCACAGTCCATCCCCGATTGCAACGCCCCTGCCGGAAAAGCCACCGCAGAACCTGCGAAGAAACTTCAGATAGAATGAAGAAACATTTTACGTGACAGCCGCGGCTGGTATGCTATAATGTTCTTGATACAAAAGCGACAGTTAGGAGAATGACAGTGAGAGCATGGAAAGTGATCGGCAGATGCCTGTTGGTGCTGCTGTGTGTGGTTTTGGTGATCGCGATCGTCGGCATCGCGCAGTTTTTCCACCGGTCGGATCCGAAAAACGTGAAGCGGTACGACACGGACAACCCCTTCATCACCGGCGAAACGGCAATTTCGGCGCACCGCAGCGGCGCGGGCGATTATCCGGAGGAGACGCTGGCCGCGTTCCGCGGCTGCGTGGAAGATCCGGATTTTGCGGTGGATTATTTTGAATTCGACCTGCATATGACGGCGGACGACATTCTGGTGCTCTCGCACGACGCCACGCTGGACCGCGTGTCGGACGCAGCGGCCGTATTCGGCGCGGAGAATGTCCTCGTCCGCGACAAGACGCTCTCAGAGCTCAAGCAGCTGAACATGGCGGCGCAGTTTGTGACCGACGCGGGCGAGGCGCCCTATGCCGGCCTCCACGGCGAGGCCGTGCCGGACGAGCTGCGGATCCTGTCCCTCGACGAGGTGCTGGATTATCTGACCGCGGCCGGGGAATTCCGCTACATCATTGAGATCAAGGACGGCGGCGAGACCGGTCTGGCCGCGGCGGATCAGCTGTACGCGACACTGAAAGAGCGGGGACTGCTCGACCGGGTCATCATCGGCAGCTTCCACGACGAGGTCGCGGCCTACATCACGGCCAACTACCCCGATACCCATCGCAGCGCCAGCCCGGAGGAGGTCGTGCAGTTCTATTTTGCCGCCCTGACCGGCAAAAAGGACTTCACCTGCTCCTACGACGTGCTTCAGCTGCCCTTCGGCGACGCAAGAGAGAGCTATGGCCTGAATCTGGGAACGACGACCATCATCAACTTCGCCCATGCGCATGACCTTGCCATGCAGTACTGGACCGTAAACGACGAAGCCGACCTCGCCTACCTTGCCAGCGTCGGCGCCGACGCCCTGATCACCGACTACCCCGACCGCGCCGCAGCCGTCCTGCAGGGGATGGGGTAAACGCATGCATAGAAAAAGAACGCCATCCGGGCGGATGGCGTTCTTTTTATCGTTTCTGTGGAGCGTTACTTGTAGAAGCCCGGGTTCTGATAGCCGGCTCCGCTGGGCTCGCTTTCCAGCATGGTCAGGATGGCGTCGCGGCAGCCGCGGACCATGACGTCCTGCTCTTCGGGCGCGCGGCTGACCATCTGGTTGGTCGGGCTGGTATAGAACCAGAGTCCCTCGTCGGCGGCAAGCCCCATGCCGTCCTTGTCGGTGATGGTGTCCGGGTCCAGACCGAGCGTGTCCCGGATCTCATCGCGGGAGTAGAAGACCCACTTCGCTTCGGGCATGGTGTTTTCCCACTTGCAGCTGCTGATGTCGCCGTTCTCCGACTTGCCGGGGCTGTAGACCTCGATCGTGTAGGCGTGGATGTTGTAGCGGCCGTACGCGTAGTCGATCAGCTCGGCGGCGGTGGGGTAATCCTCATTGGAACTCATGCTGTAAAATCCGCGGCCGGTGTAGTCCTGGAAGGCCTGCGCCATCTGGGCGGCGGTCTGCTTCATGAACGGGATCTCGGCGTCGTCGGGGTTTTCCGCGTCGTAGGCGCGATAGCACCACGGGTAGAGGACGGACTGGATGCCGGTGTGCAGCGAGACGAGGGCGTCGATGTCGTGCGTGTACAAAAACCGCTGCAGCGCCTGGATCTCCGGCTCGGTGGCGGGGGCGGTGCCGGCGGTGGTCCAGTTCACATTGCCGACCTGCTGGCCGTCCTTCGTTTCGATGTCATACCGGTTCCACTGGTAATCGAAGGTGCGGTTCATGTCGATCCCGCTGGTGCGCGGATCGTCGCCGAGCACGCCGTTTTCATCCCAGTCCGGGCTCTCCATGCCGAAGACGGGGAGGTCCCGCGACGGCGTGTCGTCCGCCTTGCCGCGATAGAGCGTGGCGATGAAGCCGTCGCCGTCGATGTCCGTGTAGGGATCGCTGAAGGGGATGTTGTTGCCGTTTGCGTCCTGCGGGCGCAGGTTCGGGCGGGTGTTGACGACGAAGGACTGCTCATAGCCGTCCGGGTTGATGACCGGGATGACATAGATCGTGTAGGCGTCGAGCAGACCCTTGACATAGGCGTCGTCCGAGCAGAGCGTCAGCCACCACGCGGTGTACATGGCAGAGGAGGCGCTTTCGCGCTCGCCGCCGTGGATGTTGGCGAAGACGCCGACCCCTGTTTTCTCCTCGGCCGGGATCGCCTTGTTGGTGATCTCCAGGCACCAGAGATCGCGCTCCTGCCAGGTGGTGCCGATGGAATAGAGGTCGGTGATGCCGGGATACTGTTCGGCCATTTGGGAGAGCTGCGCTTCAAGCTCTGCGAAGGTGTAGCGCGCGTTCCAGTCGATGTCCAGCCCCTCCGGGATCTCGCTGGGCGCGTCGGGGCGGGCATCGAGAGACAGCCGCTCCGCTTTTTTGCCGCCTGCCGCGCTGCAGGCGGCAAGACCAAATACGAGAATCAGGGAAAGACAGAGGTACAGGGCCCGTTTGGTGAGAGATTTCATGTTGGTTTCTCCTTTCTGTCCGGCTTGCAAGCGGAACGGTCCGCAGCGGCCGGGAAGCCTGAGAGCTTCCTGCATGTGCTGCTTTATTGAATTACCGATTTACTACGCTAATATACTACACGATTTCGCCCCATTCCGCAATCGGTAATTCCAATAAGATCCCACCGCATTTTCCGTAAACTGTTGTACAAGGGCAACAAGGATCAGGGAGGCGGACCGGGGAGGCGGACCGGGGAGGAGCGAAAAGAACGCCCACCATCCGGCGGGATGATGGGCGTTTGTATCAAGAGGACACATCTATGTATGTTTTTGCGCGCATCCGCTGCGCTGGTTTTCCGCTTCTTCAGGATCACCGCATTGCGGTTCCTCGGAATAGAAGACCCGCATGTCATCCAGGCGGAGGCACGCCAGTCGGCCGCGGAGGCCTGAGCGAGGATCGCCTGTTTCGGGGAGCATACAGCCGCAGTCGATCCCGATCCAGCCGGGCGCATCCCATACTGCCATGGGATCGTCGGATTGGAAATGGTGGGTCGGCGTGTGACCGAAGATGACGGTCCGGCCCTCCAGAACCGGAAATTTCTCAAATCGCATCCAGACAGCGAAATCACGCGCACATTTGTATTTGCCGCCGTACCCCTCGTACAAGTCTGCAGGGGCCGCGTGCGTCAGGAGGTATGGCCTGCCGTTCACCGCCAGCTCTACGTTGAGCGGCAGCTTGTCCAGATATTCGAAGATCTCCTGCCGAACAGTCTTCTTTATACGCTTCAGATGGTCGTGCGTGACCTGGCCGCCATTCCGATACCACAGAGCCTGTTTGCGTTCATAGTAGGATCCCGGGCAGTCCTCATCCGCTGGGGGAGGGTAATAAAGCGCGTTCATCATCATCAGTTCGTGGTTGCCCAGAAGCATGTTGGCATTTGGCATCGCCATGATCCGGCGGAGGATCCCGATGCCGTCCGGATTCCGATCGATCACGTCGCCGAGGATATAGAGCGTGTCCTCAGCCCGCAGGCCGATCTGCCTCATGACAGAATCAAACCGCCGCTTCTGCCCATGGATATCAGACATGACATAGATCATGGTGTTCCGCCTCCTTCTTCGCAGCACAAATAAATTACCACACTTTCGGAAGAATAGCGATCAAAAAATCGTGACCGGCAGGGGGCGCTGCGGGAGCCGGATGCCAAAAAGAAAAGCCATCCGTTTGGATGGCGCCTCTTTTTGTGTTGTCAGAACATTATAGATCAGCAGATAAATCGGGCGTACGGGAGTACTCCGGCGGCAGGGCAGCCTCCGTGTCCCTGCGCATTTTCTTTTGGCTGCGCCAAAAGCTTCGATGCGTTGCATCGCGGCCGTCTGTCGACGGCAAAATGCTTGCGATCGAACCACGAGTTCGCTGCGGGGCCCATATTCCAAAAAGAAATGCCATCCATTTGGATGGCATTTCTTTTTGGAGCAGGATACGGGAGTCGAACCCGCCTCCTCGGCTTGGGAAGCCGATGTACTACCGATGTACGAATCCTGCATATGAAGTTTTCATTGCCGTGCTCTGCACGGCAGATACGGGAGTACTCCGGCAGCTGCGCTGCCTCCGTGTCCCTGCGCATTTTCTTTTGGCTGTGCCAAAAGCTGCGATGCTGCGCATCGCGGCCGTCTTGCGGCGGCAAAATGCTTGTGATCGAACCCGCCTCCTCGGCTTGGGAAGCCGATGTACTACCGATGTACGAATCCTG
>OGNB01001723.1_pt1 | contig 11852 bp, 10 predicted proteins | sample 1573301 | NCBI WGS metagenome assembly OGNB01 (sample SAMEA2581914, study PRJEB24529) | metagenome | biome: Human gut stool | place: China | collected 2011
TGAGATTGCACGTAAAAAAGGGCTGGAACCGCTTGCCAAAATTATCATGATACAAAACGAACCGGATTTGCTGGCCCGGGTGAAGAGTTTTATCAAAGGAGAAGTAAAGAATGCAGCAGAAGCCTTGCAAGGAGCACGAGATATTATCGCTGAATGGGTAAACGAAAATGAAGGGGCACGTAACGCCGTGCGTAATTCTTTTGCCCATACAGGGATCATTTCTTCTAAAGTTATTAAAGGAAAAGAGGAAGAAGGAGCCAAATACAGGGATTATTTCGACTGTGCGGAACCCTTGAAGCGGTGCAGCTCGCACCGTCTGCTCGCCATTCGCCGCGCCGAAGCGGAAGGCTTGCTCAAAGTGAGTATCAGCCCCGACGATGAAGAGTGTGTGGAACGGTTGGAACGGCAGTTTGTACAGAGCGGCAACGCTTGCGGAAAGCAGGTGGCGGAAGCTGTGCAGGATGCTTACAAACGTCTGCTCAAACCGTCCATCGAGACCGAGTTTGCCGCGCAAAGCAAGGAACGCGCCGATGATGAAGCCATCCGGGTATTCGCGGAAAACCTGCGGCAGTTGCTGCTCGCGTCGCCGTTAGGACAGAAAAGGGTGATGGGAATAGACCCGGGATTCCGTACCGGCTGCAAGGTGGTGTGTCTGGATGCGCAGGGTAACCTGCTGCACAACGAGAACATCTACCCGCACCCGCCGGTAAACCAGGGCAAAGAGGCGTTTGCCAAACTGCAGAAGATGATAGAAGCCTACAAAGTGGAAGCCATCGCCATCGGAAACGGTACCGCCAGCCGGGAAACGGAAGATTTTCTGAAACGGCATACGTTCAACCGGGAAGTGCAGATTTTCATTGTCAGCGAGCAGGGCGCTTCCATTTATTCCGCTTCCAAAATCGCCAGGGATGAGTTTCCCGAATACGACGTGACGGTGCGCGGCGCCGTATCCATCGCGCGCCGGCTGATGGACCCGCTGGCGGAGCTTGTCAAAATAGACCCGAAATCCATCGGCGTAGGGCAATATCAGCACGATGTAGACCAAAGCAAGCTGAAGAAGTCACTCGACCAGACCGTAGAGAACTGCGTAAACCTGGTCGGCGTCAATCTGAACACCGCCAGCAGTCATCTGCTTACATACATTTCGGGACTCGGCCCCCAACTGGCTCAAAACATCGTGAACTATCGTGCCGAGAACGGAGCATTCGCTTCCCGCAAGGAGTTGATGAAAGTTCCGCGTATGGGCGCAAAGGCCTTTGAGCAATGCGCCGGCTTCCTGCGCATACCGGATGCCAAGAACCCGCTGGACAATACGGCGGTGCACCCCGAGAGTTACCATATCGTAGAGCAGATGGCCGCCGATTTGGGATGCAGCGTAGCCGAACTGCTCGCCAACAAGGAACTGCGCCTGAAGATACAGCCCGAACGGTATCTCTCTCCCACCGTCGGAATGCCCACCTTGAAAGATATTCTGCAAGAGCTCGAAAAGCCGGGACGTGACCCTCGCGGCCCGATCAAAGTATTCGAGTTCGACAAGAATGTACGCACGATTGATGATTTGCGCGTAGGTATGGAACTGCCGGGTATCGTGGGGAATATCACCAATTTCGGCGCTTTCGTCGACATCGGTATCAAAGAAAACGGCCTGATACACCTCTCGCAACTTGCGCAGAAGTATGTATCAGACCCTAACGAGATCGTGTCCATCCACCAGCAGGTACGCGTAAAGGTACTCAGCGTAGATACCGAACGGAAACGCATACAGTTGACGATGATCGGGGTGGAGCAAGGGAAGGGATAAATGAGGAATGAAGAATGAAGAATTTGGCTGCGCAACGCAAACACGCCGCAAGGAAATTCTTCATTCTTCATTCTTAATTTTTCATTTTTTTCTATAAGTCAGCTTGTCTTTGCCGTTACCGAAGAGGTTATCGCCTAAAGTTGTGATTTTATCGCCGGTGGCAAGGACGTAGCGAAGGTTGTCGCATCCCATGAATGCGCCGTATTCTATGGCTGTTACGCCGGGGGGAAGCTCCAATGTGCCGCATAACCGTCCGCATCCGCTAAATGCACGTTGGCCGATGCTCTTTAAGGCATGGGGCAATGTGATATTGAGCAGGTATTTCTTTTGAGTGAATGTATAGTCGGGAATGACCGTGGCGTTACATTTGGACAGGTCTACGCTTACCAGGTTGGGCATATAATTGCGTATCAATGTGAAGTCCGCTTCGTCCATTTTGCCCTCTACCGTAAGGAAGTTGACATCTTTGGGCTGTATGCCGGCGCGAATCAGTTCGCTGGCAAGGCTGCCCATCGTAGCTATCTGTACAGTGGCTCCCACCGGTTCGCCTTCTATGAAAGCAAATGTCTCCCACCGTTTGCCGCGGCGATACGAGTCGCTGCTGCCCAGGGGGATGAATATGGCTGTCACGCTGTCGGCCAGGGCTTCGGGCAGCAAGTTCGGGGGAGTTTTTTTGCGTATACGACAAATCTTCAAATTGGTACATCCCTTGAATGCACCGTCTTCGATGTTCTTGGTCTTATCGGACAGGATGACCTGCGTCAAAGATGTCTTTCCGATAAAAGTACTGTCGCTAAGCTGCTTACAAAAGGCGTAGGACGGAATGCAATTGGCCGGATAGATATAGAAGCGGTCGGGATGCGTACCGTTCTTTCCGGCATACATGCTGATAGACGCATTGGATATATCCAGTATTTGCAGTTTCTTGAACTCATCCCGCAGATGGCGGAAATCAATCGCGTTCAGTTTACCTTGCAGGACAAGGTGCGTAATCTCATTCGCCTCATCTTCGGTCAACATTTCCACCAAAGTGCCGGGCTTGGCAACGGTATAGCGCTTGGAAGTCTGGGCAGAGGTGTTCAATATCATCATGCCCAATCCGGCGGCCGCTAAAAGTATTTTTCTCAGGTTCATGTTTTAAGTGTCAGATTGATTTGATTTTCCAAATATAAGAAGAAACCGTCAACCTTGAATAATGATTTCTCTTTTTATTGCTATTTTTGTCGGATATTAATTAACTGAAATTATTTTTTACGCATGGAAACCATTGGAAATGAGCCCAAAGCCAAACGTTTTGGAAAAGTGGCAATCGATATCATATCTTTTGTCACGCTTGCTGTTATCATCATTACAATACTAGGTATACCTTTCTCGTCAGTATTGCAAAAGCTGGGTAAGGAAGGAGCCGATAAGATGTTCTATTTTGTCCTGAGCGAAACACTGATGCTGATAGGTATATTCCTCTCCGCTTGGATTGTATGGCATTTCCGAGGAGTTTCATTAACCGGATTGGGACGCTCTTTGGCGATACGTAAGAAAGATTTGTTATCAGGAATATCACTGGCAATCGTTCTTTATGCGGTAGGATTCGGCGTATCCTTATTGGCAGGAGCGATAGAGATTGCAGGAGTTGTATTCAATCCTTCTTCCTTATTGATTAGCTTTGTTTTCTTTTTGCTGGTAGCCATTACAGAAGAATTCGCATTGCGGGGGTTTGTATTGGAGCGTATGCTGCAAGGCGGGGTGAATAAGTTTTGGGCATTGTTTCTCTCCGCCACCCTGTTCTCGCTGGTTCATATAGCCAATCCGAACTTCGACTTTCTGTCTTTTATCAACATCCTGCTGGCAGGTATTCTTTTAGGTTCTTCTTATATATACACGCGTAATCTCTGTTTCCCGATAGCTTTACACTGGTTCTGGAACTGGATACAAGGTCCGGTCTTGGGTTATGAAGTCAGTGGAAATAAATTTTGTGACGGTTTGCTGACGCTCTATCTGCCCGAGGCCAATCTGATAAACGGCGGAGCTTTCGGTTTTGAAGGTTCCATACTTTGTACGGTACTAATGGTAGCGGGAACAGGAGTGATTTTAAAAATGTTCAGAAAAAATTGATAGCGATTAGTGATTAGCAATTAGTGATTAGTATCTCACCATATATGGCGCAGCTTACTAATCACTAATCGCTAACCACTACTTATTATACATCTTCGCTCTCAATTCCTTGATATGGTCCGAAGTGATATATTCATCATACTCCATCATCTTGTCGATAATACCGTTCGGTGTCAGCTCGATGATACGGTTCGCCACGGTCTGGATGAACTCGTGGTCATGGGATGAGAACAGGATATTGCCTTTATACGTCTTCAGATTATTGTTGAATGCCTGGATAGACTCCAAGTCAAGATGATTGGTCGGAGTATCCAGAATCAAACAGTTGGCATTGCGCAACTGCATACGGGCAATCATACAACGCATCTTCTCACCGCCCGACAATACGCTTGCTTTCTTCAGCACCTCTTCGCCGGAGAAAAGCATACGGCCGAGGAAGCTCTTCATATATACCTCATTGCCCTCACCGAACTGGCTCAACCAATCTACCAAATTCAAGTCCGTATTGAAAAAGGCAGTGTTATCCAGCGGCAGATAAGCGGTGGTAATCGTTACGCCCCAGTTGAAAGTTCCCGCATCCGGCTTCATATTCTCGTTGATAATCTCGAACAAGGCGGTCATAGCACGCGGATCGTGTGAAAGGAATACGATTTTATCCCCTTTCTCCACATTGAAGTTTACATCGCGGAACAATACCGTACCGTCTTCCAACGTTTTTGTCAGTCCCGAAACTTCAAGAATCTGATTGCCCGGTTCGCGTTCGGGAGTGAAGATGATACCCGGATATTTACGTGACGACGGTTTGATTTCTTCCACATTCAGTTTCTCCAGCATCTTCTTACGGCTGGTAGTCTGCTTGCTCTTTGCCACATTGGCGCTGAAACGGCGGATAAACTCTTCCAGCTCTTTCTTCTTCTCCTCGGCTTTAGCCTTCTGGTTCTGTTGCTGACGGAGAGCCAACTGGCTGGATTCGTACCAGAAACTATAGTTACCGGCAAACATATTGATTTTTCCGTAGTCGATGTCTACGGTGTGTGTACAGACAGAGTCGAGGAAGTGACGGTCGTGGCTGACAACCAACACGGTGTGTTCGAAGTTCGCCAGATAGTTTTCAAGCCACATGACGGTTTCAAGGTCGAGGTCGTTGGTCGGCTCGTCCAGCAACAGGTTATCAGGCTGTCCGAAGAGGGCGCGTGCCAGCAGGACACGTACTTTCTGCTTACCGCTCATGTCTTTCATCAGTGTGTAATGGAATTCTTCCGAGATGCCCAATCCGCTCAAGAGGGCGGCGGCATCGCTTTCGGCATTCCAGCCTTCCATCTCGGCGAACTTCTCTTCCAGTTCCGATACGCGGATACCGTCGGCATCGCTGAAATCAGGTTTTGCATACAGGGCGTTTTTCTCGCTCATCACCTCCCAAAGGGTGGTGTGTCCCATCAACACTGTGTCCATTACGGTGTATTCATCAAATGCGAAGTGGTCCTGACTCAATACGGAAAGGCGTTCACCCGGTCCTAAAGACACTGTTCCGCGTGTAGGATCCAGCTGTTTGCTGATAACACGGAGGAATGTTGATTTACCGGCGCCGCTAGCCCCGATGATACCGTAGCAGTTGCCCGGCGTGAACTTCATATTGACATCCTGGAACAGGATACGTTTTCCGAACTGTACGTCCAGATTGTTAACCGTTATCATATCTTATATACCTATTAATTTGCTTTTGAATGGGCAAAGGTACGAAAAATATCGCAAACCCATAGCTTTATGGATACTAACGCATAGGGTTAGCTTCTGTAAAGCTATGGGTTTGTTATTCCTTTCTGAAGTTTTATTTATACAATCCTTCTCTTGACAGCAGATGCTCCAAGTTGGCCACTCCCAGCGTCACGATCGCCATTACTGTAGCGGCATGTTCCTGATATTCCGGGATGCTTTTGCCGTAAGTGTCGCGTTCGGTGTGCCAGATCTCACCGTAGTTGAAGTTGTATCCTTTGATGTCCTTTTCGTTGAAGGCGATGGCCGGGACTGCTTCGACAGCAAAAACGGATGCATCCGTACCGGCAGGTTTGGCAGGTTTGGTGAACGGGCCGGCTTCTTTCACTTCGAACGGATAGTCGGGATGGATCTTCTTGACGGGCGCGCATATCTTCACGAAGTCCTGATACATCGCTTTCGGAACATTGAGTCCGACGGGAGGTGTCGGGCCTCCGTCGCGGTTGAACAAGTTGGAGATTTTATCTAACTTATCTTTATTGGCTTTCACCCAGGCTGTAGAACCTAACAATCCGAATTCTTCGCCAGCAAAAGCACAGAATAACATCGTCCGTTTAGGCTTCGCACCGGATTTCATGATCATGCGGGCCGCTTCCATCACCGGAGTGACGCCGGAACCGCAGTCCACGCCACCTGTCGCCACGTCGAACGCATCCAGATGACCACTCGCCATCACATACTCATCCGGGTATTTGGAGCCTTTGATCTTACCGATCACATTATAGTATTTTACCGGCCCCATACGGAAATGGTTGCGGATATCGAATTCGAGGAAAAAGGTACGGCGTTCCTTTACCATCTGTTTGATGGTAGCGTATTGGTGTTCGTCCAACTTGATGTCGCAAACTTCCGGTAGGTTATCGAAGGTGAAAGTCGGATCGTGCATGACAGCCTTGTCATAGAGTGCACGCAAAGGAACGGAAGCTGATTGGATAAAGCCCAATACGCCGGCTTCGCACATCTGTTTGTAGAACAAGGCCGGGACATCCTCTTTCAATGGCTGCAGCGGGTTGTCGGTATTGTTGCGCCAGTTATCCTCCATGATCTGGCGGTTCTTTCGGACCGTTTCGTTGTTTTCGGCAATGGTGGCAGCACGGATGGAGTCGCCTTTGGCGGAACGGTCGACCGGCCAGCCAACATTCTTCCCGTTGATCAGCACCCACGCCCCTTTTAGTTGTCCTTTCATGCGGTCGAACTCGCTTTGGGTAAGCGGTTCCTGTAAGACATGTCCGCGTTGTACACCCTTTGTTCCGGCGGTGTAGGAGGGAGTGACGAAATGCAGTTCCATCCCGTTTTCACCCAACAGTTTGCCGAACCACGGTCCTCGGTTGAAGCCGACCGGCAGCGTGCCGGCCTCTTGTAGTTCTACTTCCAGTCCCCATTCCGTAAATTTCGAGGCAACCCATTCAACTGCATTATCGTATGCGTTCGAGCCGATCACGCGGCCGCCGATGCGGTTGGTGAGTATATCCAAATGATCCATCACCTGATTATCCGTTTGACCGATTTCGATGATTTTGTTTACTGCTGCATCCTGTGCCGGAGCCAAATGAACGGCCATGCAAACCATCGAAGCCCAAATAAGTAAAGCTCTTTTCATCTTGTGTGTGTTTATGGTAATGCAAATTAAAATATAAAAAATGTCCGCTCCAAATCTCCACAAAAGTAAAAGTAGGCTTCAGACAGGAATCATAACGTGTGTAAGGTTCCATTGTAATCTTCATAACGTAGTCATTTAGGTTTCTTAATAAGGTTGATGTGAGATGTATTCTTGAATTATACTTACTTTTGTGTTTGAAACAAAATTAAGAATATGATATTTTATTTTACCGGAACAGGAAACTCTCTTTGGGTGGCAAAGGCTCTGAGTGAGGCGTTGGGAGAAACGTTGATTTCAATTGCGGATGAACTGCATAAGAAAGAGGTAGGCTTGGTTTATCCGGTTCGTCCGGACGAAAAGATATTGTTAGTCTATCCTGTGCATTCGTGGGGACCGGCGGTGCCTGTTACACGCTTTATTTCCCGTCTGACTTTGAACGGATATGCCGGGCAACCGGTCTATTCTGTTTCTACCTGCGGAGATGAATGTGGATATACGGATCGGCTGATCGGGAAAGCGTTAGGGAAAAGAACGGTGTCACTTACGGCTGCATACTCTGTCATTATGCCGAACAACTATATCTTGCTGCCTGGTTTCGATGTAGACGACAAAGATGTGGAGGAACGGAAACTGCAGGATGCCCCGGCTCGTGTCGCTGAGATTATTGAAGCGATCCGGGAAGATCGGCAGGCTGTTTTGTATCGAACAGGAAGTATGCCCGGTCTGAAAAGCTACTGGATTTATCCTCTTTTTGCCCATCTGGCTATCGGAAGTAATTCTTTCCGGGTGACGGATGCTTGTATTTCCTGTGGGTTATGTGAACGGATTTGTCCGACCGGAACGATCAGCATGCAGGCAGGGAAGCCTGTTTGGGTGGATACCTGTGTGCAGTGTGTCGCTTGCATCCACCGCTGTCCGGTTCGCGCTATCGAATATGGAAGGGGAACGCTGAAAAAAGGGCGATATCATCACCCTGAGATTAAATAATAAACAAAACAAATAGAAATGAAACGATTAGCAGTAACAGTCTTGGTGGCCTTGATGTTGGCGAGTTGCCAGGAAGCACCGAAAGGTTATGTGATAAATGGAGAAGTGACCGGCAGGACGGAAGGGAAAGTCTATCTTAAGTCCTTCCGGAATAAGATGTTTTTTGATGTCGATACGGCAGAATTAAAAGAGGGAAAATTTACTTTTAAGGGAGAAGTGGATCAGCCTTTATTGTTTGGTCTGGCAACAGAAGATATGAGTTATCCGGTTCAGTTCTTTGTCGAAAATACGAATATGGATGTGAGGATAAATAATGACGGCGAAACGATTACGGTCCGTAATTCTCCTGTCAATACAATCTTTCAGGAGAATGCCGAGAAGGTTTTTGAAGAAGGGTATGACATAGACAGTCTGATCACCAAGTATCCGGCTTCGCCTGCCGCCGCTTTTTATCTGTATCGTTACTTCACTTACCAGTTGCCGCTGGATGAACTGAAAGCGACTCGTGCTAAGATTTCTTCCGAACTGGCCGGTTGTCCGTATGTAAAAGATTTGGATGGTATTATCAAGCAGTTGGAAAATGTGCAGATAGGGAAGGTGGCTCCTGAATTTTCGTTGCCAGATACGGCGGGAGTATCTGTTTCGCTTTCTGATTTCAAAGGTAAATATGTACTGTTGGATTTCTGGGCATCCTGGTGTCCTCCTTGTCGTCGCGAGAATCCGAATGTGGTAAAGGCGTTTAATGAATATAAAGATAAAAACTTTACGATTGTGGGGATTTCCCTGGATAAGGATAAAAGCAAGTGGATGAAAGCGATTGCCGACGATAATCTGGCTTGGACACATCTTTCCGATTTGAAATATTGGGATTCGGAAATTCCGGCTCTTTACGGGGTTCGTGGTATTCCGGCCAATGTCCTGCTGGATCCTGATGGAGTGATTGTCGCTAAAAACATAACTGGCGAGGATTTGCACAAAAAACTGAAAGAAGTAATCAAATAAACGATGTGGAAGTACGGTTTTCTGACTTTGTTCCTTCTTTTCTGTCTCTGTCTTTCGGCGACAGAAAAGAAGGATTTCGAAAAAGCGGTGTGTGAAGCTGTTTCCTGGCAGATGCAAACCTATCCGAAATCAACCTTGAAAGACTTATACAAAAATTTCTTTCAGGATAAATTCGGTCCCGGACATATCATCAGCGATACGACGGCTGCCGGTAATTATTTGCGTCGCGAACTGGCCTCTTATACGGAGTGTACCGGAGAGATCGCGGAGCCGACTGGGTGGGAAGGTAACTTTCTTCGGGTAAACCTCTCGGTTATCAAAAACGGCCGTGTCCCTTATAATATATTCTTTGATGCGTTTGTCCGGAGCGTGAACGGTGTCCGTCCTATTACAGTTGCCGATTGGCAAAAAGAATGGCAGCGGATTGAGTCTATTATCCGTTCTATGGAACTTTCCTTGCCGGATTACGATGCCGATTGCAAAGAAATAGAAGACCGTCTGGACCGGGGAGAATATGTGGGGCATCACAGCAAGGTTTTCGAAGAATCTTATTCGCCGCATTATCGTATAATCAGCAGGCAAATATTTGAAAAGGAGTTACGGCCCTTGCTGTGAAAAAACGAGTTTACTCTTCGTCTTCCGGCTCCTCGAAGTCAAACTCGAAATCAAATCCGTCGTTCATCATCCCCAGATCGGTAAACTGCTCCAGGTCGCGACGGTCTTTCTTGGTCGGACGGCCTAAGCCGCGTGCACGGTCTACGAATCCGGATATGCGGTTCATTTCCAATATTTCGTATTGGTCGGGAGTTGTGACGTTTTCCAGATAATCAGGCACCAGTTTGGCTCCCATACGGCGTTCTGTTAAATCGAGTACCTTGAAGGAAAAGGTGATAGGTGGCTTTCGTACCTGAATCACTTCTCCGACTTTGATCATACGGGAAGGTTTTACATTGACTCCGTTTATCATCACCCTGTTTTTCTTGCAAGCCTCGGCTGCTATGGTACGTGTCTTGAATATGCGGGTGGCCCACATCCATTTGTCTATACGGACTTCATTCATAAACTGTAGACAAGGAACTATTGACAATGAGACATGGACTTTTTTAGTGACAAAACCATTTAATTGTCCATTGTCAATTGTTCATTTATTTATTTATTTATTATTGTATTGGTTCATTGTATTCTGTACGCCGGCCAGGCAGAAGCTTTTGATGATTTCTACCGCCCGTTTTATCTTTTCCGGCATTTCCTGGAGCTCTTCCGGTGGGAACTTGCCAAGCACATAGTTGATCTGTCCTCCACGAGGGAAATCACTGCCGATACCGAAACGAAGGCGGCTGTATTCTTGTGTGCCTAACAACTGTTGGATGTTTTTCAATCCGTTGTGTCCGGCATCGCTGCCTTTCGGTTTCAGGCGGAGTGTCCCGAACGGGAGCGCTAAATCGTCCACTACGACTAACAGGTTCTCTACCGGAATGTTTTCTTTCTGCAACCAGTAGCGGACGGCATTGCCGCTCAGGTTCATGAATGTGTTCGGCTTCAGTATGATCAACTCACAGTTCTTGATACGCATCCGTGCGATTGCACCGTAACGTTCTTCCGTGAAAGGAACTCCGGCATCTTCTACCAATGCATTTACAACGCGGAATCCGATGTTATGGCGGGTTCCTAAATATTCGGAACCGATATTTCCAAGTCCTGTTATCAGATATTTCATTGTTATGTTGTTTTTTAGTATATAACAAAGGGAAGAATACTCTGTTGAATATTCTCCCCTTACATTATTTAGGAATAATAATTTTATTATGCCTTAGCCTGAGCACCACGAGCGGCACGAGTCAACTGAACGGCGCAAACAACAGCGTTCTTTGCATTCATCAGTTCCAGACCTTCGAAGTGTAAAGCACCAACCTGCATAGATTTACCTAAGCCCAGGTGATCGACATTGATAAACAATTTCTCAGGAATTGCTGTGTAAAGGGCTTTTACCTTCAACTTTCTCATCTGCAAGTTCAGTTTACCACCGGCTTTAACACCTTCGGCGTGACCTTCCAGAACAACCGGAACTTCCATTACTACCGGTTTGTTTTCTGACACTTCCAAGAAGTCCATGTGCAGGATAGCGTCGGTTACAGGCTGGAACTGGATATCTTTAACGATAGCCATTGTCTTCTTGCCATCAATCGTCAGTTCAACAACAAAAATTTCAGGGCTGTAAACCAAGTTACGAACACTGTCTTTTGTGATGGTGAAATGAGATACTTTTTCGCCGCCGTACAGTACAGCAGGAATTTCGTTGTTTTTACGCATAGCTTTCAAAGCTCTCTTCTGGTCTGCAGAAGTAGCAGCTACTTCTCTTCCTTTTCCTTCTAATTGGAATGTCTTCATTTCTTTAATTTTTTGTGTTACTCAAAATTAGTATTTATGCTTCCTAATTTTCCCATCACACGTACGGGGGTTAAAAGCGGTGCAAAGGTATGTTTTTTATTAATACGTTCCAACTGTCCCGTGTATATTTTTTTAATCCAGTAGATTACGGGAACGAAGCAATCCCTCCGTATCGTCCCAGAGCTTGAC
>OGNB01001736.1_pt1 | contig 11764 bp, 7 predicted proteins | sample 1573301 | NCBI WGS metagenome assembly OGNB01 (sample SAMEA2581914, study PRJEB24529) | metagenome | biome: Human gut stool | place: China | collected 2011
CGGCGACCACCGAGATCTACACTCTTTCCCTACACGACGCTCTTCCGATCTCCTTCCACAAAGAACTCGATGGCACGCTGACGCTCCAAATCATTAAAGACAGCCTCATACGTCTGTGCTCCGCTATAGGGGTTCAAATTAGCCCGTTCACGAATCTGATTCAAATACCCGATTGCCATCGGCAAATCCTGCTTTCCACGCAAATAAGACTCAGCAAGCAGAAGAAGCACATCTGCATACCGTATCGCCCGTTCATTGATGCAAGACATAGGCGGATCAGCCTCCGATTCGGCCGTATTCCAATTCTGATATTTCAAAATCCAATATGTATTCCATCTGTCTTCTGCAAACTTCTCCCGAAAAGGCTTCAAATAATACATACATCCTTCATAATCCCAAGCAACCGATGAACGTGCACGATAATCAAAATTTCCATCTTTATCTTTTTCTTCCAAGAAATAATCCATTATTTGCGGGGTCGGATTTGCCTCATACCAACCACTGGCTTCCGGTGCCGCATATTCTTTCGGACGTGTATTCGTTTGAGTCGAATTGATATTCTCTCCATCTCCCCAAATATCCGTTCCACCAACCGGCTCCATCAACAATTCGAAAATACTCTCTTCATTGTTTTCGTGTACATCATCAAAATTCCATGCAAAATCCTCCACCAAACGATACGTATAAGGTGATTTTGTCAAAGGTTCCAATATTTCAATTGCCTTATCAAAGTCTTCTTCATATACATATATTTTACCCAACACAGCATACGCTGCACCTTTTGTCGGTTTTCCGATAACATCATTCTTCACAGGCAACAAAGAAGCCGCAGTAAGCAAATCCTGTTCAGCCTGCGACCATATCTCGGCCTGAGAAGACTTTTCCAAAGGGAATGTAGAAGGAGACTGAGAAGCTGTCAGACGCAAAGGTGCATTTTTAAACTCTTTTCCTAATTGGAACAAATAGAACCCGCGAATAAACAAACACTCCGCCTTCACCTTATTGACGAAATCCTCTCCGAATTCTCCTTGCTTCTCTTCCAGCTTCTGCATGATTGAATTCGTTCTATACAATGCATTATAGAATTGATAAAACATCCCTTGTGAAAGAGAATTTCCATTTGTATTTGTAAAATAACAGGCTTGAAAGACATCGCTGATATCGTTTCTAAACTCCACTTCGTCCGCACGAGCAATACGCATCATTACACCACGAGTTCCATAATATCCCCCGTTTAGAGCATTTTTCAAAGGGGTATAGCATGAAGTCAAAGCCAATTCAAAATCAGCTTCGGTCTGCCAGAAAGTATCTTCGGTCGCCTTGTTCGGATTCATCTGCTCCAACTGAGCGTCGCACGAAGTACACAAACCTGTAACAACCATTATACAAGATATAAAATATAGATATATTCGTTTCATACTGTTATTTTATTTAAAATGTGACATTCAAACCAAACATAAATGTACGATTAGAAGGATATATAAATTCATCGAAACCACGAGAATATACATCTGAAGAATTCACGTCCGGCGTATACCCCGAATAAGAGGAGATCGTAAAGAGATTCTCCGCATTGACATACACACGAGCTTTCTGAACAAAGCCATGAAACCAAACCGTAGGCAAGGTATAACCTACCTGAAGATTTCTCAAGCGGAAATAAGAACCGCTCTCCAAGTAACGGTCGGATTCGGAACGGGCATTCCTATTCGGGTCGGTCCAAATCAGCCGAGGAGAGGACGCATTTTGATTTTCAGGCGTCCAATAATCCAAAGTACTTGCCAAATAGTTCGTACCACGGGTCACATCCGTCAATTCCAATTTCGTCGCATTATAAATTTTATTACCAGTGACACCTTGGAAACCAATCGAAAAATCAACATTCTTATACGTAATATTACCATTGATCGAATAGGTGAATTTCGGGAATGGGCTGCCACAATACACACGATCCTCATCATTAATCGTTCCGTCATTATTTGTATCCTTGAAACGAATATCGCCGGGTTCGGCACTCGGCTGAATCAGAACCCCATCTTTCTGATGAGCTTGCACCTCTTCCGTGCTATTAAAATAGCCGTCAGTAGGAATCAACCAAAAACCACCTATAGGATAACCGGCCAACGTTCTGCTCGTATAAGTTCCTCCATGAATCGTCCCACCGGTAATTACCTGCGATTCTGCCCCCATTTCCACCACTTCGTTTTTATTATAAGTTCCAAGGAAACTTACACCATAGGACAGATCCTTATTCAAAGACTCATTCCATCCCAAATTAAATTCAAATCCTTGATTACGGATCTTACCTGCATTACGAATCGGATCATTAGCACCTCCCGTAGAAATAGGAATAGGCACATTCAACAAGATATCTTTCGTATTCTTTACATACCAATCGGCAGTCAAAGTCAAACGATTACGCAGGGCCATAAAGTCAATACCAACATTCGTCATCGCCGTTTCTTCCCATTTGATATCCGGATTGGCAAACGTTTTTGGGAAAGCACCTTGTATCAGTCCGCTCTTTCCATCCGGATAATTAATGCCGGTCGTAACAACAGACACATATTGATAGTTATCAATTTCCTGATTACCTAGCACCCCATATCCGCCTCTCAACTTCAACTGATCCAACCAAGATACGCTATTCTTTACAAAATCCTCTTCTGCAATATTCCAACCAACAGATACCGATGGGAAATTACCATACCGATAATTGGAACCGAACTTAGAAGAACCATCACGGCGAATGGTCGCAGTCAACAAATAGCGATTCTTATAAGAATAGAAAGCACGTCCTAAAATGGAAGTCAACACGCTGCGGCTTGAATTACCACTTACGGCCAATCCTTGAGATGCGGCATCTATTTCAGTAATTCCAGTCGGCATTCCTTGCCCGGAACCTTGCATATAACGATACCGGGAATCCTGATATGTATATCCGACAAGAGCCGACACCTTATGGTCTCCGAACGTACGATCAAAAGTCAGCAAGTTTTCGACCAAAATATTACGTGTACGGGTCTGCTGTTCCGTCACCGCTGTTATATCATGTTTTGCCAGCCCGAAATCAAACAGGCCTTCATAACTATTATAGCGATAAAATTGGAAATCCGGAGTCAGGTTTAACTTATATTTCAGACCTTTCATTAATTCTACGGAGACATAAGCATTTGCAAATATTTTTACATTATCACTATATCTCTTCATTAAATTATCGTCCACCATACCTAACGGATGAGTCAAATTCACAACGTCTCCGTACAAGCCACCATATCCACCTGTCCGGTTTTCATCATATTGTTCCCATGTCGGAATAGCCTGCAACGTATGTCCGACCATTCCCCCTCTAATGACCGAATATAAAGGATTGCTTTGATCATAAGTCAACACGACATTTGTCCCAGCCTGGAAAATACCCTTCTTGAAATCCTGTTTGCTCTGCAACGTGTAACGCTGGTAGTTCGTGCCTTTCATCACGCCGTCCTGATTCGTATACCCCACACTATTATAGTAGGTGGAATATTTACCTCCTCCTTTCACAGAAAGCGCATAGTTTTGCATCAATGCCGGACCAAACATCAAGTCCTGCCAGTCATTATCCGGTTTTGAAGCCAAATCCTGTGCCATTTCGAGCGGACTCAATCCGGCAGCCCTTCTGGAAACGGTCGTCACTTCCGCCCAGCCTGCAGCATCCAATAAATCCAGATATTTGGAAGGCGAACTGACGCCGACATTGGCCGATAGATCGATAATCGGTTTCCCTTCCGTATTGCTTCCCTCTTTTGTCGTTACAATAACGACGCCGTTAGCTGCACGTGAACCGTAAATCGCAGCCGAAGAAGCATCTTTCAACACATCGATACTGGCAATATCGTTCGGATTGATATGATCGATTCCACTCATATACATACCGTCCACGATATACAAAGGAGAAGAATTGTTCAACGTTCCGATACCACGGACCATGACACGGGTACTACCGCCCGGCGCACCACCCTGCGAAACGATATCCACACCGGCAATCTTACCTTGCAAGGCCTGCCCGATAGTAGTGTTGCTCTGTGTATTCAAATCATCTGTGCTCACGTTAGCTACAGAACCGGTCAAGTCCGCCTTTTTCTGCGTACCGTAACCGATCACGACAACTTCATCCAGCGTTTTCGTATCTTCCAATAATACGACATTGATTGTTTTTTGGTTACCGACAACGATCTCCTTTGACAGGTAACCAATATAAGAAATATTCAAAACCGAATTAGGATCGGCCTCGATAGAGAAATTACCATCTATATCGGTAACCGTACCATTTGTAGTACCTTTCACCACCACGTTCGCTCCAATGATCGCTTCGCCGTTGTTATCGACAATCCGACCGGTTAAGACATGTGTCTGCTGTTGAGCGGCAGCGATCGCATCCCGGCTTTTCGAAGACAAAATAATATGAGTTCCTTCCATTTCATATTCGATACCCGCATTCTTGAACAGGTTATCCAATACCTCTGAAACAGGTTTCGTTTTCGCCTTTACCGAAACTTTCCGGTTAACATCTACCTGGTTATTATAGATAAACAAATAATCTGTCTGACTTTCAATCTCATTTAGAATTTCCTCTAATTGAGAATTGTTCTTGTTAATACTAACCCGGGCATTCTGCGAATGTGAATCTTCAGCATACGAACAGAATACGCAGGCTCCCAAAAGGAATGTGGATATTCGCATAGTTCTCAAGATTTTTTTACCTGACGGAGTTTTCGGATAATATCCCCCCGACAAAAAGTTTTTTTTCATACCTTTGTAACTGATTTGAAGTTAATACAATGAATTAAAAAAATTGTGTTGATTGGAATGCCGGCAAATGCCCCCCAGCGCTTGCCGGCATTTTTCTGTTATTGACTGCCTGTTTTCATGTTTCCTTTTATTTTATAAGGTTAATACTAATTATTGTGTTTTTTATTTCTGTTCTTCTATTACTTGTGTTCACCTAATATAAATAATCTGATTTTCATCGTCCCGTTCATACTTGAAACGGATATCCCTCTGCAATACCCTCAACGCATAGTCGATACCGTCTGCTTGCCTGAACTTTCCCGTGAAATAGTATTTCAATACATTCTTATTCTCAACAACTATGCTGACTCCGAAATATTTCTCCAGATCACTCATGATCGAGAGAAATGATTCGTTCCGAAAACATATCAGTCCTTCTTTCCAACGATAGGGATTGTAATCGTCAACCGGAATGACTTTCAGCCTGCCGTCCTTTTGCAGGCAAGCTTTGCTGTCCGGCTTCAACATCAATGTATCCCCCAGACCGATACGGGAGGCAACTCGCACACTTCCTTCCATCAACGTAACCTCGAAATCGTCTTTATCAGAATAGCCTTCCACATTAAATTTTGTTCCCAGTACTTCCATATTACATTTGCCCGTTTCCACGATAAAAGGCCTTTTCTTATCTTTGGCCACATCGAAATAGGCTTCTCCGTCTACCGCTACCTGGCGTACGGACTTGTCGAACACAGCCGGGTAAACGATCTTCGTCCGAGCATTCAGCCAGACATTCGTCCCGTCCGACAGCGTGATGTTCACCCGTTGTCCGGTAGGAACATAAATGGATTGCATCGGCACAACTCCATTTTTATCTGAAACAAATTGATATAATAAGCTAAGCCCCAATGTCACAGCGACAGCTGCCGCAATCTTGATTAACTCAGTTCCGAGAGAACTCAAGCTCCATGACTTGTGTCGCATCTTTTCTTCGATCGTTTTTTCATCGCCAAGAAGCAACATCGAGTCGAATATCTTTCTCTCTTTCAAGAATTCTCGTCTGTTTTCCGGGGAATGTTCCATCCATTGCAGGATCCGGACTTATTCTTCATAAGAAGCGGCTCCTTCAAAGAACTTATATAACGTTTCCCTGTCCATTTTTCATCTTTTTACTTATGCTTACATAATACTAACAGTTCACAAGCCTATATCCCCAGTTGAAAATGGAAAAAATTTCATTTTTATATTTTTTCTTCCGATATCGAATACCATAGTTCTCTCGGAACTACGTTCTTTTTCAAGAAATATCCGTTCCAACCAGAACCCCTGTTTGTCATCATTCACAGTCTTGGAAACCTGCAATAATAGCTCCTTCCAAGAAGGATCGGGAATATTTTAAAATACTCTCCTGAAAGATTCCGAAGCTCTGAACGAAGTTGTAGGGTAACCGCACCAAAATCATAAGGGACAATCAATCCTTGTCTTTAGTACGGGTATTTCTATATAAAGTTTTTTGAGCAAAACAACTATCATACTATCATAATCAAATTTATATAATTGTAAAACAACATGTTACTCCATGATAGTTCCTGTTTTTAACTATCATTTATCTATCATAACTATCATGGGTAAAAATAATAAATCATTATATATCAGTATTCTATCAAATTTCAGATATATTCTGAAGCTAATACAAAACAGATTAAATAGGCTCGTTTTTTCATGAAGACAAGCTACTTTTTTACCAAAAACAACTTGAAAAGTTTCTTCAGACCCGGGTGGAAGGGCATGGGAGATCCGGGTGTGGAAGAGGTGGAGACCCGGATCTTCGTGAAACCGAAACGGGGATGTGGAGCTGTTTATCTGCCTTGTTTGAGGAGATTTTATGCACTGTTTCTGATTATAATCCAGTGGAATACCTGCTTTTTAAACACAAACAGTTCCTTATACTTGTAGATGGCCATTATGAATCAAGAATGCATAAATAACTATTGTCAATGATATTTGATCACGGTTTTGGTGCGGTTGCCCTGAAGAAACTACTTGAAACTATCATATTTGAATAATTATTTGTACTTTTGTCCGTCAATTTGGCGTAGGCCGGACGGCCCCGTCTCTTTACTGAATAAATTTTAAAGCGATGAATATATCTTACAATTGGCTGAAAGATTATCTTGATTTTGATTTACAGCCTGATGAAGTAGCAGCAGCACTTACCTCTATTGGTTTGGAAACCGGAGGGGTAGAAGAAGTTCAAACCATCAAAGGTGGATTGGAAGGACTTGTCATCGGTGAAGTTCTTACTTGCGAAGAACATCCGAATTCCGATCACTTGCACATTACAACCGTGAATGTTGGCGGCGCGGAACCCTTGCAGATTGTTTGTGGTGCGCCGAATGTAGCTGCCGGACAGAAAGTGGTTGTTGCTGTAAACGGTACTAAATTGTATGATGGTGATGAGTGCTTTACGATCAAGCGCTCTAAAATCCGTGGCGTTGAATCGAACGGTATGATTTGTGCTGAAGATGAAATCGGTATTGGAACAGATCATGCAGGTATAATCGTACTGCCGGCCGATGCGGTAGTCGGTACTCCGGCCAAAGAATATTATAATGTGAAGAGCGATTATGTGCTGGAAGTTGATATCACGCCGAACCGTGTGGATGCCACTTCTCATTTCGGTGTAGCTCGCGACCTGGCCGCTTACCTGAAACAGAACGGTAAGCCTGCCAACTTGAAACGTCCGAGTGTGGATGCTTTCAAGATTGATGATGAAGTTCCGGCTATCGAAGTTGTCGTTGAAAATAAAGAAGCCTGTCTGCGCTATTCAGGTATTACGATTAAAAATGTAACTGTAAAGGAAAGTCCGGAATGGTTGCAGAACCGTTTGAAGGTGATCGGCCTGCGTCCCATTAATAACGTGGTGGATATCACGAACTATATCTTGCACGGCGTAGGACAGCCTTTGCACTCTTTCGATGCCGATAAGATCAAAGGTAATAAAGTCGTGGTACGCTCGGCGACGGAAGGTGCCAAGTTTGTGACGCTCGATGGTGTGGAGCGTACGTTGACCGACCGTGATCTGATGATTTGCAATGTGGAAGAGCCGATGTGTATCGCCGGTGTATTTGGCGGACTCGATTCCGGTGTGACGGAACAGACTAAGAATGTATTCCTGGAATCGGCCACTTTCCATCCGACTTGGATCCGTAAGACAGCCCGTCGCTTCGGTCTGAATACGGATGCTTCTTTCCGCTTTGAAAGAGGTATCGACCCGAACGCCACCCTTTACTGCCTGAAACTGGCGGCATTGATGGTGAAGGAACTTGCCGGCGGTACCATATCTTCCGATATAAAGGATGTATGCGCCGCTCCCGTCCAAGATTTCAGAGTGGAACTTTCTTATGAGAAGGTACATTCGCTGATTGGCAAGGTTATTCCGGTAGAAACCATAAAGAGTATCGTGACAAGTCTGGAAATGAAGATTGTCGGTGAAACGGCCGAGGGACTGACGCTGGACGTTCCGCCTTACCGTGTGGATGTACAGCGCGACTGCGATGTAATAGAAGATATTCTCCGTATTTACGGATATAATAATGTGGAGATTCCTACGGCTTTGAAGTCCAGCCTGACAACGAAAGGCGAATGGGATAAGTCCAACAGATTGCAGAATCTGATTGCCGAGCAATTGGTAGGCTGCGGTTTCAATGAGATTTTGAATAACTCGCTGACACGCGCCGCATATTATGACGGATTGGAATCTTATCCCGCTAAAAACCTCGTAATGCTGATGAACCCGCTTAGCGCGGACTTGAACGCCATGCGCCAGTCTTTGCTCTTTGGCGGACTGGAGAGCATCTCTCACAATGCCAACCGCAAGAACGCCGATTTGAGATTCTTTGAATTCGGTAATTGCTATTACTTCAACGAAGAGAAGCGCAATCCTGAAAAGGCGCTTGCTCCTTACTCGGAAGATTATCATCTGGGCTTGTGGGTTACCGGCAAGAGAGTTTCCAATTCATGGGCTCACCAAGACGAGGATAGCTCCGTATACGAACTGAAGGCGTATGTTGAAAATATATTCGCCCGTCTCGGATTGCAGATGCACGATTTGGTAGTCGGCAATCTTACGGACGACATTTATGCTGCGGCCTTGTCCGTACAGACAAGAGGCGGTAAGCGTTTGGCTACCTTCGGTGTGGTGACAAGAAAGCTCCTGAAAGCGTTTGACATCGACAACGAGGTGTACTATGCCGACCTGAATTGGAAAGAGCTGATGGAAGCCGTCAAAAACGTGAAAGTAAACTACACCGAGATTTCCAAATTCCCGGCTGTGAAACGCGATCTCGCCCTGCTGCTCGACAAGAAGGTGCAGTTTGCGGAAATCGAGAAGATTGCCTATGAAACAGAGAAGAAATTGTTGAAGGAAGTGTCTCTCTTTGATGTCTATGAAGGTAAGAATTTGGAAGCCGGAAAGAAATCCTACGCCGTAAGTTTCTTGTTGCAGGACGAAAACCAGACGTTGAACGATAAAATGATTGATAAAATCATGTCCAAACTGGTGAGAAATCTGGAAGACAAGCTGGGGGCGAAACTTCGTTAAAAAAGGGAATAAAGATGTGTAAAACTTTTTTAGGCACGGATTTTACAGAAAACATACATGAAAATCCGTGTGATTCCGTGGAATCCGTGCCTAAAATAAATAAATCTGTTTTTACACATTCTCATATAACTCATAACTTATAACTCATAAATATTTAGTTCCAATGGGAAGAGCGTTTGAATATAGAAAAGCTGCCAAATTGAAAAGATGGGGTCACATGGCTAAGACCTTTACAAGACTGGGTAAACAAATTGCTATTGCAGTGAAAGCCGGCGGACCCGAACCGGAAAACAATCCGACATTGCGTTCCGTTATCGCTACTTGCAAGCGTGAAAACATGCCGAAGGATAACATTGAACGTGCTATCAAAAATGCGATGGGTAAAGACCAGAGCGACTACAAGAGCATGACTTATGAAGGATACGGTCCTCATGGCGTAGCCGTATTTGTTGATACTTTGACCGACAATCCTACCCGTACGGTAGCGGATGTGCGCAGCGTATTCAACAAGTTTGGCGGAAACCTGGGTACAATGGGCTCATTGGCCTTCCTGTTCGACCATAAATGCGTGTTCACTTTCAAGAAGAAAGACGGCATGGATATGGAAGAATTCATTCTCGATATGATTGACTTCGACATTGACGAAGATTATGAAGAGGATGAAGAAGAAGGCACAATCACTATCTACGGTGATCCGAAAAGTTATGCGGCTATCCAGAAACACTTGGAAGAAGGCGGTTTTGAAGATGTCGGCGGTGAGTTTACCTACATCGCGAATGACCTGAAGGATGTTGAGCCGGAACATCGTGAAACTATCGACAAAATGGTGGAACGTCTGGAAGAGTTTGACGACGTACAGACGGTTTATACTAATATGAAGCCGGAAGAAAGCGAAGAATAATGACTTATACTTACAAGACGAAAGGTACGTGCAGTAGCAATATCGAGCTTGAGGTAGAAGACGGAATCGTAAAAGACATCGCGTTCTGGGGTGGCTGTAACGGCAATTTGCAAGGCTTGTCCCGTTTGGTTGCCGGGATGCAGGTAAAAGAGGTGATTTCCCGTCTGGAAGGTATCCGCTGCGGCGGACGTCCGACTTCTTGTCCGGACCAGTTGTGTAAAGCATTGCACGAAATGGGATATTAACCCTGCTCTGATTTAAAAAGGGGGAATTTTAAAAGAGGGTGTGTCAAAACGAATTTCAGGTATTGTTTTGTCATTAGCTTCGCTCAAAACATCTTCTGATTTTTACATTGATGTATAGTCTGAACGGAGTGAAGAAGAGAGTGTGCAAAACTGTGATAGCTGAAATTCGTTTTGGCACGTCCTTTTTGCTTTTGAACCAAGTTATAGTGTATTTGTTTTTTTAATTTGAGTACTTTTACACCCTCAAAATAAGAACAACACAATGAAGAATATTTTTAAAGATTTACAACGGAAAGACCACAAACGCTATCTGGGTGGTTTGGATGTATTCAAATATATCGGTCCGGGGCTATTGGTTACGGTTGGTTTTATCGACCCGGGAAACTGGGCGTCGAACTTTGCGGCGGGTTCTGAATTTGGCTATTCGTTGTTGTGGGTAGTGACGCTTTCCACCGTTATGCTGATAATTTTGCAGCATAATGTGGCGCACTTGGGCATCGTAACCGGATTGTGCTTGTCGGAAGCTGCCACGCAATACACTCCCAAATGGGTGTCGCGCCCCATATTGGGGACGGCTGTGTTGGCATCCATATCTACTTCGCTGGCCGAAATATTAGGCGGAGCCATTGCGCTGCAAATGTTGCTGGATATTCCGATTATATGGGGCTCGGTACTGACTACGGTTTTTGTATCGGTAATGCTTTTCACCAATTCCTATAAGAAGATTGAAAGGGCTATCATCGCGTTCGTGTCCGTTATAGGGCTTTCATTCATCTACGAACTTTTCCTTGTCAGGATTGATTGGCCTGTGGCCGCGCAAGGCTGGGTGACCCCTTCGTTTCCCGAAGGAAGCATGCTTATTATCATGAGTGTGCTCGGCGCTGTGGTGATGCCTCATAATCTGTTTCTCCATTCGGAAGTGATACAGAGCCATGAGTACAACAAGCAGGACGATGCTTCCATCCGTAAGGTATTGAAGTATGAACTGTTCGACACGCTGTTTTCCATGATTGTGGGATGGGCCATTAATAGCGCGATGATATTGCTGGCAGCCGCCACTTTCTTTAAGAGCGGGATTCAGGTGGAAGAATTGCAACAGGCAAAATCACTGTTGGACCCGTTGTTGGGAAGCAGCGCCGGCGTGGTGTTTGCGCTGGCATTGCTGATGGCGGGTATCTCTTCGACTATTACGAGCGGTATGGCGGCAGGCTCTATTTTTGCCGGTATATTCGGCGAGTCGTATCA
>OGNB01001740.1_pt1 | contig 11751 bp, 11 predicted proteins | sample 1573301 | NCBI WGS metagenome assembly OGNB01 (sample SAMEA2581914, study PRJEB24529) | metagenome | biome: Human gut stool | place: China | collected 2011
GGCGCAGGAGACGGCGTAATCCTTCACATTGTCATAGAGGGGACAGGGCTTGCCGTGGGAAAACCGCTCATTATAGTCAGCGATGATCCGGGGCAGGTCTTGGTTCAATTCCTCCACCGTCAGCACACGGGACCAAGGCTGGCCGTTTTCGTCCCGGAACGCACATTCTATTTCGTCCAGATTGCCGATGATTGCCAGCACCGCCGCCATGTCCTGATAGAGGCCCGTTTCAGATAGCCTTATTCCACCAGGTGTGTGGGGAGCGGAGAAATTCAGCGTCAGGCGGTAAGGCACGGAGGAGGTGTGCAGCGCCATCGTATAGCTGCCGCAGGTGTCGAACCGTAAGGCGTTGAGCATCCGGCCCACGGTGGAGGCGTCCCCCGCATAGGGCGTTTGGGCCTGATAGATTCTGTCAATCTGCGGCGAGATCTCGACACCACCCTGCCAGATCAGTTGATCTCCCAGATAGACCGCGTTGACGCCCTCCGTGTTGAGGACGGCCCGGTAATCACCGGAATTGCTGAGGGGAGAGGGCAATACGTGACGGCAGGTGATGCGGACGATCCCCTCCGGCTCCTGCTCCATTTCCCACTGGCGGCAGGCCGTGCCGGACCAGATGGCGTACACCTGAATGTCCAGTTGTCCCGGCACATCCGTGTTGATGGTCCAGCTCATGCCCTGTGTCTGGATCGGCGTGCCGATGACAAACAGCTTTGCCGCGACGCCCACAGCGAACAGCAGCACCGTGACGGCAACTGCCGCCGCCACACGCCGCCAGCCCCGGCGCTTTACCTTTTTCAGATAGTCTACCTCTTTTGCGTCCTCTGGGGCCGCCTGCTCCGGCGCGCCTGCCAGCGCCGTCCGAAGCTGGGCACAGTCCGGACACTCGGACAGATGACGCTCCACCGCTGTATTGCTCTCTGGGGAGGTGAGGCCCTCCACATAGGAGGGGAGCAAATCCCGCACCACACCGCAGGTTAGATCATTTTTCATCGTCGCAGCCTCCTTGCTTCAATCGTTCCTTGCCCCGGTAAAAGGTCACTCTGGCCCAGGTCTCCGTTTTGCCTAAAACGTCTCCAATCTCCCGGAAGGACAGTCCGCCGAAGGCCCGGAGGTAGACCACCTCCCGCCCCGGCTCCGGTAATTCATGGACCCGCCGCAGCATATCTAACTGCCCGGAGCGGCTGACGGCCTCATCCTCGGCGGAGGGCATCAGCGGCAGCTCTGCTTCCTCAGGAAGCGCCGTTTCCCGGTTGGCCTTCCGCAAATGCTGATACCACAGGTGCTTGGCGATCTGGCACAGCCAGACGGACACCTTGCAGCTGCCGTCAAACCGGTCGATGGACCGCACTGCCTGATAAAAAGTCTCTTGGGTCAGTTCCTCCGCCGTCTGGGGGTCCCGGCATTGGGAGAGCAGAAATTTATAGACCGTCTGCGCGTGCTGGCGGTAGACGGCATCCAGATCCTTCACGGAGTTTCTCCCCCTTTCAGCGGTGTTTTCATCTGCTATATCCGTTTGGGGCGCGGTTCGTTACAGCGTTGGAAAAAGATTTTGAAAAAAAGGAGCCGTGCGGCTCCTTTTGCGATGCTCAGAAGGTTTCAGACTGGACCAGTTCCTCGTAGGAACGGATGTAATAGTCGCACAGACGCTGGATCTCCGGCTGATCCTGCTCCGCCGTGGCCTCATAGACCCCGGCCACCCGGAAGCCTGCTGCCTTGGCGGTGCGGATGGCGTGGAGGGCGTCCTCAAATACCACGGTGTCCCGCTTGTTGGACTGGAGCCGCCGCATGGCCATCTCGTAGATGTCGGCGCTTTCAGATTTGTGATTTCCCGCGTCGGCGGAGGTGACGATCCCCCGGAAATAGTGGTCGATGCCCGCCGTTTTCAGGGCCTTTTCCGTCAGCCGCCGATGGGTGGCGGTGGCCACATACATCCATACGCCCTCCATTTTCAAAATGGAGAGAAATTTTTCCAGACCCGGCTTGGGCCGGACCTGGCTGGAATAAAACGTCTCCATCCGCTGAATGATCTGGTCGATGATCTCCTGCTGGGACCACGGCAGACCGCAGACCTCCCGCAGATAGGGGATCACGTCGCAGTCCGCTAAGGTGTGGAGCATCCGGTCCTGCTCCGGTGTGGCGGAAATACCCGCCTCCTTTAAAAACGTGGGCCCCAGGTCCCGCCAGATAGGCATGGAGTCCAGCAGGGTGCCGTCCATATCAAAAATCGCGCTTTGTAACCGCATTGATGACCTCGATCTCCGTAAATTTTGAAACTTACAGCATATGCGCCGATAGAGCGCAGATGAAAAAACTGGTATTTTATTGTTCGTTACTGCCGATCCAATAGCACCCTGCACCTATGATAGCAGCTAAAAATTCAATTGCCTTGAGATACATATCATAGCTATGCCAACCAATGATAAAACCAGATAATATATAAATCACTGCAAATACAACTACCGAAATAACCGCCCGCTTTATTTTGCTTTTCATCAAAGAGATCTCCTTTAAAATTCAGATGATGTTTGCCAGGGCATCCCTGGGGGACTTCCCTTGCCCGCGCGGGGCAAGGGACTTTTTTGCCTGACGAATGATACTCTGATGAAGATACTTTGTGTCCCGCATGGAAAAATTGAAATCATTTTTGTCAGGACATGTGCCTGACAAAAATACTTTGATCTAAGTGCCTTGGGCACGTTCACCAGTCCGCAGACTGGTGGGAGGTGGTTAGGAGGGGGACAAGTCCCCCTCCTAAGTAATCAGCACAGTTTGGAACCCGCCGGGATCTGATCGTCCAGCATGATGAGGTTCAGCTTTTCCTCGCCCTTTTCTGTGCGGACGGCGGAGAGCAGCATACCGCAGCTTTCCAGACCCATCATCTTCCGGGGAGGCAGATTCACGATGGCGGCCAGGGTCTTGCCCACCAGCTCCTCCGGCTCATAGAACTTGTGGACACCGGAGAGGATCTGCCGGTCGGTGCCGGTGCCGTCATCCAGCGTGAAGCGCAGCAGCTTGTCAGACTTTTTCACGGCTTCGCAGGCCTTGACTTTCACCACCCGGAAATCGGATTTGCAGAAGGTGTCGAAGTCCACCGTTTCGGTGAGCTGAGGCTCCACCTCCACGTCGGGCTGCTCCGCCTTCTTAGCGGCGGCCTCAGCGGCTTCCAGTTCCGCGAGGGCCTTGTCCAGATCCAGACGGGGGAACAGGTTTTCACCCTTGACCACGGCAGCGGTCTCAGGCAGTTCGCCCCAGAGGTCCGCAGACTCCCAGGTCCGGGCCTCCGCACCTACGCCGATCTGGGCGAAGAGCTTTTCCATGCTCTCCGGCATGAAGGGGGTCAGCAGGATACCGCAGATGCGGGTGGCTTCCAGCAGGTTATAGAGCACATGAGCCAGCCGGGCACCGTTGGCTTCCATATCCTTGGCCAGTGCCCAAGGGGCGTTCTCGTCGATATACTTGTTAGCCCGCTGGATCAGCTTGAAGGTCTCAGACAGGGCGTTGTGAGGGGCGAAGGTGTCCATCTCATGAGCGTAGGCCTTCTTCAGACCGGCGGCCTGTGCCACCAGCTGGGCGTCGTACAGCACGGGGTCCACAGTGTCGCCGTTGGCGGCCAGCTCCACGCTGCTGCCCATGCGGACCATGGCGGCCAGCTGCTTCTCGTCCTCCGTGGCACCGCAGCCTGCAGGCAGGGAGCCGCCGAAGTACTTGTTCACCATGGCGGTAGTGCGGCTGAGAAGGTTGCCCAGATCATTGGCCAGATCGGTATTGATGGTCTGGATCAGCAGCTCATTGGAGAAGTTGCCGTCAGAGCCGAAGGGGAAGGTCCGCATCAGGAAGAAGCGGAGGGCATCCACACCGAACTGCTCCGCCAGCAGGTAGGGGTCCACCTCCAGACTCATCAGCATGGCAGGCCAGATAATAGAGTGGAATCGCACAATTTCCTTGCCGACGATGTTGATGCCGGGCCAGTATTTCTTGTAGTCATTATAGCGGTCATTCTCATAGCCCAGCGCGGTGATATAGTTGCTCAGAGCGTCCACCCACACATAGACCACGTGCTTGGGGTCAAAGTCCACGGGGATGCCCCAGGAGAAGCTGGTGCGGCTGACGCACAGGTCCTCCAGACCGGGCTTGATGAAGTTGTTGACCATCTCGTTGACCCGGCTGCGGGGCTCGAGGAAGTCGGTATCCTCCAGCAGGTGCTGGATGCGGTCGGCGTACTTGGACAGCTTGAAGAAGTAAGCCTCCTCCTCGGCGTCCACCACCTCCCGGCCGCAGTCGGGGCACTTGCCGTCCACCAGCTGGCTCTCCGTCCAGAAGGACTCGCAGGGCTTGCAGTACTTGCCCTTGTAGACGCCCTTGTAGATGTCGCCGTTGTCGTGCATCTTCTTGAAAATTCTCTGGATGGACGCCACATGGTAGTCGTCGGTGGTGCGGATGAACCGGTCGTTGGAGATGTTCATCAGCTTCCATAGGTCGAGGATCCCTCTGGGGCCCTCCACGATCTCATCCAGAAACTCCTTGGGGGTCTTGCCTGCGGCCTTGGCCTTGTCCTCGATCTTCTGGCCATGCTCGTCGGTTCCGGTGAGGAACATGACGTTGTAGCCCTGGAGCCGCTTGAAGCGCGCCATGGTGTCCGTCGCCACGGTGCAGTAGGCGTGGCCGATGTGGAGCTTGGCGGAAGGGTAATAGATGGGGGTGGTAATGTAATAATTACCTCTGCATTTTTCGCACATAAAGAATCCTCCTAAATAAAAAAGCACCCCTGGAATCATCCAAGGGCGACAAAAACTGACGCGGTACCACCTTGATTCGCACGGGCATTCTGTCCGTACCTCAAACGCCTGTAACGGGGCGAACCGGAACCGTCTACCTGGGGAGAATCCCCGCTCGACGGCTCAGCTCCGAGACCATGTTCCGCTCCCCTCGCCGCACCCCCTCGCACCTTCCGGGGCTCTCTTTCGCGGGAGAAAAAGCGTATTCTTCTCTTCACAGCTTCTGAAATATACAGCGCCATTATATCCCGGTGCAGGGGGTTTTGTCAACACCCTGCACCGGGAATTTCCGATTTTTGTCGGGAAACGCTGATCGTTACGACTTTTCTTCCTTCCCTGTCAGCCACATGGCCACCGCGATGGCGCTGACGCCGCCCACCAGCTTTCCCACGATCATTGGGCCGATCATCTCCGGGGCGAAGCCCGCCGTGAAGCCCAGATGGTCGCCGAAGACGAAGGCCGCCGAAACCGCGAAGGCGATGTTGACCACCTTGCCCCGCCGGTTCATGTCCCCCACCATGCCGAAGGTGGCAATGGAGTTGGCAAGGCTGGCGATCAGTCCCGCCGCCGCGGCATCGTTGATGCCCAGCCACCGCCCCGCCGCCATCAGCGGCTTTCGCAGCAGCTTTGTAATGACGAACACCAGGGGAAACGCCCCCGCCAAGACAATGGCGATGGTGCCCACCGTTTCAAAGCCCTCCGAAATGGGCGCCATGCCGGGGATGATGACGAATCCCGTCAGCGCCTCCACGATGGCCGCCGCCAGTCCCACGGTCACGACGGCCACCACCAGCTTGCCGAACACCTCGAAGCCCCTGACCATGGCGTTTTCCGCCCGCCACAGTCCCAGGGCGATCAGCGCCGCGATGATGACAATGGGGATCAGGTTGCGCAGCACCATCCCGATGGGGAATCCCGCCGTAAGGCCGCCCGCGAGAACGCCCAGCGGGATGGTGACGATGCCGCAGAGGATTCCCTTCGCCATGACCGGCCTGTCCTTTTCCTCCAGAATTCCCATAGCGACGGGGATGGTGAACACCACGGTCGCCCCCAGCATGGAGCCGGTCAGCACGCCGCCCAGCATGGCCGCCGGATAGCTTGCCGCCAGCTCCACCGCCAACGCGCCGCCGCCCATGTCGCAGGCGAGGATGGTTCCGGCGAACATGGCGGGGTCAGCGCCCAGAAAGGCGAACACCGGCACGATCACCGGCTTGAGCAGGTTTGCCAGCACCGGCGCCAGGCAGACGATCCCCACCATGGCCAGCGCCAGAGAACCCATGGCAAGGATTCCCTCTTCAAATTCCTTTCCCAGCCCCCAGCGGTTCCCGAAAATCCGGTCAATGGCGCCGGCCACCGCGAAAGCCGCCATAACCGCTATGAGGATCTCATGAAATGACATTGCCCTCTCTCCCTTACTATGGATTGTCCCGAGAACGGCGTTTTGTCTCAGGACTTTGGCACTACTGCTTCTCGTCCACAATCGCCACGACGGCGGCGTCCACCGGGGCGTCCATGCAGTATTTGCTGGCAACCGTCCCCGTGGCGAGCAAGACCTTGTCCCCCGTTCCCGCACCTACCTGATCGGCCGCTACGATTTTCTCTCCATTGCTCTCCACCACGAGGAAGGTTTGCCCCTGCAGGCACGCCGCCTTCCGCGTCGCCCAGATGGCGCCTACCACTTTTCCTACCTTCATTTCTTCCCCTCCATAATTTCCTTCGCCAGCGGCGTCAGCACCGCGCCGGGACTTGGCAGCTTCCCCGCCGCCCGAAGCCCGCGGGCTTCCTCCGCCGTGATGAGCTTTTTCCGCCCGCCGTCCGTAAACAGCACGCCCCAGTTTTTCAGCTCCCGCTGGGCGGAAGCAAGGCTTCCCGCGAGCATCCGGTTTTTCGGCGCTTCCGGCAGCCCCGGTGTGTAGAGATAGACCGGCTTTCCCTCCGCCAGCGCGGACAGCACCCGTTCCTCCCGGAACCTGAGCAGCTGGGACAGGGTCAGCGAGCCAATGACCACCGCGTCGTAGGGCGCTTCCATCACGTAATCATACCCCAGCTCCGCCGCCGGTTCCTTTCCGATCAGCAGCGCCCGGGTCATGGCAGTATCCTCCCCAGGTCGCCCTTCCGGAAGCCGCAGGCGTTGGCCTCGTCGTAATCCAGATGGACGTAGGAGGCAAATTCCGGGCTGACCCGCACCGCCACGTCCTCAAAAATCACCGGGCGGCCGGTGTACGCCTTCAGCTTCACCGTCTGCTTGTCCCGGACGCCGAAGCGGGCGGCGTCCTCCGGGGTCAGGTGGATGTGGCGCTTCGCCGCGATGACCCCCTGAGGAAGCGTGACCCGGCCGCACTGCCCCACGATCACCCCACCGGGGCTTCCGGCGACATCCCCGGACAGCCGCACGGGGGCGTCGATGCCCAGCGTCCGGGCGTCGGTGAGGGAAATCTCCACCTGGGCTTCCTTCCGTTCCGGCCCCAGCACCGCCACATTCCGAAATTCTCCCTTGGGGCCGATGACCGTGACCCGTTCATTCGACAGATACTGCCCCGGCTGGGACAGCGGCCGCTTCGGCGTCAGGGGATGGCCGAACAACACCAGCGCCTGCTGCGCCGTCACGTGCACATGCCGCCCGGAGGCTTCCAGCTCCACAAAAATCCGCCCCGCAATGGCTTCGGCCAGAGCGGAAAGTTCCCTGTTTTCCATTTGTTTGCCTCCCTGTGGAAAAATCCGGCTTTACTCTCCCAGTCTCTGCAAAATCTTCTCCGTAAGCAGCTCCACCAATTCGGCATTCACCGCCCCGACAGCCGCGCCGCCCTGCGGAACCATGGGACTTCCTCCCAAATCCCAGGCCACCCGGCGGATATTGATCAAGTCCAACGGAGAGATGTTGTTGGAGGAGCTGCTGCCGCCCACCGCGCCGCAGCCCAGCGTCAGCGCCGGGAACAGCCCCGTGGTCGCGCCGATGCCCCCCAGCGCCGCCGGTGTGTTGACCAGAAACCGGGACACGGGGATTTTGGACGCGAACCGGCGGATGACCGTCTCGTCCGTGGCATGAATGGCGAAGGTGTGGCCGCTGCCCTCGTGGCGCAGGACCTCCATGCACTTGCTTAAGACGGCGTCCTCACTGTCCATGACAAAAAACGCCAGCACGGGACATAGCTTTTCCATGGAGTAAGGCCGGGTCGGCCCCGCCTCCTGCTCCCGGGCAACCAGCACCTTTGTGCCGCTGGGCACGGAAAACCCCGCCGCTTCCGCCAGCTTCGCCGCGGGCCTGCCCACGATGTCCGGATTCAGCGTTCCGTTGGGGCGGAACAGCAGCTTCGCCAGAGCGCCCGCCTGAGTGGTATCCATGAAGTAAAAGCCCTGCCGCTCCCCCTCCGAACGCACGGCGCTTTCCATGCCCTTCTCCACAATGATGCTCTGCTCGGAAGCGCAGACGGTGCCATAGTCAAAGGACTTTGACCTTGCGATACAGGCCAGAGCATGGGCGACATCCGCGCTGCGGTGGATATAGGCAGGGCCGTTTCCCGCGCCGACACCGATGGCGGGCTTGCCGGAAGAATACGCCGCCTTCACCATACCCGGGCCGCCGGTGGCGAGAATCAGCCGCACCGGCTCCGCCTTCATCAGCTCCTGGCAGCCGTCCAGAGACGGGATGCTCAAACACGCCACCGCGTCGGCAGGCGTGCCCGCCGCCTGCGCCGCTTCCGATACGATCTGCGCCGCTTTCCGGGTGCAGGCAATGGCCTTGGGGTGAGGCGAAAACACGATGGCATTGCCAGATTTCAGGGCGATCATGGCCTTGTAGCACACGGTAGACGTCGGGTTGGTGCTGGGAACGATGGCGGCGATGACGCCCACCGGCACGCCGATCTCCCAGAGCTTTTTCTCCGGAACTTCCCGGAGAATGCCCACGGTCTTCATGCCCCGAACCGCCTCCGCCACCCGCTGGGAGGCGAAGAGATTCTTGGCTGTTTTGTCCTCCGCATTGCCGAAGCCCGTCTCCTGAACCGCCATTTCCGCCAGCGCCGACGCCTGTGCCGCAAAGGCTTTTGCCACCGCTTCCACGATGGCATCCAGCTGGCTCTGGGACAGTTCGGCCAGCTTCCGCTGCGCCGTCTCCGCCCTGCGCGCCAGCTCCCGCGCTTCCTGCCGCGCGGTCAGATCCTTGTCAAATTCCATAGAAACCTCCTTACAGGAATATCCTCTGGCAGCACGATTGAGGATACCCGCTAAAACAGCAGACTTGACCCGTCGCCCGCTTTCTTTGTCAGCCGTCCGTTCTCCACGAAGCCCATCTTTTCCAGCCAGCGCTGGAACTCGGGGATGGCCGTCTTGCCCGTGATCTCCCGCAGCGCCGCCGTCTCCCGGAAGCCTGTGGTCTGATAGTTGAGCATGATGTCGTCGCCGTGGGGAATGCCCATGAAATAGTTGCACCCGGCCATGGTCAGAAGGCTGGCCAGATTCTCAATGTCGTTCTGGTCTGCCTTCATGTGGTTGGTATAGCAGCAGTCGCACCCCATGGAAATTCCCGTGAGCTTGCCCATGAAGTGATCTTCCAGCCCCGCCCGGGTCACCTGCCGGGCGTCGTACAGATACTCGGGTCCGATGAAGCCCACCACCGTATTGACCAGAAACGGCGAAAACCGCTTGGCGAAGCCATAGCACCGCGCCTCCATGGTCACCTGGTCGGTGTCGAAATGGGCGTTGGAACTGAGCTCCGAGCCCTGCCCCGTCTCGAAGTACATCACGTTCGGCCCCTCGGCGGTGCCCTGCTTCAGAAGCAGCTGCCGGGCCTCCTCCAACGTCGCGGCGGAGAAGCCGAAGGCCTCGTTGCCCTTCTGGCTGCCCGCAATGGACTGGAAGATCAGGTCACAGGGCGCACCCGCCTTGACGGCCTTGATCTGTGCCGTCACGTGGGCCAGCACGCAGATTTGGGTAGGAATCTGCCAATGCTCCTTGATCTCCTGAAAACGCCGCAGCACCTTGCCGACCTGCTCCGGGGAGTCCGTCACCGGGTTCAGGCCGATGACCGCATCCCCCGCGCCGAAGCTCAGTCCCTCCAGAGTGGAGGCCGTGATGCCCTCCGGGTCGTCGGTGGTGTGGTTGGGCTGCAAACGGCACGACAGCGTCCCCGGCAGGCCGATGGTGGTATTGCAGTGGGCGGTGACGGTGATCTTGCTTGCGGCATAGATGAGGTCGAGATTGCCCATCAACTTGCACACCGCCGCGATCATCTCCGCCGTCAGCCCCCGGCTGAGCTTGCGGATGTCGCTGCCCGTGGTATTTTCGTCCAGAATCCATTCCCGCAGGTCGGACACCGTCCAGCCCCGGATTTTCTCATAGACGGTCTCGTTCACGTCGTCCTGAATGATCCGGGTGACCTCGTCGCTTTCATAGGGGACGGCGGGGTGTTCCCGGAGATCGGCCAGCGTCAGAGCGGAAAGCACCACCTTAGCCGCCACTCGCTCCTGGGCGGACTCCGCCGCCAGGCCTGCCAGCTGGTCGCCGGTTTTTTCCTCGTTGGCCTTGGCCAGTACCTGCTTGATATCCCGGAATGTGTAGGTTTTTCCCAGCAATGTGGTTTTTAATTTCATGTCGTTCATCCTTTTTGTGGGGTGACCTGCGGATGTCGTCCGTTTCCGCAGGTCACCGTTCTTTTCCCCGGCCGGCGTCCGCGCGCTTCCCAATCATCAGCAGATACAGCATACTGCTCATCCGGTTCATGGCCCGGAGGATATCCACCCGGGTCGGATTTCCCTCCCGGTCGCGGAAGGCCGTCACCGCCGCCAGCTCTGCCTCCCGGGCAGCGCACCGGGCGCGGTTGAGCCGGGCAATGGCCGCACCGTCCGCCGCCGAGGGCATGAAGTGGGGCTGGCCGTAATAGTCCTGAGGAAAATGGCTGCGCTTGCGCTGCTCATCCTCCGTCAGGCCGCAGAGTCTGTCCCATTGCAGCGGCTCGTCCAGCACCTCACAGCGGATGATCCGCCGCGCCAGCTCCAGAATTTCCCCCACCGGTGCTTCCAGACCTTTGTCCGTCAGCTGGCAGAGGATCAGCTCCGATTCCAGCGTGTCCAGCTTCCCCCGGAAAATAATTCTGGGGTGATCCTTCACCACCAGAAAATCCCCGTTTAAGTGGGTCATATGCTCCGGCTTTTCCGTCAGGAAGCCGCCGGTGAGAAGGGGAAAGCAGTCCTGCTTCGCCTGCTCGCCGGGACGGATCTCGATCCGTTCCCGGCTGAGATAATCCCGGGCGGCGCTGGTGAGCTGGTCGCCCTTTCCCAGATAGAAAATGCGCTTGCCCTCCCGGTTTCGGATATTCGCCCGGACGGCTTCTTCGTTATAGAGCATTCCTTACTTCCCGGCGTTCGGGGTCTGGGAAGGACGCCCCTTGGGGAGAATGGAGTCCACCTCCACGTGAGGTCTCGCAATGACGTGGACGGAGATCAGCTCCCCCACCTTCTCCGCTGCCGCCGCACCGGCGTCGGTAGCCGCCTTGACCGCGCCCACGTCGCCGCGCACCATCACGGTGACAAGACCGCCGCCTACCTGCTCCTTGCCCACCAGCTGCACGTTGGCGGACTTGACCATTGCATCCGCCGCCTCAATGGCGCCGACCAGTCCCTTTGTTTCAATCATGCCCAAAGAATTCGTATCCATCGTGTTTCCATCCTTTCAAGTTGTGCGGGGACATGTCCCCTCTTGTTTTCGCTTACCGCTCCACCGGCGATGCCGCGATTTCCGCTACCGCATCGGCGAAGGCCCCGCAGGCGGCGTCGCAGGCACTTTGCGTCCCGGCAAGCAATCCGCCGCCGAAGTTCGTCTCGCTGGGCGGGGCGTAGAGTTTACATAACGTCACATCCGCCGCTTTCAGCGCCGCGTCCATGGCGTACATGCCCTCCAATGGCGGGGCAATCAGATAAGCCAGCGCCGACCCTGGGCGCACGCCCGCTTCCTTTGCCAGAAACGTCCCCACGCTGCT
>OGNB01001741.1_pt1 | contig 11746 bp, 9 predicted proteins | sample 1573301 | NCBI WGS metagenome assembly OGNB01 (sample SAMEA2581914, study PRJEB24529) | metagenome | biome: Human gut stool | place: China | collected 2011
GGAGACCGGAAAGAACCTGGAGTGGTAAGTAAATAAGGCTATAGAACAGGCATCCCCCGGCGCATTGCGCCGGGGGATATATTTATACGATGAGCGGATGCTCAGGCCCGGCGCTCCTCGTGAATGAACATGACCAGGAAGCTGACGGTCAGCAGGGCGCAGGACACCCAGATTCCCCGGACGGCGGATGCGCCGGTCAGCAGGGCTCCCAGACCGGCACCCAGGGCGAACAGGCCGATGACGCCGAAATATGTCAGGGCATTGCGCAGGGCCTCCGGCTCATGGGTGTGGAAATAGGCGCACAGGGCCTCTGTGCCGCTGCGCATGTTGCCGATGCACATGGTGCTGGCGTAGGCATGGCCACGGACCTTGCGGAAGGTCTGCAGCTGCATGGCGCAGGAGAAGGACACCAGGGAGTTGGCCACAGTGTTCAGTGACTGGGGCATAAAGCCCACCGCAAACAGCACGGCGATCTCCGCCAGGATAATCAGCTGACGCCAGTGGACCTTTTCCATGTGCTTGAAGCGGCGGTGGATGCATTCCGCCGCGAAAATTCCCGCCATAAAGGACAGAACGGGGATCAGATACCGCAGGCAGTGGTTCCAGGCCCCCTCAAACAGATAGGCGCTGAACAGCACAATGTTGCCGGTCTGGGCGTTGGCAAAAACGCCGCCCCGGCAGAGATAGGTATAGGCGTCCTGAAGGCCGCCGGATACGATGATGAAGGAGGCTGTCAGCATGGATTCGGACATCTGGCCCCGCAGTCGATGGATAAACACAGCTTGCACCAGGCTTTCTGAGAATTGACCGCCCTTCGGCGGCCCACTGATTATACGACAGGGGAGGGGATCCGTCAAGAGTCCGCCGGGGGAGGGGGTTGGAGGGAACGGAGAGGTGAATTTGCGGCCAAATGGTGAGAGAACAGGAGGATTTTTTCGGTTTTTCCGCGTAAAATCCATGTAATAATTCGAAATATTTATCAAATGACAATTTTCAGCAGTTGACAGGTATGGTACAATGGTTTTTATTATGGAATAGAATGTTTTCTCATCCATGCCGCGATCGGTGCGGCGCATACACCAGTAACAGAGAAAGGAAGGTGCCCTGTCTATGAACAAAGACAACCAGCCGAAAAAGACAGAGCAGAGCGCCAAAACAGGGAAAAAGTCCGGAAAGGGCCGCCGTGTGGGGCGGACCATCGGCATCGTCCTTGGTACCATCCTCCTGGTCACCGTGCTGACCTCCGCCATCTTCGTGGGGATCTTCATGACCTACGTCAACACGTCCCTGAAGGGGCATGTGGAGGTGGACATGTCCGAGTACGACCAGAAGGTGTCCACGGAGCTGTACTATCAGGATCCGGATACCAAGGAGCTGGTCATGTACCAGACCCTGTTCGGCGACGAAAACCGCATCTGGGTGGATTTTGATTCCATCCCCAAGAACCTCCGCAATGCCACCATCGCCATCGAGGACAAGCGCTTCGAGAGCCACCACGGCGTGGACTGGCACGGCACTGTCCGGGCCGTGTTCCGTACCCTCACCAACGGCAATACCCAGGGCGGCTCCACCATCACCCAGCAGCTCATCAAGAACCTCACGGGCGAAAAGGAGGTCACGGTCCGCCGCAAGCTGGTCGAGATCTACCGCGCACTGGAGTTCGAAAAGACGCACACGAAGAAGGATATCATGGAGTGGTATCTCAATATCATTCCGCTCGGCGAAAACTGCAAGGGCGTCCAGTCGGCCTCCCGCGTCTACTTCGGCAAGGACGTCAAGGACCTGAGCCTGGCCGAGTGCGCGTCGCTCATCGGCATCACGAATAACCCGTCCCGATACGATCCCTATATCAGCGAAGCGAATACCAGAGAGAACAAGGAGCGGCAGGAGGGCATCCTGACCCAGATGCTCAAGCAGGGCTATATCAATCAGGAGCAGCATGACGAGGCCGTGGCCGAAGAACTGGTGTTCACCAACAGCAGCCGCGATAACAGCGACACGAGCGATGATTATTACTCCTGGTTTGAAGATCAGGTCATCCGCGATGTCGTCAGCGATCTGTGCGACAAGACCGGATACGAATACGACATCGTCTACAAGATGGTCATGACCGGCGGCTACCAGATCTACTCCACGGTCAACCCCGAGGTGCAGGTGGCGGTCGACGCGGTCTACGAAGACCTGCAGAGCCTGCCGGCCACGGCGAGCTCCCAGCAGCTGCAGTCCGGCATTGTGATCGTCGACAATACGACCGGCGACGTCGTCGCGCTGGCTGGCGGCGTGGGCAGGAAGCAGGGGAGCCTTGTCTGGAACTGCGCCACGCAGAGCCTGCTCTCGCCCGGCTCCATCATCAAGCCCGTCGCGGTCTACGCGCCCGCCATCGAACTCGGTCTCGTCACCCCGGCGACCGTGATGGACGATACGCCCTATTCCTTCACCGACTCCGCGACCTGGCCCAAGAACCTCGACTCGACCTACCGCGGTCTTGTGTCGGTGGAAGAGGCTGTGGCCCAGTCGATCAATACCGTTCCGGTCAAGCTCGTCGCGCAGATGACGCCGGAATACAGCTATTCCTTCGCCAAGGACAAGATGGGCCTGTCCACGCTCGTCTCCTCCTACCAGTCGAATACCGGCGAGGAGCTCTCGGACGTCAACCTCTGGGCGCTCGCGCTCGGCAGTCTGACCCGGGGCGTGACGGTCCGCTCCATGACGGCGGCCTACGCGTCCTTTGCCAACGAGGGCGTCTGGCGCGAGGCCAGGACCTATACCGTCGTCAAGGACGCCAACGGGCAGATCATCCTTGACAATACGCAGGATTCCCACGTCGCCATGAAGGATATGACCGCGTGGTATATCACCGACATGCTCGAAACGACGGTCCAGACGGGTACCGGCACTGCCGCGCAGCTCGAAAACATGACCGTCGCCGGCAAGACCGGCACGACCTCCCGCGACTTTGACCGCTGGTTCGCGGGCTATACGCCGTACTACACCAGTGTCGTCTGGTGCGGCTACAACGATCCGGAGGAGATCGTCCTGACCGACTCCGAGACCAACCCGGCCATCGTCATGTGGAAAAAGGTCATGGAGCAGGTCCATCAGAATCTCAAGAACAAGGCGTTCAAGCAGCCCGCCAACCTCGTCGAGGTCACGGTCTGCCGTGACAGCGGCCTGCTGCCGTCCGACGCCTGCGCGCTCGACCCGCGCGGCGAGCGCACGGTCCGCGTGACGCTCAGCGCGCACGACGTGCCGACGGAAACGTGCAATGTGCATAAGGAGGTCGAGATCTGCAACGCCTCCGGCCATGTGGCCAATGAATACTGCGCACAGGTCCCGGGCAACTCCACACATAAGGCCGCGCTGCTCGATGTTTCGCGTGCCTTCCCGAAAAACGGCGTCGTCGTGCTCGACCAGGCCTACGCCATCCTGAGCGATACGCTGCCGGCCGGCTACTACGCGGCCGTCTCGCCGGATGTCGACGCGATCAACGTCGAGTGCTATATCCACAGCGAGGACGATCTGCCCGAGCCAGAGCCGGAGGAGGATGAAGAAGACGCCGGCACGGCCGACTCCGACGAAGACGACGCACAGGGCGTCATCGACCGGATCCTCAACACCTGGACGAACGCCGGGTCCAATCCCTAAACAGACAGGAGAGCAACATGTGGCTGGCTGATAACTGGAAGGACTATGAGGTCCTCGACACCTCCGCCGGAGAAAAGCTGGAGCGGTGGGGGAAATATATCCTCGTGCGTCCGGATCCGCAGGTGATCTGGAACACGCCGAAGGACGATCCGCTCTGGCGGAAATACGACGCGCGCTATGCCCGCTCGTCCACCGGCGGCGGAAAGTGGCAGAATCTGCGCCTGCCCGCCCAGTGGCAGGTGCGCTATAAGGAGCTGACGTTCCAGGTCAAGCCCATGAACTTCAAGCACACGGGCGTCTTCCCGGAGCAGGCGGCCAACTGGGACTTCATGATGGAGACGATCCGCCGTGCCGGCCGTCCCATCCGCGTCCTCAACCTCTTTGCCTACACCGGCGGCGCGACGATCGCCTGCGCGGCGGCCGGCGCCAGCGTGTGCCACGTGGACGCGGCCAAGGGCATGGTGCTCTGGGCCAAGGAGAACGCAAAGGCCTCCGGCCTGGAAGACCGGCCCATCCGCTGGATCGTGGACGACTGTGCCAAGTTCGTCGAGCGTGAGATCCGCCGCGGCAAGACCTACGACGCCATCATCATGGACCCGCCGAGCTATGGCCGCGGCCCGTCCGGCGAGGTCTGGAAGCTGGAGGAGAATCTGTATCCCTTCGTGGAGCTCGTCAGCCGGGTCCTCTCCGATGATCCGCTGTTCTTTATCATCAATTCCTATACGACCGGTCTGGCGCCGTCTGTGATGCGGTACCTGACCGAAACGCTCGTTGCGAAGAAATACGGCGGCAGCACGCAGTCCGACGAGCTGGGGCTTCCCGTGCGCGATACGGGGCTGGCGCTGCCGTGCGGCGCGACCTGCCGCTGGACAAAGGAGAGACCATGACCACAGCGATCGAAGTCAGCCGCCTGCGCTACGCCTACGACGCGCAGGACGGCGGAGAAACACATATCGTCTTTGACGGGCTGGACCTGTCGGTCCGGCAGGGGAGCTTCGTGGCCATCCTCGGCCACAACGGCTGCGGCAAATCTACGCTGGCCAAGCACTTCAACGCCGTCCTGCTGCCCTCCGGCGGCAGCGTGCACGTCTACGGCATGGACACGAAGGACGAGGAACAGCTGCTCGCCATCCGGCAGCACGTCGGCATGGTCTTTCAGAACCCCGACAACCAGATCGTCTCGAACGTGGTCGAGGAGGATGTGGCCTTCGCGCCCGAAAACCTCGGCGTCCCGTCGGAGGAGATCCGCAGGCGCGTCGACGATGCGCTCCGCGCCGTCGGCATGTACGAATACCGGACCTATGCGCCGCAGCTGCTCTCCGGCGGACAGAAGCAGCGTGTGGCCATCGCAGGCGTGCTGGCCATGCAGCCGCAGTGCGTCGTGCTCGACGAGCCGACTGCCATGCTTGACCCGCAGGGCCGCCGCGAGGTGCTCGATACCATCGAGCGGCTCAACCGTGAAAAGGGCATCACCGTGATCCTGATCACGCACCATATGGACGAGGCGGTCCGCGCCGGGCGCGTGATCGCCATGTCGGAAGGGAAGATCATCGCCGACGGCACGCCGCAGCAGGTCTTCGCGCAGGAAAAGCTGCTCCGCAGCGTCGGACTTGACGTCCCGCAGACAGAGCAGCTGCTGCTGGCGCTCCGGGCGCGCGGCGTCGACATCCCCACGGACGCGCTCACGCCCGGGCAGTGCGCCCGCCTGCTCAGACAGTACATCCCGGCAGTCTGAACCAATACCCGGAGGAAGAAGCCTTGACGCCAATTTTAGAGATACAGAATCTTTCCCATATCTACAGCCCGGACACGCCGTTCGAGCATCCCGCGCTCACAAACGTCGATCTGACGATCGGCCGCGGGGAATTTGTCGGCCTGATCGGCCATACCGGCTCCGGCAAATCCACGCTCGTGCAGCATATGAACGGGCTTCTGAAGCCGACGTCCGGCCGTGTGCTCTTTGACGGACGCGATATCTGGGAGGATGCAAAGTTCACCCGCCAGATCCGTTTCCACGTGGGCCTTGTGATGCAGTACCCGGAGTATCAGCTCTTTGAAGAGACTGTCTATACCGACATCGCCTTCGGCCCGAAGAACATGGGGCTGTCCAAGGACGAGACCGACGCGCGCGTGCATCGCGCAGCCGGGTTTGTCGGGATCTCCGAGGCGGAGCTGCAGAAATCTCCGTTCGATCTTTCCGGCGGCCAGAAGCGCCGCGCAGCCATCGCGGGCGTCATCGCCATGGAGCCGGACGTGCTCATCCTCGACGAGCCGACCGCCGGGCTCGATCCCGCCGGCCGCGAGAGCATTCTGGAGAATATCCGCGCCTATCAGGCCGCGCAGCACGCGGCCGTCGTCATGGTCAGCCACTCGATGGAGGAGATCGCCTCCAACGTCGACCGCCTCATCGTCATGGAAAAGGGGACGGCCGTGATGAACGGCGCACCCGGCGAGGTCTTCTCGCACGCGGCGGAGCTCGTCGCCATGGGTCTGAACGTGCCCTGCATGACGCAGGTGCTGCTGCAGCTGCAGCAGCTTGGCGTAGACGTCCCGGCCTCCGCCTATACGGTGGAGCAGGCGGCGGACTTGCTCGCGCCGCTTCTGAAAGGGGGCCGTCCGACATGCTGAAAGATGTGACCCTCGGTCAGTTTTTCCCCGGCAGCACCCCCATCCATAAGCTCGACCCGCGCACGAAGCTCGTGCTCGTGATCGTCTATATCGTCGCGCTGTTCCTTGCCAAGTGGTTCGTCTCCTATGTGGTCGTGGCGGCGTTTCTGGCGATGGTCATCGCCATGAGCCGCATCCGGCTGAAGGTCGTGCTCAAAAACCTCAAGCCGCTGCTGTTCATCATCCTGCTGACGGCCGTTCTGAACCTCTTCTACGGCCAGGGCGAGCCCATTGCGCAGTTCTGGATCTTCAAGATCACGAAGTCCGGCCTCGAAAACGCCATTTTCATGGTCCTGCGCATCTCCCTGCTGGTGGCGGGGACATTTATGTTAACCTATACGACCTCGCCGATCTCCCTCACCGACGGCCTCGAGAGTCTGCTCTCGCCGCTCAAAAAGCTGCACGCGCCCGTCCATGAGCTTTCGATGATGATGTCCATCGCCCTGCGCTTCATCCCGACGCTCATCGAGGAGACGGACAAGATCATGTCCGCCCAGAAGGCCAGAGGCGCGGATTTTGAATCCGGGAATCTGCTCAGCCGGGCCAAGGCGATGGTGCCCATTCTTGTGCCGCTGTTCATCAGCGCCTTCCGCCGTGCCGACGAGCTCGCCACGGCTATGGAGTGCCGCTGCTATCACGGCGGCGAGGGCCGTACCAAGCTCTCCGAGCTGCACTATCAGACGCGCGACTGGGTCGCGTATCTCACCGGCGCGGCGCTGCTCGCCGTGATGATCGTGCTGCGGCACTTCGGACTGTAAAAAGGAAGGAAGCTATGCGTAATATTGCCCTGACGCTCCAATATCTCGGCACGGCCTACCACGGCTGGCAGGTGCAGAAGACGGTCACGACCGTCGGCCAGACGCTCGAAGAGGCTGCCGCTGCCGTCGTCGGCCATCCGGTGCATATGACCGGCTGCGGCCGCACGGACGCCGGCGTCCACGCGCGGGTGTACGTCGCCAATTTCCGGACCACCGCGCGCATTCCCTGCGACCGGCTGCCGTACGCGCTCAATACGCACCTGCCCGAGGATATCGTCGTTACGAACGCCACGGAGGTCCATGACGACTTCAACGCCATCGGCTCCTGCGTCAGGAAGGAATATACCTATCTCATCTATAACTCCGGGATCCGGGACCCGTTTTATGTCAACCGTGCGTGGTTCTATCCCAAGCACCTCGACGAGACCGTCATGCAGCGTGCGGCCGACTGCTTTGTCGGCACGCACGATTTTGCGGCCGTCCGTTCCGTCGGCACCGACGTCAAGTCCACGGTCCGCACGGTCTATTATTACAAGGTCGAGCGCGAGGGCGACCTTATCTCGCTGCGCGTGTGCGCCAACGGCTTCCTCTACAATATGGCCCGCGCCATGGCGGGCACCTGCGTCTATGCCGCGGAAGGGAAGTTCCCGCCGGAGGACGTGGCGCAGATCTTACTGAACGGCGACCGCACGGCCGCCGGGCCGACCGTCCCGCCGGGCGGCCTGTACATGACAAAACTCTGGTATGATGACGGGAAGGCGGTTTTCCATGTCGGATAATGTTTCGCAGCTGCAGCCGCAGAAAAAGCCGGGTCTCGGAAAGCGTATCGCCGCCTTCGTGCTGCTCGCGGTGCTTGTGGCGGGCGGCGTCGCGGCGTATGTGTTCCGTGACCAGCTGAATCTCGACGCGCTGCAGCGCTATGTGCGCTATCTGAACGTCTCGGACGACAGCAAGAGCGGCCGCTTCCTCTATGACGAGAGCAACTCCAACCAGTATGCCGGTCTGTCCGGCGGTCTGGCCGTCGCCTCGGCGACGGGGCTGAGCCTTTACGATAAAGACGGCACGGAGACCGCGTCCATTCAGGCCGCCATGTCCGTGCCCGTTCTCAAGACCGGCAATACGGTCGCTCTGGCCTACGACGCCGGCGGGACCGTGCTGGAGGCTGCCAGCCAGAAGAAGGGCTCCGTCCTGCATGTCGCCTCGCAGCGCGCGATCCTCGACGCCGATATCGCCGCGGACGACAGCATCTGCTATCTCTCCTCGGAGCCCGGATATAAATCCGTCCTCTACGTCTATAACAGCCAGCAGTCACTCATCTACCGCTGGCTGTCCGCCAGCCAGTACTTCATGCGCTGCGCTGTGGCCAGCGGGTCAAAATACGCCGCCGCGGCGGTCCTCGGCCAGCAGGACGGCATGTTTGAATCCTCCGTCGTCCTCTTCCGGACCGACGCGGAGGAGATCGCCTGCACCATCCCCATCGGCAACGCCATGATCTACGACCTGCACTTCGTGTCCGACAGCAAGCTCTGCGTGCTGGCCGAGGATGCGCTCAGCTTCTACGATCTGGACGGGAATCTGCTCGGCAGCTTCTCCTACGGCGAGTCGTACCTCAAGGACTACACCACCGACGGCAGCGGCTGTCTGACGCTCGTGATGAACCTCTATCAGGCGGGCAACCGCTATACCGTCCTGACCGTCGGCTATGACGGCGCGGAGCTCGGCCGCCTGTCCTCCGGCGAGCAGATCCTCGATATCTCCGCCGCAGGCAAATATCTGGCGATCCTGACGAGCAGCTCGCTCTCCATCTATGACCAGACCCTGCAGGAATACGATGTTTCCGACAACACCGCGGGCGCGGCCAGCGTGGTCATGCGCGCCGACGGCTCTGCGATCCTGCTGGCCAACGGCCACGGGACCCTGTATGTCCCGTAAAACTTTTTCCAAAAATCGTTTACAATTCTGCAACGATACGACTGCCTGTCTGTGATATACTCTTTAGAAGCAAAAGCACGATAAGGAGACACCTCTATGAAACCGACCTTATGCTCAAGATGCAAAAAGAATCTTGCAGTGATCTTTATTACAAAAATTGACGGCGGGAAGACCGTCAACGAGGGCTTGTGCCTCAAGTGCGCGAAGGAAATGGGCATCAAGCCCGTCGACGATATGATCGAGCGGATGGGCCTGTCGGAGGATGATCTGGAAAACCTCAACGGCGAAATGACCGAAGCCATGAACGGGCTGGAGGGACTGCTCGGCCAGAACCAGAGCGATGACGATGAGGCTGACGAGAACGACAGCCAGACCGCGACCTTCCCGTTCCTCAACAAGCTCTTCGGCGCAGCCGGACAGGACAACGTTCCCGCTGCCCCGGAGCCGGAAAAGACCGAGAGCCGCCAGCGCGCGGCGGAAAAGCCGAACGGCTCCAAAAACAAAAAGCACAAATTCCTCGATACCTACTGCCAGAACCTCACGCAGAAGGCGCGCGACGGCAAGCTGGACCATATCATCGGCCGCGAGGAGGAGCTCGAGCGCGTCATCCAGATCCTCAACCGCCGCCAGAAGAACAATCCCTGCCTCATCGGCGAGCCGGGCGTCGGCAAGACGGCCATCGCCGAGGGCCTGGCCCAGAAGATCGCGGCAAAGGATGTCCCCTATAAGCTGCAGAACAAAGAGGTCTACCTGATGGATCTCACGGCCCTTGTTGCCGGTACGCAGTTCCGCGGCCAGTTCGAAAGCCGCATGAAGGGCCTCATCGAGGAGGTCAAAAAGCTCGGCAATATCATCCTTGTCATCGACGAGGTCCACAATCTCGTCGGCGCGGGTGATGCCGAAGGCTCCATGAACGCTGCCAACATCCTCAAGCCCGCCCTGTCCCGCGGCGAGATCCAGGTTATCGGCGCGACAACATTCAACGAGTACCGCAAGCACATCGAAAAGGATGCCGCGCTCGAGCGCCGCTTCCAGCCCGTCACTGTGGCCGAGCCGACCATCGAGCAGTCCATCGCCATCATCCGCGGCATCAGCCACTACTATGAGGCCTTCCACGGCGTCGTCATCACGCCCGAGATCGCCCGGCAGGCCGTGCTCCTTTCGGAGCGCTATATCACAGACCGCTTCCTGCCCGACAAGGCCATCGACCTCATCGACGAGGCCTGCTCGGACGTCAACCTCAAAAACAAGGATCTCGGCAAGCTTGAAGCGCTCCGCAAGGAGCACGCCGATTACGATCTCGAGCTCGGCATGCTGACCGAGAACACCGAGAAGACGCAGGACGACTACGCCCGCATGGCGGAGCTGCGCAGCCGCAATCTGCAGCTCGATTCCGAGATCGCAGAGCTCGAGAAGCTGCCGAAGCCCGTCCTCACCATCGACAATCTGGCCCGCATCATCGAGCTCTGGACCAAGATCCCGGCCAGCAAGATCCGCGCACAGGAATATGAGCAGCTGCTGAACCTCGACGCGGCGCTCAAAAAGCACATCGTCGGTCAGGACGAGGCCATCGCCTCCGTCGTTTTCGCCATCCGCCGCTCGCGCGTCGGCATCCAGGTCAAGAAGCATCCGGTCTCGTTCATCTTTGTCGGCTCCACCGGCGTGGGCAAGACGGAGCTCGTCAAGCGGCTGGCCAGCGAGATGTTCGAGTCGGTCGAGTCGCTCATCCGGCTCGATATGTCCGAGTATATGGAAAAGCACAGCGTCTCGAAGATCATCGGCTCGCCTCCCGGCTATGTCGGCTATGACGAGGCCGGACAGCTGACCGAAAAGATCCGCCGCCGCCCGTATTCCGTCATCCTGTTTGACGAGCTGGAAAAGGCCCATCCGGACGTGCTGAACATCCTCCTGCAGATCCTCGATGACGGCCGCATCACCGACGCGCAGGGCCGCGTGGTGAACTTTGAGAACACGATCATCATCATGACCTCCAATGCCGGCTCCAACCAGAAGGGCGGCAGCGTCGGCTTCGGCCGCAGCCTCACGGAGCAGTCGAAGGAGAAGGCCATGAAGGCCCTCGGCGAGTTCCTGCGTCCGGAGTTCATCAACCGCGTCGACGAGATCGTCTGCTTCAACCAGCTGAGCGAGGAGAACTTCCGTGGTATCGCGGATATCATGCTCGCGGAGCTCCGCCAGTCGCTCGAGAGCCGCGGCATCGACTTCACCTGGGACGAGAGCGTCAAGGACTACCTGGTCAAAAAGTCCTACTCGGTCGCCTACGGCGCGCGCAATCTCCGCCGCGCCATCCAGACCGACCTCGAAGACCCGATCGCCGAGCGCATCATCCGGAGCTACGTCGAGCCCTTCCGCTCGATCAAAGCTACCTGCGAAGACGGCAAGATCCGGCTCGAGACCCTGTAAAAAGCAAAAAATACGCCTGACAAAAGTCAGGCGTATTTTTTACGATCGGGTCTGTAAGCCGGGTTCTGTGATCGACAGTCATCTATCTAGGCGTATCGTTGCCGATACGCTCCAGCCACCTTCTCGGAAGCAGCCGGGCAGGCCTTGCTTCCTCTGCGGTGTTGCTCCGGATAGAGTTTACAGCAATGGACGCTTTCGCACGCCATTGGGTGCGCTCTTACCGCACCTTTCCACCCTTACCTCGTCGGCGCAAACTTCATATCCCTCGCCCTGCCGCAAGCGGCAGGTCTCGGTCATTCCGTTGCGCCGCCTCTCCCCACAAA
>OGNB01001749.1_pt1 | contig 11711 bp, 10 predicted proteins | sample 1573301 | NCBI WGS metagenome assembly OGNB01 (sample SAMEA2581914, study PRJEB24529) | metagenome | biome: Human gut stool | place: China | collected 2011
TGTAAAAGGATTTAACACATCGGGGGATCTGTCTATACACAAACGCTGTTTTGCGAATGGCGCTGTGCCGGGATCCCTGTTATAAATAGGGTGATCTGATCAAGAAGGAGGCATTATGGATCTTGTGTGAAAACAATGGGATCTTTGCAGGAAAGCTCCATGAGATAGAAGGTCAATACGGCCGGATCCTCAGCCGTCTTCGCGTGGCTCAGTATGAAAGCCATGACGAGATCCGGCGGACGATCCGGCAGCTTGAAGCGGAATGCCGAGGGACCGAATCGCTGCTGAAGCAGAGCATTGCAGACTGCCGTTCTCCCGCGGTTTCCGCGCTGGCGGCTGCGCAGCTTGACTACGACCAGAAGGTCCGGCATATCCTGCACGACGAGCTTCCGGAGTATCTGCATGAGGAAGAGAACGACCGCATCGCAGATCAGGCAGAAGCGGCGAGCCTGTACGCCGAATATGCCATCGATTTTGCCGCTCAGGCCATGCGGCATGCGCTGCTCGCCGCGCTGTCGGCGATCGACCTGCAGATGAGCTGCGAGGAAGCAGCGCAGAAACCGGCTGAAAACGAAAGATAAGGAGGCTTCAAAATGAAGGAAGTAAAATCCCCGAAAAAACCGCTGATCTACTACTACAGCATCATCCTGCTGATCGTGCTGCTGTTTAATCTGATCGTGTCCCCGCTGCTGATGAAAAATCAGGTGACTGAGGTGGACTACGGGACGTTCATGCGCATGATCGAGGAAAAGAACATCGGAGAAGTCGAGGTCGAGGACGACGAGATCCTCTTTACCGACAAGGACAAGCAGCAGGTCTACACGACCGGCGCGATGGACGATCCGACGCTGACGCAGCGCCTGTATGATTCCGGCGCGACGTTCACAAAGGAGATCCAGAAGACGATGTCGCCCGTGCTGAGCTTCGTGTTGACGGCCGTTCTGCCACTGGTGATCTTCATTGCCATCGGCCAGTACATGGGAAAGAAGCTGGTAGAAAGCGCCGGCGGCAAGAATTCCATGATGTTCGGCGGCACCGGAAAATCCGGCGCGAAGGTCTACGTCCAGTCCACACAGGGCATCCATTTTGAGGATGTGGCCGGTGAGGACGAGGCAAAGGAATCCCTCGCCGAGATCGTGGACTATCTCCACAACCCGCAGAAATACACCGATGTCGGCGCATCGATGCCGAAGGGCGTGCTGCTCGTTGGCCCTCCGGGAACCGGCAAGACGATGCTTGCAAAGGCTGTTGCAGGTGAGGCAAACGTGCCGTTCTTCTCCATGTCTGGCTCGGAGTTTGTCGAGATGTTCGTCGGCATGGGCGCAAGCAAGGTGCGCGACCTCTTCAAGCAGGCCAAGGAAAAAGCACCCTGCATCGTCTTCATCGACGAGATCGACGCTATCGGCAAAAAGCGTGACAATCAGCTTTCCTCCAACGATGAGCGCGAGCAGACGCTCAACCAGTTACTCACCGAAATGGATGGCTTTGAGGGCAACAACGGTGTCATCATCCTCGCCGCGACGAACCGGCCCGAATCGCTCGACCCGGCACTGACGCGACCCGGCCGCTTTGACCGCCGCGTGCCCGTCGAGCTGCCTGACCTTGCGGGCCGCGAAGCCATCTTAAAAGTTCACGCGAAAAAAATCAAGACTGCCGACGATGTGGATTTCCATACCATCGCGCGCATGGCCTCCGGCGCGTCCGGCGCGGAGCTTGCCAACATGATCAATGAGGCCGCGCTGCGCGCCGTGCGCAATCACCGCACCGTCGTGACGGAAGCTGACCTGGAAGAAAGTATCGAAGTCGTCATTGCGGGCTATCAGAAGAAAAACGCCGTGCTGTCCGACCATGAAAAGCAGGTCGTTTCGTACCATGAGATCGGCCATGCCCTTGTCGCAGCTTTGCAGACGCACTCGGCACCTGTGCAGAAGATCACCATCATTCCGCGTACCTCCGGCGCGCTGGGCTATACCATGCAGGTCGATACCGCAGATAAGAACCTCATGACCAAGGAGGAGATCGAGAACAAAATCGCGACCTTCACCGGCGGCAGAGCCGCGGAAGAAGTCGTCTTCGGCGAGATCACGACCGGCGCGTCCAATGATATTGAGCAGGCCACGAAACTGGCACGAGCCATGATCACCCGCTACGGTATGAGCGAGGAATTTGATATGGTCGCCATGGAGACGGTCACGAACCAGTACCTCGGTGGCGATACGTCGCTGGCCTGCTCCGCCGACACGCAGAACCGCATCGACGCGAAGGTTGTGGAGCTGGTCAAGACGCAGCATCAGAAAGCGAAGAATATCCTGCTGGAAAACCGCGAAAAGCTGGACGAGCTGGCGAAGTACCTCTATGAAAAAGAAACGATCACCGGTGAGGAATTTATGCGCATTCTGGGACAGGAGGGCAAAGCACAATGAGACGACGTTCTGGATTCGGATGGATGGAATGCATTGAGGGACTCCTGCTGCTGGGACTCGGGATCTACACCTTTGCGCAGCCGGACCGTGCGCTGACGGGATTTATCGTCATGTACGGCATCGTCGCTGTGACGATGGGCATCGCGGATATCCTGCTCTACGTCCGTGTGGAGCGCTTCACAGGCTTCGGCCCGATCGTTTCCCTGATCTCCGGCGCGCTGAGCGTGATGACGGGCGTGATGCTGCTCGTCTATCCGAACGCCGGGAAATGGGTGATGAGCCTGCTGTTCCCGCTGTGGTTTCTGGCGCACTGCATCGGCCGCCTGTCCGGCCTGCATACGGTCCGCCTCTGGGCCGGGGACTTTACCTATTATTTCACGCTGATCATGAATGTGCTTGGCCTGATCCTCGGCGGTCTGATGCTGGTCGATCCGCTGGTCTCGTGGCTGTCCGCCCGCTATCTTGTCAGCTTCTATCTGATCCTGCTCGGTGTGGACTGCATCATTCTGGCCTTCAGCAAGCTCGGCTCCAGAGAATAGAATGTTACGCCGGAGGCTGCAGCTTCCGGTTATGCATCGGCAAAGCGGCGGCGATCTTGCCGCCGCTCTGCCGTTTTGATTTTTGCTTGCTGTTTGGCGCGTCAGACGCTTGCAAAGCAGCAAGCGGCGTGGTAAACTGAAAACAGATCGAAGCGGCTGCCGAAGGGCAGCTTTTCCAAATGCAAATGGTTAGAGATGACTAACTAAAAGAACAGGAGGACCTGCAGATGTCCAGAAAAGCGACGGAATTTCAGAAAAAAGAAATGAGCAAAATGTACCGGGGCAAGGAGATCTTCAAGCCGCTGCAGACGGGCTGGATCGACGAGCGTGTGGCCTGCGTGCGTGAGTGGGTGGCGAATATCTTCTTCTACCGCAAGGGCGATACCACCCTCATGTTTGACGCCGGATACAACTATGATCGTCTCGAAGAGAAGATGGGCTGGCTCGGTATCGATCCGAAAAGCATCCGGCAGATCTTCATCACCCATCAGGATACCGACCACGTCGGCGCGGTGGAGGCCGACAGCCCGGGGCTGTTCCGCGATGCAGTCCTGTATGTCGGCGAGACGGAAAACCGCTACCTGACCGGCGAGGTGCGCCGCAAGGTGATCTATCACCTCTACAAGCTGCCGCAGGTGACCATCCGCAACGAAAAGGTGCTGCTCAAGGATGGTGACGTGCTGGATATTGACGGCATCCGGGTCGAATGCTTCCTGGTCCCGGGTCACACCTGGGGGCATATGGTGTATCTTGTCGACGACAAGTACCTGTTCACCGGCGATACCATCTGGTTCGGCGCGGACGGCGGCTACAGCTTTATTTCCGCCCTGGCGGAGGACAACAAGCTGGCGGTCCGCTCTCTGGCAGAGCTGGAGGCAAAGCTGCAGGCGCGCGGCCTTCACCCGTATTTCATCACCGGCCATACCGGCTGGACGGACGATTTTGCCTTCGCCTTTGCCCACAAGGACCGGCTTTGCTCGCCGTTCGGTAAGCGCGTGCACGATCCCAGCGCGCCCTATGACGCGTACGATGAATCGGACGATACCGAGCAGCGCGCAAGGTCCGGATTCCTGAAGCCTGTCAGCCCGGTGTAAGGGAAGCGGGCTGACGGAAAAACCGGAAACCCCGTCAAAGCCCGGGCATTTTGCGCCGGGAAGCGAGGAAAAAGGTCACGCTGGCCTCCGTGTCCGTCAGCGGGATGTTGACCCGGCCGGGATACGCGGTCTGGAGGCGGCGCTGGCCGTAATCCGTGGTGAAGCAGGGGAGCGACGAGGCGTTTACCAGCTCGTCGAATACGGCAGTGTCGGTCTGTACAAGGAACTTGGAGGCGGGCATTTTCTCCCGGCAGAGCGTGTCCCAGAAGCCGAGCTCGGAGCGCAGGAGAAAATTGAAGCCGTTGATCTCCGCAAAGGTCAAAGACGCCTGCTTTGCCAGCGCGTGCTCCGGCGGGACGCAGACAAACAGCTGCTCCTGCAAAAAGGGCTTTGCTCCTGCGAATGGGAAGGGCAGGACGGCGACGTCGCACGAACCGTCTTCCCACGCGGCAAGGACATCTTCGTTCTGGCAGACGGCGGAGGCCAGCATCTTTTCCGGCTGCGCTGCGTTCAGCTTCCGCAGCAACTCCCACAGGGGCACGGGCGCGCAGGCGCAGATGACGATGGTCCGCTGCCGCTGGTCAAACACGCGGACCTGCGCGACGGCCAGCTCCGCTTCCTGCAGCAGCTTGCGCGCCGCCGCCACGGCCAGCTTGCCGGTCTCGTTCAGCTCGATCCGGTTCTTGCCCCGGGTGAAGAGCGGCACGCCGAAATACTGCTCCAGATGCTGCATCGAGCGTGTAATGGACGGCGTGGAGAGATGAAATTCTTCTGCCACGCGAGGAGTTTTTCATGACCACCAAGGTCTGGATCACGAGTGCGGGCTACGAAAAAGCCAGGGCATCCATCGAGGAATCCATGCGCAAGCTGCGCACTGATTATCTCGACCTGCTGCTCATCCATCAGCCGTTCGGCGATTACTACGGCACCTACCGCGCGATGGAAGAACTGTACAAGGCCGGCAGGCTCCGCGCGATCGGCGTTTCCAACTTCGGCCCGGACCGGTATCTCGACATCCAGCATTTCGCAGAGATCAAGCCTGCTGTCAACCAGATCGAGACGCATGTGTTCCAGCAGCAGAAAACGGCGAAGGAATACCTCAAAAAGTATGGCTGCCAGATCGAATCATGGGGCCCGTTTGCCGAGGGCCGCAAGGATATGTTCACGAACCCTGTGCTGACCCAGATCGGCGAGAAGTACGGCAAAACCGCCGCGCAGACCGCCCTGCGCTTCCTGCTGCAGAGTGATGTCGTCGTGATCCCGAAGTCCACGCACAAGGACCGGATGCAGCAGAACTTCGACCTGTTCGATTTTACCCTCACGCCGGAGGATATGGCGGCCATCGAGGCGCTCGACGGCGGTGAGAGCCTGTTCTTCTCGCATTACGATCCCAAGACTGTGGAGTGGTTCATGTCCATTCTGTAATACAGCAAAAAACCACCTGCCTGAGCCTTCAGGCAGGTGGTTTGCAGTTTTATTGTCCGTTCATCCGGGCCAGGACCTGATCCTTGCTGCGGATGGCAGTGTTGGCGCCGACATGCTCGACAGCGACAGACCCGGCCGTGCAGGCGAATTTGGCGCTCGCCAGCGTATCCCAGCCCTGTGACTTTGCATACAGGAACGAGCCGACGAACGTATCGCCCGCGCCGGTCGTATCGACGCAGCGGCAGGGGAACGAGGGAATGTGTGCCTCGATCCCGTCGGCAGAGACATAGCAGCCCTGTGCGCCGAGCTTGATCACGCAGTTGGCTGCGCCCATCTTATGCAGCGCCTGCGCCATCTTCTCCGGGCTCCCGGTCTCACCGGTCAGCCAGACGGCCTCGCGTTCGCTCGGCAGGAAATAATCCGTCTTGCGGAAGCAGGCTTCGAGCAGCGCGTGGTCATATTCGCGTTCACTCACGCGCATATCGAGCGCGGTCCGCGCGCCGGATGCATGGGCGAGCGTAAACAGCTTCAGAAGCCCCTCGCCGTCCAGCTCCGGCAGCGCCATGGCGCCGCCGACCGAGACAAAGGCGGAATCGCGGATCACGGCTTCGTCCAGATCCTCGTAGCGCAGCGCCAGATTCTGGCCGGGCTGGAAGAGAAAATGCCGCTCGTGTGCCTCGTCGATCAAAACGACACAAATTGCGGTCGGTACGTCGATGCGCCGGTCAAAGACCGAGAGGGGATAGCGCGAGAGCTGCTGCAGCAGCACGTCGCCCAGCCGGTCGACACCGGCCGCGCCCATCAGGGCTGTCCGTGCGCCGAGCTGCGAGAGGACGATCGCCTGATTGAGCGCGTCGCCGCCGGGCGTCAGCTCCGCGTGGTCGAGCAGCGTCATCTCCCGGTCCAGAATGTGTCCGTCCATGCCCGGGATCATCAGGTCGATCACCTGCAGACCGATGGTCAGAACGTCAAACCGCTTCATGCCTTACCCCTTTCCGCAGCCGCCGAACAGCTCCAGCTTGCGCACGGTCGCCTCGACCATGGCGTCCTCCGCCAGCAGGTTCAAGTCGGTATAGCCGGCGTCCGGATGCTCGGCGATGGCGCGCTTGGCGGCGAGGATCACGTCGGTGAAGACGTTGATCTTGCTGATGCCGCCCGCGACGGTGTTACGGAAATCGTCATCCGACAGACCGGAGCCGCCGTGCAGCACGAGGGGAACAGAGACGGTCTTGCGGATCTCGCGCAGACGCGGGATATCGAGCTTCGGCGTCGCCTTGTAGACGCCGTGGCACGTGCCGATGGAGACGGCGAGGAAGTCCGTGCCGGTCTGGTCGACAAAGGACTTGGCTTCCTCCGGCTCCGTGTAGACCATCTGGTCGACCTTGCCGTTGCTGTCGGTCAGACCGCCGACGCTGCCGAGCTCGCATTCCACGCCGACGCCCATGCCGTGCGCGATACGGACGATCTCGGCGGATTTGCGGATGTTCTCCTCGCTGGTCTTCTCACGGGAGCCGTCATACATGACGGAGCCGAAGCCGGCGCGCAGCGCCTGCATCAGAAGCTCAAAGTTGTAGGTGTGGTCCAGATGGACGGCGACGGGGACCTTGGCCCGGCGGGCCTGCTCGCCCTGCGGCACGGGCTGACGATCGTGACGAACTCGGCCCAGATCACGCCGCTGCTCGCAGACAGCGACAATACGGTCTACGCCCTCGGCGGGCAGGTCCGCGCGACGAGCCTGGCCTGCGTCGGCATGTGGACGCTCACTGCGCTGCGGACGCTGCGCGCGGATATTGCGCTGATCGGCACGAACGGCGTGCTGGGCCATACCGGCCCCTGCACCTCGATCTACAGCGAGGCGGAGATCAAGACGGCTATGGTCCAGTGCGCGAAAAAAAGCATCGTGCTCTGCGACGGCAGCAAATTCCGGGAGGAAGCGGTCATCCAGTTTGCCGACTGGCAGCAGATCGACTGCCTGATCACCGACCAGACCGCGCCGGAAGCGGAGCTTGCCGCCATCCGCCAGAAAACGACCGTACTGGTCGCGGGCACATAAAAGCATCCCCGGCTGCAGGCGCAGCCGGGGATGCTCGGTTTCAGGCAAAGATCACAGCAGGAGCGCAGAGAGCTCGTCAACGGTCTCGTCGAAGACGCGCAGCGCGCTGCGGACAGTGTCGGGCTTGGTGAGGTCGATGCCCGCGATCTTGAGCTCCTCGAGCGGATAATCGCTGCCGCCGGTCGTGAGGAACTTCAGATAACCGCTTGCGTCGCCGGTCGTCAGGATGTGCTCGGCGATGGCCACGGCGGAGGAGAAGCCGGTCGCGTACTGATAGACATAGAACGCGCGGTAGAAGTGAGGGATATACGACCATTCCGGGTCGATATCCGCGTCGATGCCGATGCCGTCATAATACGTGGCTTCGAGATCGTGATAGACCTTGTTGAGCGCAGAGGCCGTCAGCGGCTGACCCGCGGCATAGAGATCGTGCGCTTTGCGCTCGAACTCTGCGAACAGCGTCTGCCGGTAGAGCGTCGTGCGGAAGCTCTCAAGGAAGTGATTGAGAATATATGCGCGGCGCTTTTCATCCGTCTCGGTCTTCAGCAGGTACTTGGTCAGCAGAACTTCGTTGACCGTCGAAGCGACCTCGGCGACCATGATGCGGTAATCGTGATTGACATAATCCTGCGTCGTGTCGGAGAACCAGGAGTGCATGGAGTGGCCCAGCTCGTGTGCCAGCGTGAACGCGTCGCCCAGCGTCCCGGCATAGTTCATGAGCACATACGGATGCACGCCGAACACGCCGCAGGAGAACGCACCGGACTGCTTGCCGTCGTTCTCATACACGTCGACCCAGCGCTCGGCGAACGCGCGGTCCAGCAGCTTCTGGTACTCCTCGCCCAGCGGCAGCGTCGCCTTCTTGACCAGGTCCTTCGCGTCCTCAAACGCGATGGGATAGTCGACGTCCTCCACGATGGGGACGTACAGATCAAATACGTCGATCTTGTCGAGCTTCAGCGCGCGGCGGCGCAGTTCGAGATACTTGCGCATGGAGGGCAGGCTCTCGTGCACGGCCTCGATCAGGCTGTCATAGACGGACACGGGCACGTTGCCACCGTCCAGCGCCGCTTCGCATGCGGAGGCGTAGCCGCGCTGATTGGAGAAATAGGTGTCGAATTTGACGGAGCCGCCGTAGAGCGCGGCGATGGCGTCACCAAACTGCCGGTAGGTGCCGAACATGGCGCGGAACGCGCCCTCGCGCACGGCGCGGCTGCGGCTCTCACGGTAAACCGGGAACGTACCGGGGGTGAGGCGGACCTCCTCGCCCGCGTCGTTTTTGACCATCGGCAGCTGCAGATCGACGTCGGTCAGCATCTCAAACGCGGCCTTCGGCGTTCCGGCTGCGTCGCCCAGCAGGGCTAGCATCTGCTCCCGCGCAGCGTCGAGCGTATGTGCACGCATGCGGACGATATCGTTCACCGTGTGCCGGTAGGTCGCCAGCGCCTCGTCCTGCATCCATGCATCCAGCTTTTCTGCCGGGATGGCAAGGATCTCGGGGTTCAGGAACGCCGTCGCGGCGCTGAACTTGACAAGCAGACTCTCGCTGCGGGCGGCCATTTCCTGATTTTCCGCAACGGAGCCGTCTTCGGTCTTTTTCAAAAACGCATAGATATAGGGCAGCTCGACCTTGAGCATGGAGGCGTAGACGGTATCGAGCCCGTGCTTGAACGCTTCCTTGGACGTGCCGAGCGTGCCAGGGAGGTCCTTCAGCGGCGCAAGCGCGGCCTCGGCCTCCTGCATGGCGGTCTCCCACGCGGCTGTGTCCGGGTAGATCTTCGTCAGGTCCCACTGGAACCGGATATCCTGTTCGCTTCGTTTCATAGCGTATAACCTCCTTTGGTGTTAAATCTATTATACTGGCAGGGAACAGCCCTGTCAATGTGCACCGCGCAGATACAGCCGGTTGCTTTTTGTCTGCCGAAAGGGTAGAATGGGAAAAAATGAGGTGATCGTGTGAAGAAAAAAGCAACTGTCATCTGCTGGATCAGCACCGCCCTGGCGGCGCTGGCCCTCTGCCTGACCTGCGGCCTGCCGCTGCCTGCGGGGATCCCGCCGATGCTGCTCCAGTGGCTCATTCTGCCGCTGCTGCCGCTGCTCACCGCCGCCGTGCAGGCAGGGCGTCTGCTTGCCGGACTGCGCGCGGCGCTGGCAGGGAAGCCGGACGGCCGTCTGTTCTGCCTGCTGGCAGCCGTAGGAGCGCTCGCGCTGGCTGCGCTTGGCAAAGGCGGCAGCAGCGCCGCGGCGGCCGCACTGCTGCTCTGCGCGGATGCGTGGCTGGAGCAGCTGCAGGCGCGTGTAGACGGAGAACTTCCCGGCACGCGTCTGTCGTCAGCCGGTGCGCGGCTCTGGTTTTGGGGCTTTTTGCTCGCGGCTGTCTGCGCGGCGGTCGTCTGGGGGATCCTCGGCGCAGCAGTAGATGAGATCGTCTGCCGTGCGGTCGGCATTCTGGCCGTCGGCGCGCTGTGCCCGTTTTCACTGACCGCAGCGTGTACCGTACGGCGGGCCGTGCGAATCTGCAAGGTCCCGGTCCTGGATGCACAGGCCGTCCCGGCGCTCGGGGACACGGATATCGTCCTGCTTGAACCGGAGGGACTTCTGACCGGTGCGCCGTCAGTGAGCGATATCCGTCCGGCCGGGATGGAGGAAGGGCAGTTCCTGGCCCTTGCCGCGTCGATTTTGCAGGGAAGCGGCGACGGACAGGCTGTCTGTATCCGGGCATTGGCAGAGGACCGGGGACTTGCGCTGCGCCCGGCAGCGCAGGCGGATGCAGCCGGAGCTGTGATCGACGGCAAGCATTATCTTACCGGGACGGCGGAGCAGCTGCGGCGCGCCGGGCTCCCGGTGCCGCGGGCCGATGAGCTGGCACTCAGCGGCAAGGCGGCACTCTGCTTCGGCATGGAGGGCGGACTGTATCTCGGGCGGATCGCCCTGCAGCGCGCGATCTGCGCGGACGCGCAGGAAACTGTACAGGCGCTCTTGGCGCAGGGGCTTTCCGTCGTTCTTCCGGCAGGGCGGGAGCCGCTGCTGACCCGCCAGCTGGTGGCGCGGATCGGCGCGTCCCCTGCGGAGCAGGGGGAGACAGCGGCGGCATGGCAGGCGCTCAAAAAGCAGGGAAGATCCGCGCTGCTGCGCGCAGGCGAGCCTCGTGCAGAGTTGGAGGAGTCGGGCCCGGTCCTGACACTGGAAACGCTGGCGGACGCGATTTTGGAGTCCGTGCAGTGACCGGCGCGGGGAGCGGAAGAAAGAAATAGGCTGCCGCCTCCCTGCCGGGAAGACTGCATTCCGCGAGAGAGGGCGGACAAGCACGATCCCGCGCTTGTCCGCCCTTTTTCCAAAGGAGGCACAGCAAAGCAAGTCAGAACGCAATAAACGAGTTTCGGAAAGGAGATGCTACCATGAATTACAGTGCTATGATCCAAAACCGCAAGTCCGTTCGCGCCTTTCGCGGAAAGGAGGTGCCGAACGAGGCACTCGCCCAGCTTCGCACCTACTACGAAAAGACCTGCCCCCGCCTTGTTCCGGAGATCGCCACGGAGCTGATCGTGCTGGATAAGGACGCGCAGCCGGCACTGGAAAGCTCCGCGGGCTACCAGCAGTTCCTCATCGGTGCGCCGCACTATCTGCTCCTTATGTCCGCCCGGCACATCCACGCAGGCGTCAACGCCGGGTACATGATGGAGGATATTGTCCTCAAGCTGACGGAGCTGGATATCGACACCTGCTGGCTGACCTTTACCGACAGCGACAAGATCAAAAAGGCTCTGTCCCTTACCACCCCGCTGGAGGTGGCGGCCATCGTGGCCTTCGGCTACGGGGAAAAGACGGCGAAAAAGCTGCGGATGAACATTCAGAGCATGTCGCAGATCGATGTGCAGGCCGAACAGCAGTACTACGCGCCGAAAAAGAGCGTGCATGAGCTGGTCCACATGGAAAGCTGGAGCAACAAGTCCGGGCTTGATGAAATGATGGACTTCTATGACGATATGCTCTGGCAGGCCTTCTACGCCGCCTCCCTGTCCCCCAGCTACCTCAACCGCCAGCCCTACGGCTTCCTTGTCCGTGGCCACAGCATCTATCTGGTGCAGCAGGAGGACGCCTACACCGACAACCTCGACGCCGCGCTGGATCTGGGCATCGTGCTGCTCCACTTCTCCGCCGTCGCCTCCCAGTGGGC
>OGNB01001753.1_pt1 | contig 11702 bp, 4 predicted proteins | sample 1573301 | NCBI WGS metagenome assembly OGNB01 (sample SAMEA2581914, study PRJEB24529) | metagenome | biome: Human gut stool | place: China | collected 2011
TGACCCCGGAAGAAAAGCTGTTGCGCGCCATCTTCGGCGAGAAGGCCCGCGACGTGAAGAACACCTCCCTCAAGGTGCCCCCGGGAGTGGAAGGTACGGTCATCGACGTCAAGGTGTTCAACCGTCGTTCCGGTGAAAAGGACGATCGCACCCTGGCCATCGAGGCCCACGACACCGCAGTGCTGGATCAGAAGGAATCCGATCACATGCGCGCTCTGGGCAACCGCACCCGCGAAGTGCTGGCCCCCCATGTGCTGGGCAAGCTGACCGCCGTCAGCGTCCCCGGCAACAAGAAGGGCGAAGTGCTGGTGGAAGCCGGTGTCGCCCTGACCCGCGAGCAGCTGGACGCCATCCCGGTGAAGAAGCTGCAGGGCCTGTTCGAGAGCAAGGAAGTCAACGACATCGTGGCCGACCAGCTCAAGGACTACGACCATCAGGTGGATTACCTGCACGCCATCTATGACTCCAAGCGCGAGAAGGTCACCGAAGGGGACGATCTGCCTCCCGGCGTCATCAAGATGGTCAAGGTCCACATCGCCATCAAGCGTAAGCTCTCGGTGGGCGACAAGATGGCCGGCCGTCACGGTAACAAGGGTGTGGTCTCCTGCATCCTGCCCGAAGAAGACATGCCCTTCTTCGCCGACGGTCGCCCCGTGGATATCGTGCTCAACCCCCTGGGCGTGCCTTCGCGAATGAACATCGGCCAGATCATGGAAACCCACCTGGGCTGGGGCGCCAAGGAACTTGGCCGCCAGCTGGCCGAACTGCTGGATTCCGGCGCGGCCCTGCAGGTGGTGCGTGACGAGGTCAAGGACGTCTTCGATTCCCCGGCCATCAGCGAGCTGGTGGACAAGATGGATGACGAAGAGTTCATCGCCTCGGTCAAGAAGCTGCGCAACGGCATCGTGACCAAGACCCCGGTCTTCGACGGCGCCACCGAAGAAGAGATCTGGGGCTGGATGGAAAAGGCCGGCAAGGACAGCGACGGCAAGACCATCCTGTACGACGGCCGCACCGGCGTGCCCTTCAAGAACCGCGTGACCACCGGTGTCATGTACATCCTGAAGCTGCACCACCTGGTCGACGAAAAGATCCACGCCCGCTCCACCGGCCCCTACAGCCTGGTCACCCAGCAGCCGCTGGGCGGTAAGGCGCAGTTCGGTGGCCAGCGTCTGGGTGAAATGGAAGTCTGGGCTCTGGAAGCCTACGGCGCCGCCTATCTCCTGCAGGAATTCCTCACCGTCAAGTCCGACGACGTGACCGGACGCGTGAAGATGTACGAGAAGATCGTCAAGGGCGACAACTTCCTGGAAGCCGGTCTGCCCGAATCCTTCAACGTTCTGGTCAAGGAACTCATGAGCCTGGGCCTCGACGTGACCCTGCATCAGGAAGACGGCAAGAAAAAGCCCAAGCGTATCGGCTTCATGCGCGACCAGGAACCCGAGGAATAATTCATGGATGCGCCGGGCATCACGCCACCGCGCGGTGCCCGGCAGCGCCATTCCCCGGGACGGAGCGTCAACCATACGCCACAACGACTGTAACGAGCTTTTGACAAGCAAGGTAGATATATGAGCCTGGACGATCTCTTCACTGCACGCGGCACGTCGGCCAATGTGACCAACATCCGCAACCTGAAAGCCATCCAGATTTCCATCGCCTCGCCCGAAGCCATCCGCGAATGGTCCTACGGTGAGGTCAAGAAACCGGAAACCATCAACTACCGTACCTTCAAGCCGGAGCGCGACGGCCTGTTCTGCGCCAAGATCTTCGGCCCCGTGAAGGACTACGAGTGCAACTGCGGCAAGTACAAGCGCATGAAGCACCGCGGCATCGTCTGCGAAAAGTGCGGCGTTGAAGTCATTGCCTCCAAGGTGCGTCGCGAGCGCATGGGCCACATCGAACTGGCCGCGCCCGTGGCCCACATCTGGTTCCTCAAGACCCTGCCCTCCAAGATCGGCACCCTGCTCGACATGACCATGGCCGATCTGGAAAAGGTCCTGTACTTCGATTCCTACATCGTGCTCGATCCCGGCCAGACCAATCTGCAGCGCCGCCAGGTCATCTCTGAAGACCAGTATCTGCAGATCCTGGACCACTACGGCACCGAAGACGCCCTGACCGTGGGCATGGGCGCCGAAGCCGTGCGCTCCCTTCTGGAAGAGCTGAATCTGGAAAAGCTGCGCACCGAACTGCGCGAAGAAAGCGAGACCACCAAGAGCCAGACCAAAAAGAAGAAGCTCACCAAGCGCCTGAAGATCGTCGAGGCCTTCCTGGAGTCCAACAACAAGCCCGAATGGATGATCATGGAAGTCATTCCCGTCATCCCGCCGGAGCTGCGTCCCCTGGTGCCCCTGGACGGCGGCCGTTTCGCCACCTCCGACCTCAACGACCTGTACCGCCGCGTCATCAACCGCAACAACCGTCTGAAGCGCCTCATCGAACTGGGCGCTCCCGACATCATCATCCGCAACGAAAAGCGCATGCTGCAGGAAGCCGTGGACGCCCTGTTCGACAACGGCCGCCGCGGTCGCGCCATCGCCGGTACCAACGGTCGTCCGCTCAAGTCCCTGTCCGACATGATCAAGGGCAAGCAGGGCCGCTTCCGTCAGAACCTGCTGGGCAAGCGCGTGGACTACTCCGGTCGTTCCGTTATTACCGTGGGTCCTTACCTCAAGCTGCACCAGTGCGGCCTGCCCAAGAAGATGGCCCTGGAGCTGTTCAAGCCCTTCATCTACTCGGAGCTGGAAAAACGCGGTTATGCCTCCACCATCAAGAGCGCCAAGAAGATGGTGGAGCGTGAAGAGCTGGTGGTCTGGGACATCCTCTCGGAAGTGGTGCGCGAATACCCCATCATGCTCAACCGTGCCCCTACCCTGCACCGTCTGGGTATCCAGGCCTTTGAGCCCCTGCTGGTGGAAGGCAAGGCCATCCGTCTGCATCCCCTGGTCTGCTCGGCCTACAACGCCGACTTCGACGGTGACCAGATGGCCGTGCACATCCCGCTTTCCGTGGAAGCGCAGATCGAATGCCGCGTGCTCATGATGAGCACCAACAACATCCTCTCGCCCGCCAACGGCGGTCCCGTCATCGTGCCTTCCCAGGACATCGTTCTGGGTCTGTACTACATGACCTCCGAGCGCAGCTTCGAGAAGGGCGAAGGCATGACCTTCTGCGGTCCCTGGGAAGTGGAAGCCGCCTATGATGCCGATGCCGTGTCCCTGCACGCCCGCATCAACGTGCGCATGCCCGACGGCAAGACCTACCGCACCACGCCCGGCCGCGTGCTGGTGAGCAACATCCTGCCCAAGGAAATGTCCTTCGAGAACGTCAACCTGGTGCTGACCAAGAAGATGATCGCCAAGCTGGTGGAAAACTGCTACCGCCAGTGCGGCATCAAGGCCACGGTCATCCTCTGCGACAATCTGAAGAACATGGGTTATGAGTTCGCTACCCGCGCCGGTGTCAGTATCGGTGTGAAGGACCTCATCATCCCGGCCCGCAAGAAGGACATCCTGGCCGCTTCCCAGGCCGAGGTGGACGACATCGAACGCCAGTACCGCGACGGTATCATCACCCGTACCGAAAAGTACAACAAGGTCGTCGATGTGTGGACCAAGGCCACCCAGGACGTCTCCACGGAAATGATCAAGGAGATCTCTTACGATATCCTGAAGGATCCCAAGACCGGCCGTGAAGAGAAGAACCAGAGCTTCAACTCCATCTTCATGATGTCCACCTCCGGTGCCCGAGGCAACCAGGACCAGATGCGTCAGCTGGCCGGTATGCGCGGTCTGATGGCCAAGCCTTCCGGTGAAATCATCGAAACGCCCATCACCTCGTCCTTCCGCGAAGGTCTGTCGGTGCTGCAGTACTTCACCTCCACCCACGGTGCCCGTAAGGGTCTGGCCGACACCGCCCTGAAGACGGCCAACTCCGGTTACCTGACCCGTCGTCTGGTGGACGTGGTGCAGGACGTGATCGTTTCCGAACACGACTGCGGTACGGTGGACGGCATCGAGCTGACCCACCTGCGCGAAGGCGGCGACATCAAGACCCCGGTGTGGGAACGTGCCATGGGCCGTGTGCTGCTCTACCCCGTCTACGATCCCGAAGACGCGGAAAAGGTGCTGCTGCCCGAGAACACCCTCATCGACGAAGCCGAGGCCGCTGTGCTGCGTGAACACGGCGTGAGCTCCATCACGGTGCGTTCGCCCCTCACCTGCCAGGCCGAGCGAGGCATCTGCGCCCTGTGCTACGGCCGCGACCTGGCCCGCGGGCACCTGGTCAACACCGGCGAGACCGTGGGCATCATCGCCGCCCAGTCCATCGGTGAACCCGGCACCCAGCTGACCATGCGTACCTTCCACATCGGTGGTACCGCATCCAGCACCATTGAAAAGAACAAGTTCGAAGCCCAGAACACCGGTCGCGTCATCCTCAACCGCGTGCGCGCCGTTACCAACCGTGACGGCATCCAGCTGGTGCTGGGCAAGAGCGGCCAGCTGACCATCGTGGATCCGCAGGGCCGCGAACGTGAAAAGTACATCCTGCCCAACGGCGCCCGCCTGCATGTGACCGACGGTCAGGAAGTGACCAAGGGCACCGTGCTGGCCGAGTGGGACCCCTTCAACGAACCCTTCGTGTCCGAAGAAGAGGGCATCATCCGCTTCACCGACATCGTGGACGGCAAGACCGTGCAGGAAAAGGTGGACGACGTGACGCGTCAGGCCTCCCTGACCATCATGGAATACCGTACCACCAACTACCGTCCGTCCATCTCGGTCTGCGATGAGGACGGCAACGTCAAGCAGCGTCCGCACAGCCTGGCGTCCGCCGTGTACAGCCTGCCCGTGGGCTCCATCATCATGGTCAAGGACGGCGAGGCCATCCAGGCCGGTGACATCATCGCCCGTAAGCCCCGCGAAACTTCCAAGACCAAGGACATCGTGGGTGGTCTTCCCCGCGTGGCCGAGCTCTTCGAAGTCCGCAAGCCCAAGGACATGGCCGTGGTCTCCGAGATCTCCGGTACCGTGTCCTACGCCGGCGAATCCAAGGGCAAGCGCAAGCTGGTGGTGACCCCCGAAATCGGTGATTCCAAGGAATACTTGGTGCCCAAGGGCAAGCACATCACCGTGGCCGACGGCGACTTCGTGGAAGCCGGCGATCCGCTGACCGAAGGTTCGCCCGAACTGCACGACATCCTGCGCACCCGCGGTGAAAAGTACCTGGCCCGCTACCTCGTGGACGAGATCCAGGAAGTGTACCGCTTCCAGGGCGTGGGCATCGACGACAAGCACATCGAAGTCATCGTGCGCCAGATGCTCAAGAAGGTCACCGTGCTGGATTCCGGCGGCACCAGCTTCCTGGTGGGCGAACAGGTGGACAAGGCCGAGTTCAAGGCCGAGAACCACAAGGCCATGGCCGAAGGCCGTCAGCCCGCCACCGCCGAACCGCTGGTGCTGGGCATCACCCAGGCTTCGCTGACCACCTCGTCCTTCATCTCGGCGGCTTCCTTCCAGGAAACCACCAAGGTGCTCACCGAGGCTTCCCTCAAGGGCAAGATGGACTACCTGCGCGGCCTCAAGGAAAACGTCATCGTGGGCCGTCTCATCCCGGCCGGTACGGGCTATCGCGAGTATGTCCACGGCGACATCACCGTGCCCGACCAGAAGGAACGTCCGGACAAGTTCCTGGAAGATCTGGAAGAGAACCCCGTGCTGGTGGATCTGGGCCAGTAGGCCCTTTCCTCTGCTGAACATCAGGGCGACCGTCATATGGCGGTCGCCCTTTTTTTATGTATGGCCGATCGGCCGAAGGACCGTATGCAGCACGCCCTGCCCTCTCGCCATCGCCGGCCCTGCCTCTCTTGCCGGCCGCTGTCCCGGCGCCTTCCTCCCTGCGGCTGGGACCGGGTGGTGTCGTCCCCAATGCAACAAAATGTAGAGAAGCCCTTCCCATCTTTCTTTTTGTGATTAATTCCTGATAAGAGAGAAAAATTTCCCGGCCATGGCCGGGAAGACCTGCGGGCAAAGACGCATCCCCCTCCGCCGGAGCCGACGTGTTGTGAAAAGGAGGTCAAAAAATTTTTCATACGCGCAAAGCATGGCTTCGTTCAATTTAACATATTTAAATAATTATATAAACAAGAAAACGTAGTCAGGTCGGAATATTTTGGGAATCTGCGTGCCATCTTTGCATTTCTTGCATTTTACGGTAGAAGGCAGGAATTGTTCCGCGCCTGAGACCAGGCGGCGACAGGTCGTGCCCCGGCATGATCCGACCCGCCGGATCACGGCGCATTGTTCTGGAGAGGTTGGTTCCTGGTGCGCTGCACCTCTTGCTCATGACCGGATCTGGCTCGGTCATGCGCAGAAACCACGATGCCGCAGGCATCTCGACTCATGGGAGAAAACGCATGACAACTCTGTTCTACATCCTGGCCTACCTTGCAGTAATCGGCTTTGTGGCGACTGCCGCCATCAAGGTGAAAGGCTATCTGGCTGCCAGCCCCCTGCACGTCCGCTGGGAGCTCTACCCCGTGCCGCATGAAGGCCCCAAAGGCTCCTACGGCGGCAGCTTCATGGAAGAGACCGACTGGTGGACCAAGCCCCGCCACATCGACCACATGGGCGACATCAAGGCCCTGCTGGAAGAAGTGCTCTTCCTGCACGCCACCTTCACCCATAACCTCAAGCTGTGGTTCCGCACCTATCCCTTCCACTTTGGTCTGTACATGCTGATGGGCGGCACCATCATCCTGGTCGTGGCCGCCTTCCTGCGCCTGTTCGGCATGAACCCCGACGGCGGCTTCCTGACCTTCGTGCACAACGTCATCAATGCCATCAGCCTGCTGGGCATGTTCGGCATCATCGGTGGCGGCATCGGCCTGATCTGCCGTCGTCTGCACGACGAAGGCCTGCGCAAGTACACCACCCCCGAACACTTCTTCAACCTGGGCGTGTTCATCGTCTTCGCCCTGGTGGGTCTGGTGGCCTGGGCCTTCAACCCCTCCTTTGCCCGCATGTCCGGTGACTTCATCTACAACCTGCTCACCTTCAACTTTGCCGACATCAACAGCACCACTTTCGTGATCCACATGCTGTTCGGCTTCTTCGTGCTGATCTGGATCCCCATGACCCACATGGGCCACCTGATCTTCAAGTACTTCACCTACCATGACATCCGCTGGGGCGACACCCCCACCGATTTCAGCCAGAAGAACAACGAGAAGATGAAGCAGGCCCTGCAGTTCAAGGTGAGCTGGGCCGCCGACCACATCAACGGTCAGGGCACCAAGACCTGGCTCGACATCGCTACCGAATCCCCCAAGAAGGACTAGGGAGTACATCATGAAAGATACGCTGCGTTTGACTGATATTTCCACGGCCGAAGGCCAGATGGTCAGCATCGACCTCAAGGACATCCCCGATGTGGAAGGCCTTGACCTCGTCAAGATGCCCTGGCGCCCCGTCAGCGACGAACAGAAGGCCAAAGTGGCCTGCATCCTGGACGAAGTCTGCGTGCTGAACATCCCCAAGCCCCAGACCCCCCAGGAAGAAGAAGAGCTGGTCAACCGTTTCCTGGACGGTATGCGCAAACTGTTCAGCAAGGAGAACAACTGGACCTTCCTGCCCATGCTGGAGACCAGCATGGACTACTGCGCCCAGTGCAACTCCTGTTCCGATGCCTGCCATCTGTACGAGATGTCCGGCCACAACGAGATGTACCGCCCCAACTACCGCTCTGAGATCTTCCGCCGCATCTACAAGCAGTATGTGAAGAAAGAGCCCCTGGCCAAATGGCGTTACGGCGACATGGGCCTGAACTGGAAGACCGTTGCCCGCCTGGGCGAACTGGCCTACCGCTGCAACCTCTGCCGTCGCTGCGCCCAGACCTGCCCCATCGGCGTGGACAACGGTCTGATCGCCCGTGAAATCCGCAAGCTGTTCAGCCAGGAACTGGGCTTCTCGCCCCGCGAACTGCACGAAAAGGGCACCATCAACCAGATGAAGGTGGGCTCCTCCACCGGTATGACCCCCGACGTGGTGAAAGAAAACGTGGAGTTCATCGACGAGGACTACACCGAAATCACCGGTGTGGGCATCCACACCCCCTTCGACGTGAAGGGCGCCGACATCCTGCTGATCCACAACGCCGGCGAAGTCATGGCCTGGCCCGAAAACATCGCCAGCTTCTCCCTGATCTTCCAGGAAGCCGGCCTGTCCTGGACCCTGTCCAGCAAGGCTGTGGCCTATGACGGCGTGAACTACGGCGTGTTCTACGACGACGCCCAGACCGCCCGTATCGCCCTGCAGCACATGCAGGCCGCCAAGGAACTGGGCGCCAAGAAGATCGTCATCGGTGAATGCGGCCACGCCCACAAGGCCATGACCGTCATCGCCGACCGCGTCATCCCCTACGAATACCAGGTGCCCCGTGAATCCTGCTATGTGACCCTGCGTGACATCGTCATGTCCGGCCGCCTGAAGCTGGATCCCTCGCGCAACAACTTCCCCGTGACCCTGCACGACCCCTGCAACGCCGTGCGCCTGATGGGTATCGTGCAGCCCCAGCGCGAGATCCTGCACAAGATCGCCCCGCAGTTCCGCGAAATGCCCTGCCACGGCGTGGACAACTACTGCTGCGGCGGTGGTTCCGGCTTCGCCATCATGACCCGTCAGAACATCGACGAATGGCGCGGCAACATCTCCGGCCGTAAAAAGATGTGGCAGATCGCCCAGGCCTTCAAGGACTGCCTTGGCCCCGAAACCAAGAAGTACATCTGCGCTCCCTGCTCCAACTGCAAGGGCCAGATCCGCGAAATGTTGGAACACAGCGACCTGTACACCAAGAACAGCTTCGCCTACGGCGGCTTGGTGGAACTGATCGTCAACGCCATGGTCAACGTCAATCCCGGCTTCATCAAGTGGGAAGGCGACGAAGAGTAAATCTTCGACCATGTTAGCCTTTGGGGGAGCAGCAATGCTCCCCCTTTTTTTATGCCCGCAAAGCGGGAGGCCTGCGGCGCCCTGACCGCAGCCATGTTTTCTCTGTGCAGCGGAGGGAGGCCCCTTTTGTGGACAAAAGGCGCGCCCTCCCCTCGCCCCCTCCTCGCCAAAAAACTTTTTTCCGGGCCTGTCCTGTGTCCGGCGATCGCCCTGTGACACCAGAAAAAACGTCCGGATGCTTACAAAAAAGATCCGTTTCACCCATCTGGCTGCGTCGTATACCAGACGGGCTCTGAAGGACTGCGAGACGTTATCGGGGACGTTTGCCTGATGCCTGTCCCTGGGCCATCCTCCAAATCATCCGCCATTTCGTTTCGCGTCGTGACGCTCACCAGGCTGACCCCAAAAATAAAAAAGGCCGCGGGAACTCTCCCGCAGCCTTGGTATCTGGTGATGGCCTCAGGCCATCTCAGGCTCATTCACGCCCGTAACGGTCGTCAAAACGCTCGATATCGTCTTCGCCCAGGTAATCACCGGTCTGGACTTCCACGATCTCCAGCGGCTGTGCCGAAGCGTTGCTCAGCCGATGCATGGTCTTCTGGGGGATGTAGACCGACTGGTCCACATGCAGGTGCATCTCTTCGTCCCCCACGCGCACCAGACCTTCCCCGGCGATGACGACCCAGTGCTCGGCCCGGTGCCGGTGACGTTGCAGGGAAAGCGCTGCTCCGGGATTGACCTGGATCCGCTTGACCTGGAATCGCTCGCCCAGGGCCAGGGTCTCATACCAGCCCCAGGGACGATACACACGCAGATGCATCTCCTGCTCGTGCCGGTCCTGGGCGGCAAGACGGGCCACCAGGGTCTTGACCTCCTGGCTGCGGGCCCTGTCAGCCACCAGGACGGCGTCGCCGGTCTCCACCACCACAAGATCCTTCACGCCCAGCGTCGTCACCAGGCGGCTTCCGGCATGGATGTAGCATCCCCGGCTGTCCTGGGCCATCACATCGCCCACGCAGGCATTACCTTCCGCATCCTGCGTGCTGTTTTCGTAGATGGCTTCCCACGAGCCCAGATCGCTCCAGCGGCACGGCAGCGGCACCATGGCCACATGCGCGCTTTTCTCCATCAGGGCATAGTCCACCGAATCAGAAGGGCAGTGGGCAAAAGATTCCCGATGCAGGCGGATGAAGTCATAATCGGCCCGGCGCAGGGCCCAGGCCTTGCGCACCGCGGCCATGATGGCCGGAGCCTGCGCTTCCAGCTCGGCCAGATACTGGGAGGCGCGAAACACGAACATGCCGCTGTTCCAGAAATAGCCGCCCTGCGCCAGCATGGTCTCGGCAGCCTCCTGCGCGGGCTTTTCCACAAAACGGCGGACCGCGAAACCGGAAGCCAGGGCATCGCCCTTTTCGATGTAGCCGTAACCGGTCTCGGGGCGGTCCGGCGTGACCCCGAAGGTGACCAGGGCCCCTTCGCGGGCACACTCCGCAGCCTGTGTGACGGCAGCGGCAAAAGCCGGCAGATCCTCCAGCACATGGTCCGAAGGCAGGACCAGCAGGACAGGATCACCGTCTTCCACGTCACAGGCGGCCGTCACGGCCAGCGCGGCAGCGGCGATGGCCGGTGCCGTATTGCGCGGTTCCGGTTCCAGCAGGATCCGGCCGTTCAGTCCCTGACGCTGCAGGGCTGCGGCGGCAAGAAAGCGCTGCTCTTCATTGCAGATGACCACGGGCGCGGCCAGTCCGGGCACGGCCGCAAGACGCTGCAGCGTGTCCTCGAACAGCGTATGGCCGCCCAGATCCATGAATTGCTTGGGATACTTGCGACGGGACAGGGGCCACAGGCGTGTACCGGCGCCCCCGCACAAGATGACGGGACAGATCTTCATGTCGTTTGCTCGGTATATTTGGTAGCGTGGAGAAAAAAGCATCGCGGCAGAGAAAACGGCCGGAGGACTTTCCTCCGGCCGTATGGCGACGCTTACAGATAGTCGGGATTGGCAGCGGCCTTGCCGTTAGCCAGCATGATGCGCACATAATGCAGGCCGTGCTCGTCCACCGGGATAATGGGGAACTGCTTGCCGCAGCCGTCGCAGCGCACATTGCGCGGCTCCACCGGGTTGACCAGCGGTACATGGCGCAGGCAGTGGGGGCAGCGGTAGAAGAACAGCAGCTCCATGCCGTCAGGAGCCACAGGCTCCAAAGGTTTCTGACTACCGGACATGGGCTTCCTCCACCAGCGGCGTCCCGGTCATGGCCTCGGGCTGGGCGATGCCCCACATGCGCAGCAGGGTCGGGGCCACATCGGCCAGCTTGCCGTCATGCAGGCGCCATTCCTTGCCGGAGGCATCCAGCAGGATGCAGGGCACGGGATTGGTGGTATGGGCGGTCTGGGGCTTGCCCTCTCCGTCCTTCATGACTTCGCAGTTGCCGTGGTCGGCGATGAGCAGCATACGGCCCTTGCGGGCCTCCACGGCAGCCACCATGCGGCCCACGCATTCATCCACCACCGTGCAGGCTTCCACGGCGGCGGAGAGCACGCCCGTATGGCCCACCATATCGCCGTTGGCCAGGTTGCAGACCACCAGGTCGTACTGGCCGCTCTGCCAGGCTTCCACGAACTTGTCCGTGACCTCGCGGGCGCTCATGGCCGGTTTCTGGTCATAAGTCTGCACCTCGCGCGGCGAAGGCACGAGGATGCGGTCTTCCAGCGGCAGAGGCTCTTCCACACCGCCGTTGAAGAAATAGG
>OGNB01001754.1_pt1 | contig 11677 bp, 14 predicted proteins | sample 1573301 | NCBI WGS metagenome assembly OGNB01 (sample SAMEA2581914, study PRJEB24529) | metagenome | biome: Human gut stool | place: China | collected 2011
GGCAAGATAGGGAAGTAGCCCTCTTCCCCTGAGTTGATCTGGGGAAAGAGGGCTACTCGCAGATTAGCTTTGGCAGAAATAATAATTGAGATATTGGATGACCATAGCCTCCGCATTTAAATCAGGGACCTTAAGTGGTTCTTTTGAGTAAGTCTCTGTTTCCCCACACAGAAAATCCGCCAATTCTGTCATAGGGCCGCAAACCCGTCTTATATCTCCATAGGGGTCATTGCTGCTTTCAGGTGTCTGCTCGAAATCAACGAAATTGCCCTGTGCATCGATTGTGAGATTCGCTGGCGATTTTCCTTTGACCAGTGAATAAACAGGATTATTCAAATCCGCAAGGTCACTGCCCAGATTATAATAGTCACACTCGTAAAAAACCCCGTAGTAGATCGTATTCCCATTTTCGCTTTTGCTCTTCTCATAGATCTCAAACGCGGGGAGACTGAGGTCCGTTACATCTTCTGGGGACTGACTGAATGTGTCAGCATAAACCTTTGGGTTATAAACTTGAGCAATCGCATTGTAAATGATAGCGTCCTCCCCGGTAAGCCCAAACGTCTCCGCTGTGGGCATGGGGAATTCATCCCATCTGACAGGCGTCCCATCCAACACGATTTTCCCTGGGGCGTCTGTGCTGTCTTCGGACTGGACGTCATCATCTTGAGGCTGTTGTTGCTCCGTTTCCGAGTCACCTGACCCCTCATTACGCTGATCATCTTTCCCACAGGCAGAGCAGGAAAAGAGCAGCAGCAACATAAGAAGAAAAGCTATTGTTTTTTTCATTTCAAGACCACCCGAATCGTTCCATATACATATTCTCACAATTAGATGCGTTTTCTACTGCCAGAGATCAATCTGATAGATGCGGAACCTCTGTTTTTTCTCCATTGGGATCTACAACATAACCGTTGTATCCATCTGCCACCCAATCACCCTCATCCTGACTATCCAGGAGTACTGTCCTCGTTGCAGAATCATAATCAATACTGATTCCCAGCAATTCGCTGATGGCTCGAATTGGCAGATAGTTGGTTTTACCTCCGGCGACATCAGTATAGAGAATGGAAGACGGCGCTTTCTCTCCGTTTGCAACGGTAATATCCGAACCTGCGGAAATCTTTTTCTCGCCATTCAAAGTAACATTGGCGAAATTATATGTCACTTCCCCTGACGCAGCCATTGCACTCGTCAAGCAACCAAATGCCAAGAGAACTGTCATTACGCCTGCAAAGAAGGACGCTAAATTTCTTTTTTTCTTCATGATAGAGACCCCTTTCTTCAATTCTCACAAGTTTCCTCTCTTATTTTTGGAAAACCGCTCTCCCATTTCACTTGACCACTACACTTTCTGCCATTTTGATCATTTCGTCCTTATCCATCATTCCAATAATTCGGAATGTAATGTTAGCCTTGGAATCCGTCCATACGAGAAGATTCTTCTGCTCTTGCGTGTACACATGAGATTGCTCATCGCCCCAATTGATGTCAAAGCCTCCATCCGGATTACCCTTCCAGTATTTTGCTTTTGCTCCATTGACAGTAACAGATTCGGGGGTTCTCGCTGGGCAAGCTAGGTCGTTTCTGGAATAGAGCCACTCAAAGCTGACATCATCCGCATCTTTCCAGGTTTCTTTCACCAATCCAGAGACACTGTTTCGACTTGTCTTGCTGCTTCCTGCAGGGGTCCACTTCATGTCGTATTTAGGCAGCATATCTTTGCCGACTTCTTTTACACTATTTGCAATTTGCTCCAAACTCGCTTGATCAAGATTTCCACGCAACTTGAAAAGGTTCCCTTCTGTATCCGCCCAGACCAGCAAGTTGAAATCCTTTGTTTTAAAGAAGTCAGCTGTTAATCCGTTGACCGTAGCTTTCTGCAGCATACTGGCGGCATCCACATCGTTCCCGAGGAAATCCCGGCAAATTCGATTAGAAGGAGCGAAGCTTTCAAAACTGAGATTATTGTTCACGATATCCGTGTCAGGTTGATAGGAAACCTTGATGAGTGCATTACTAGGTGATTCAACGCTAAATCCAGATAGTTTCCATCCATCCGGCAGCCACGTAGGACGCCACATCGGTGCTTCTGTATACTGAGTTGTGTTGCAACCAGACATCGTGTAGCCTACCATATTGGCCTCAAAAGAGCGACTCCACTGGCCAAGCGCCCCTGCATCTACAGCGGTCGGCTGTTTCTCAAGCTGCACTGTCTTTGTGGCAGAATCGTATTTAATTTCCACGCCAAGCAACTCGCTGATAGCACGGATCGGCAGGTAATTGGTCTTTCCCCCTTTCTCATCAGTATAGAGAATGGAGGACGGAACTTTCTGGCCATTCGCTACCGTAATGTCAGCTCCTGCAGCAATTTTTCGCTCTCCCCGCAGGCTGACATTTACAAAATTAAAGGTTGCTTTACCGGAGGCCGCTAGCGCAGTTGTTACCATGGTCAAAACAAGTACCGTTGCAAAGACTCCAGAGAAATAGGCTAAAATTTTCTTTTTCATATGAGCACTTCCTTTCTATTCGTTTCTAAGTAGCTTCCAGCCCTTCTATCTATTGAACGTACAACTCAACATTTGTATTTCAGGTTTTATTACTTTTTTCACTTCTAGTCATGCTCTCAGCCATATACAAAATATCTTCTTTACTTAGGACACCTCTCAAGCGGAATATCGTATTCGTTTCAAGATCTTCCCACATCAGTACAGCAGTCCTTTCAATGCCATAATCAATTCTGGCACTAAACTGTGCACCGGCTGTTGAATCAATGTACGCCTCTTCTTCAGATACTAGGTTCGGCCAATACTTTGCTTGCACTCCGGAAACATTCACCAGCTCATATTCGCGACTAGGTTCCTCCCAAGGACAAAGTGGATTCGTGATATACTGCCATGTAAGCACCGACCCTGATTTCACCCATTCGTTTTGCATTGCGCCATTTGACTCAAACTGGAACTTCATTTCATATCCATCCGGGATCTCATCCACTTCATAGCTAATACCATCTTCTTGATAGTAAGTCATGCTATTAGCAATTTGCTCAACAGTTTCTCGATCTACCATCCACCCTTTTATCCAGAATAAGTATCCATTCTTATCCTCCCAAACCAGCAACGCATCGTTTTCTCCCTCATAAAGATCAGCCGTATACTCCTGTATTGTGACAGTCGTGTGAGCCTTATCTATCTCATCCGTATCGATGATTGTAGACATGCTTTCTTCTGATGGATCAAAGCATGCACATGTAAGAGATGCGCCAGATCCATTGCTATCTTTAAAGCTCCACCACGATCGGCTGCTTCTGGAATATATATCTGTTACCACCCATCCCTCTGGGAGCCATGTGGGACGCCAAGAGGCCCTGTCTGCGGTCAAGCTGTTATCTCCGTTGCTAAAGTAAGTGATTCTATTTCCGCTTATATCCCGAAGCCAGTTCAATACTACTGCCCGGACCGTCGGACTTACAACCATCAAGCCTCCCAATGCAATGCTGCATACTAGAATGATACAAGCAACATTTGTTATGATTTTCTGCCACATCGGTCTCCTTCTCTTTTTTGCCCATCTGAATGGATCGGCTAAGATTTGCAGACGGAAGCGATTATATCGAGGAGAATAACTATATTCCGCGGATTCGGCAGAATCCATATTTTCCTTAAATTCCAATTGGTTTGCGCCAATTAAGGCTCTAAATAGCAGGCTATCATAACCCTTCATAAAATCCCTCCTTATCCAGCCGCTCTCTCAGCATCATTTTCCCGCGTCTAGCTCTCGTTGCTACAGTAGCCTCGTTCATTTTTAGCCGCTTAGCAATTTCTCGATTGCTATACTCTTCAACATACTTTAGCTCAAGGATTCTTCGATATGTATCCGGCAATGTCTGAATTAATGAAACCAAGTATTGATATTCGTCTTGGCTTTCTTCACGAGCTGGAGGGTCCCATGTCGCAGGGAGTGGTTCTACTCTTTTTTCTTGCCGAAGAATATCGATTGCAGCATTTTTTACAGTCGTAACCGCATATCCTCCTGCCAAATCCCATTCCAAGCAGCTTACTCGCTCCCAATGCTGAATGATTCTGAGCCACGCTTGCTGTACAGCATCCTCCGCTTTTTCATTGTTTTCCAGTATACGTAATGCAACAGCAAACAGCTTCTTTTCGTAGGACTCATATAATTTCATGAATTTGTCACGATCCTCATCTGTTTCTATCATTGCAAGATATACCGCAATCATACATTACCCTCCTCAGCATTTCTCCTATCCGCTCTCTTGCTCTTCTAATAACTAAACGGGCAAATTAAGCCTTCCATTTCATCTATGCATGACTTTTTTCAAATGCGAATATCTATCCCGTTTTAATTTCCAATTATATCTGGCTTTTCATACGGCACTGCATATGCCTGCTCTTCTCCGTTTGAAGAAGTGCGAACGATATAGAATGTTTTGTCCTTTGAGTCAATTGATAGTTCAATCTCATATCCGTCCAGCAAGGTTTCTTTTCCGCAATACCAATGTCCCGAAAAATTTGCTTCAGGTATTTTCTCATTTTCTGTCCAGCACGGTAGGTAAATCCTTTCAACCGTGCAGCAGTTTCAGTAAGATGGAGAGCTTTAAGTAATTGCTCCACAGCGGCCGTGTTTTGTAGATGATTAAATTCTATTACCGTGTACCCCTGTTTACTGAGAATTGTCTTCTTTGCTTAGCTGATTATCTCAATAGAGTTTCAATTACATTCTTCGTTATAGAACATATAGCAGCTAAACGTGTAACTCCCCGCTACCCGATTTGGCAGCAGGGAGTTCCATTAGAGTCAAAAAGAGAATCATGCGCCCTTTCTCGCAAAGAACTCCGACATGGTAATGCCCAACCCATCGCAGATCCGCTCAATCGTGTCGACAGATAATTGTCCGCCGCGGCGTTCGCTGTTTTTCAGGGTCGAATGAGATACATCGCATATCTGAGACAGCTTAAAAAACGTAAGACTCCGCTCATCTGCCAACTCTCTCACGATTGCAATCGTGTTCATCAAATCCCCGCCTTTCAGCATTTTAATTTTCAAAGTTTCTTACAGCACACGCCCAATGACTCGAAATCCTCGTTCCGGGCTGATGATCCGATCAGAATAGTCTTTGTTATACGAAATCAGAACCGGCTGCATGTGGAGCCTTCCGTAGCTGTCCGTAAATGCGTCACGGTCGCTCTCGTCAGGCTCCCGCTCCCCATAGGATTTCAAATAGCCCTCACCGTCATAGACGAACACACCGACCTGGCCTATCGAGAGCGTCTCGCACCGCTCTACCCAGACGATCTGCCCGTCATGATAGACCGGCTCCATACTGTTGCCGGATACTCTAACGCCAAAATCCGCTTCCGCCGGAACCGCGTTTTCCGGAAAACTGACCATCTCAAAGTTGTCCTCATCCAAGAAACTGCCTGTACCGGCTGAGACTCTGAGATTGCTGACGGGCTTATCGATATAGCGGATCGTATTCGTGGGCGTTGGCATGGGATTGTATTTACCGGTAGCGATCAGATCCTCTCGGTAAGCACGAACCTTTTCCGCCCCCACTTCGTTGAGCAGAGGCGTGTGTTCTCCGGTAAAGGCAGCAAGGCCATCCTCAAGATCCAGCGCATAGCAGATCGCCAGCAGTTGGTATGCATTGGGAACAGTCAGGCCATTCGTCCACTTCCCCAGCGCGGATTGGCTTACATCTACACCAAAGTCCTTCAATGTTGTGCAGAATTCTTTTTTACTCAGCTTTCGGTTTTTGAGTTCTTCCGAAAGCCTTGTACCAATTACATTGTTCTGCTTCTCAGTCTCAGCACTGTATCTCACACCGTTCTTTGAAGGAGCCGGAAACGGGATAACCGTTGTTTTATGACTGTTCATAAAGAAACCCTCCGTCTTAGGATGATCCCATTATACACGGGGATAGCTATTCTTGTCAATCGCAAATAGCTTGTTGCGCTACAAATGCGACATTGGCATAGCTTTATAAGATTGTTATGATGGAACCATAGCCAAGGGAACACCTTCCCTTCCATGACAGCTAAGATGTGAGGAGGAATGCGGATGCCGATTTTATCTCGGAAAGATCTTGAACGGATATCCCGCAGAGTGCTGTTCCGCTATCTGACGCTGTCAGACCGCAAAATGGATCGCATCGACCCGGTCGACTTTGCAGAAAAGATCTGCGGACTTCATTTCGCGTTTGCGGATATGAGCGTAACGGGCTCGATCCTTGGACTGACCTCCTATAGCGACGTCGATCTCACCATATCCGTTCCCCGTGGAAACGGGTCAGTCCAGGAATTTCACTTGAACGGCAATATCGCCTATGTGGATCAAAACCTCGCAAATGCGGGATCGGTGGGACGGTTGAATTTCACTCTGGTACATGAAGCCGCGCATCAGATCCTCGGTATGCTTTACCCGGAGGAATACAATCCAAGCGCGCAGCCGTTCATCTGCCGCCTTGCGGATGAACGCTGCACATACCCCATCACCGACTGGGTAGAATGGCAAACGAATGTGCTGACGGCGTATCTCCTACTCCCCCGTGAGCTGATCGACCGCTACATGGATGAGCTTGGCCTTGGCCGGCAGATCAAACTCCTGAACAAAGTATTTGCCCACAAGGAATATGCGCTGTTTTCTGAAATGGCAAAGCGTTTGGGCGTCTCGAAAACAGCATTATCCATTCGTCTGGACAATCTTGGCATGATCGGCCGAAATGATTTTAGTGATCCGTATGCGCCCATCCATATTTACGCGGATGACTTTGACACAGCATAGGAGGTAGTTGTTATTATGGCAAAAATCAATTCCAAGGCGCTTGACCCGCAGCGGTATGCCTGCATCCAAGCCGAGCAGCGGGAGCTTGAGCAGCAGTACTCCACCCATATCACCATGGCACGGCTTTGCCCGTATTGTAAGCTGCGGCTTGAAACGCTCTGCAAAGGGGCCCACGGCGCGACATACCTGAAGTGCCCGCAATGCGGAGAGGCGGTTTTCTTCCCGCCTGTTGTATTCCGCATCGCATAACCGCGAATAATCGATCTGTCCCCAACAATTAAATACCAAGTATGAGCCTCGGAGCCGCTTGATGCGTGACCATCCCATGTGCCGCTTGATTTGTAACTATCGTTCCTTTTAGGAACATAGTTCTGTCAACGCGGCCAATGGTCAGACAAATCAAGCGGCTCTTTTTTTGCGCATGCAGCTCCGGAAAAGGAGTTTGCAATGCGCTTTTTTCATATCCTCCCCCTTTTAGCGTGGGAGCCGTATATCGCTGAATACCCCTGATCTCCCGATTTTTTGAACCTTACCAAATTCAAAAAATCACAAAGGAGATCAAAAATCATGTCTGAAAAAGCATATATTCTCAATATTTACAACACCATGACCGGCGAATTTGAGCTCGTCCAGGTCACAAAAGAAGTCTTCCAGACCTACAGACGGACGAAATGGCACATCGAAGACAGCACGGAACGCTTTTACAAGCACGAAACGCAGATGAGTTCTCTGATCGGCGGTGAAAATGACGGATACGAGCGGTTCCATGAATTTATTGATTATGACAACACCCCTGAAAATCAGGCAATTGAGGAGATGGTGCGCCAGTCCCTGCGTAATATTCTGGATCTGCTCCCGCCGAAGGATTATGAGCTGATCTACGAGCTTTACTTCAAAAACCGCTCCGAAAAGGAATACGCACAGATGCTTGGGGTCTCTCAGCAGGCCATTCATGTGCGGAAAAAGCGCATCCTGAAAAAAATTAAAAATAATTTGGATGAGCAGGGTTGTTAAGATGCCAGTTTTTTCCCGTATACATACGAGAAGAAAAGAATCTTCTTGTGAACATTGAAAACTGAATATCCGGTGACGAATAACGTCAGTTGACGGTCCCCCGGCGAGGGGGAACAGCGATGCGGCGAATGCGCGAAGACCACCTGCATCGGAATTACTCCGATGTCAATGAACGGCCAATAAGGTGCAGAGCGAAACTCATTCAGCCAAAAGCGGGCATGGCAGCCCGTCTCGCAATGATCCCGTCAGCCTATAATGGTACATCCTGTCCAGCCACAGCCGCAAGCAATGGGGGCAGCTCGGAGAGATCCTCGGAGGGGTTAGATTCCCGATGGGCGCTGCCAGGCGCCGGTTCGTTCAACCGCCCGACGGTCCGGGAAGTAGTGTCGAATAGGACTGAGCAAAAGAACTTTAAAAAATATAATGAGGGCCGCTCCATATCCGGGTATAGCAATATGCTTCCAACCAAGACAGGAGCGGCCCTCTGTTTTTATTTCTGAGCTAAAAGATGTGTTTTCAACAGCACATTCTCTAAGGCTCTATGATCTTCATGTAACTGCCACCAGCAGGGCTTCAGAAAGCAGAGAACATTCTCCGCCCATCTGTAGTCATCCGGCTGCAGCGTTCCCATTATGACACCGCGCTGAAACGCGGCGTTTCGTTTCCGCACAGACACTTCCACACCGGCCTGCGCCAAATGCGCGTTCAAAAAACCGCAAATGACAGCCGCCTCTTCCGTTGTATAAAGCATAGTTCTCCTCCCTTTCCACAAACAGGCACCATTGTAACATGATACCCCTATTTTTGAAATCGGCTGTTTCCACAAGAATCCAGCCGAAAGTTTTATACAAACGCTTGTTCGATTTTGGGTGCTGTGCTATACTGTTTTCAGAGAGGAGGTGCGCCATGCAGCAAACCGGACGAACGTATATTGCCATTGATCTGAAATCCTTCTACGCCTCCGTGGAATGCATGGAGCGCGGGCTTGATCCTCTGACCACCAATCTGGTGGTGGCTGACGCCAGCCGGACGGAGAAAACCATCTGCCTTGCCGTGTCCCCGTCCCTAAAGGCATACGGCATCTCCGGCAGAGCGCGGCTTTTTGAAGTGGTGGAGCGTGTCAAGGAAGTCAACGCGGAACGGCGGCGCAAAGCTGGCTGCCTTTCTGAAAAGAGCTTCAACGCCAATGAACTGGCGGCTGACCCATCCAGAGAGGTAGATTATCTCATTGCCCCTCCTCGGATGGCAAAATACATCCAGGTCAGCACTCAGGTCTACAACGTATACCTGAAATACATCGCCCCGGAGGACATCCATGTCTATTCCATCGACGAGGTGATGATGGATGTGACGAACTATCTGCAAACTTACCACATGACCGCCCGTGAGTTGGCAAAGGTTATGATCTCGGACGTCCTGCACACCACAGGCATCACGGCCACGGCGGGCATCGGCAGCAACCTCTATCTCTGCAAGGTCGCTATGGACATTATGGCGAAGCACGTCCAGCCGGACAAAGACGGCGTCCGCATTGCGGAGCTTGACGAAATGAGCTACCGTGAGCAGCTTTGGGATCACCGCCCGCTGACGGATTTCTGGCGTGTTGGACGCGGTTATGCAAAAAAGCTGGAAGCCATCGGCATCTACACCATGGGGGATGTTGCAAGGTGCTCTATCGGCAAGCCGAACGAATATTATAATGAAGAACTGCTCTATCGGATGTTCGGCATCAACGCTGAACTCCTCATCGACCACGCATGGGGCTGGGAGCCGTGCCGGATGCAGGATATCAAGGCATACCGGCCGGAAACGAACAGTATCTGCTCCGGACAGGTCTTGCAATGCCCCTATTCCTTTGAGAAAGCACGGCTGGTGGCGCGGGAAATGGCAGAAGCGGTCGCGCTGGATCTGTTGGAGAAAAAGCTGGTGACGGATCAGCTGACCCTGACGGTCGGCTACGACATTGAAAACACCGCAGGCGGCAATTTCCGCGGCGAGATCGTGACGGACCGCTACGGCAGGAAAATCCCCAAGCATGCACACGGTATAGCGAATTTACCACGCAAGACGTCCTCTGCGCGCAGCATCATGGATGCCGTTCTCAGCATTTACGACGAAAAGGTCAACCCCAAGCTGTCCGTCCGCAGGATCACCATCACGGCGAACAAGATCGTGAGCGAGGACGATGTCCCGCAGGAAGCCGAAGTGCCGGTGCAGTTCAATCTGTTCGACGATATCGCAGCGCAGGAACAGCAGCACAAGGATGAAGAAATCAGATTGGAGCGCGAACGCAAGATACAGGAAGCGATGCTGGGCATCAAGAAAAAATTCGGCAAGAACGCGATTTTGAACGGCGGGAGCTATTTAGACGGCGCGACCGCCCGAGAGCGCAACGGCCAGATCGGAGGGCACAAGGCATGAGCGGCAAATACGACGATATCATTGACCTCCCGCATCCGACCTCGCAGAACCATCCGCGGATGTCTCTCTATGACCGTGCGGCGCAGTTTTCACCCTTTGCCGCTTTGACTGGTCACAGCGCCGCCATTGCGGAAACCGGGCGGCTGACGGATCAGCGTGTAGAAATGGACGAATATGAAATGGCGCGAGTGGACGCGGAATTGCAGCGCCTCCAGGAGCTGCTTCCCGGCGGGCCCACTGCGTCCATCACCTACTTTGTGCCGGATGAGCGAAAGAACGGCGGCAGCTACCAGACCGTCACCGGCGAGGTCAAGCGCATCGACGCGGTCGCTGGGATGATCCAAATGACGGACCGGAGAGAGATACCGATCGAAGATGTTTTCAGCGTTGAAATCGTGCCATAAAAAGTAAACATCGCATCACCAAAACGAAAGAAGCGATATCATTCATTACCGTAACTTTTCGATTTTAATGACAGGCCTTGAAGTTTCCTTTTCCTGTCAAATATGATATAATATCTTATATTATTGACGAGGTGTTGTCTGCACGATGTGCGCAGATGACTCTGCTGCGAGGCAGCAAGGGGCCGCAGAAAGCGAAATTCAAAAGATGTAGCCATCAAATATAGAAAGAGGTGTGCTGAAGTGGAAGAAAAGACTGAGTCGGCCACGCCGGACAATGGCGTAAAGATTTCATTTGGCCGCAAAGAGTTGGAAAGCTACAGTTTTCTTTTTGACGCTATTGAAGACCGAACCCTCAGATTGCGTGCGTATTCAAGCCTTGCGTACTATATCAACAAGGCTGCTTTCTATAAATTCGCGTGGAGTGTCCTTTCCTTTCTGGGCATCATTCTGCCTGCTGTTGCCACTTACTTTACCTGCAAGGCAGAGGTGAATGCCAAGCTTATCGCTTTCATTACTGCATTGACAACGGTGGCTTCAGGTACGCTTGCCCTTTTTAAGTGCGCGGATAAGAAAGGTGCTTATCGGAATTCGGCAGAGAACCTGAAAAGTGAGCTGAGTGAGTATTGCGCAAAAACAGGACGTTATAGCAGTGTGGAAGATAGTGAGCGCAATGCTATTTTTTCAGAGGCGATGGAACGGATCATTAAACAGGGGTACAGCAAGATAGCATCGCTGGAGAACAATGCAAGCGGAAAGTCTTAACTCAACCGAGATGCTCCTCTCTTTTCGAGATTGACAATTATTATGTAAGGCGCGATTACCGGATAGAAGAATAGCGTGTAGTGAGAACACCCAAGCCCATTTGACAAACGGGCTTGGGTGTTTTCATTACAAAAATCAAAAAAAGGAGGATTTCAAATGAATCCCAACGCAGATTACCTCGGCATCGTCACCCTGCTCCGCGGTCTGCGGGAGCAGGGACTGGTCAGCGGCAGCGAGGCTAAAAAGATCGCCGCGCGACTGATGGTACAGCTT
>OGNB01001756.1_pt1 | contig 11672 bp, 8 predicted proteins | sample 1573301 | NCBI WGS metagenome assembly OGNB01 (sample SAMEA2581914, study PRJEB24529) | metagenome | biome: Human gut stool | place: China | collected 2011
GTTACAGGGTTTCGCTTGCGATACCCTGTAAAAATCAATAATAGACTTAAACATAACACTCAATCTTTATTCATGCAAATTCCTGCCTCTTAGATATTCCAGTAACAGGGCGGGACGGTCAGTCTGAATCAGGCGGGCTCCCTGACCGATTATCCATCCCCAGCTCTCATCCGGTTGACACAGTTCCACGGCACGGTCATCATCATGACCGCCACATAGTTCGGGCCAAAGAGAATTGATAAACAAGTTAGAACCTGTATCACGCACTTTCTTTATCAACCGCTGTACTTCGGGACCATCATTATTAAACACCAACTCAAAGGCTTTAGGGTTCATGTGAGTAAGATAGCTGTCAATAACGGCTTCCGCATCCGCCTTATGTAAATTCACCACAGGCATGAAAATCATTTTATTCAGTACATCGCCATTCTCCGCCTTGACCTGTTCGTAAGGCAAACCGGCTTTCACGACGCACTGGTCCACCGTACCTGTTTTTTCAAGGATGGCGTAAGCATCTTTAAAATAATCATAACCCTTGTCCACGTTCACCATTATCTTACCTTTGCACAATGTCATCACCTCTTCAAAGGTAGGAATCTGATGACGAGTTTTACAACCGGCACCGTTCTTCAGTCTCAACATTTGTAATTCTGCCAATGTATAATCCTCAGGACGCCCTTTTCCATTCATGGGAAGATTAATCAGCTTATCATGCATCAAGACAAGATGCCCGTCCTTTGTTTTTTTCAAATCAATTTCTACCATATCCACTCCCATATCAATGCAGTTCTGAATTCCTTGCAAAGAGTTTTCAGGAGCATTACGCCAATCCCCACGATGAGCAACAACTAAAAGTTGAGATAGATTGTCATTCAAAAAAGTATTTCTAATTTCATCAGCTTTGTTCTGTCCCCAACATAACTGGGTGAAAACAAACAATAAGAAAAACCAATATAATCTTTTCATAATATGTTTCTTTTTAAATAAGTTTACTGTACACCGCTTATTATCTTTTCAAAAGTTTCACGAATACGGGATGGAACAGGGCGTATTTTGTTATAATCACAATCTTTCATTGCCTCATACATAAACACTCCTTGATATCCGTTACTCCGCAAATCTCTCATAAAGTTTTGCCAATCTATTTTCCCTTGAGTAGGAAGCCAATGACACTCATTCACCAAATCAAAATCCGAAGCATGAATTGTTCCTACATATTGACCTAGTACCTCCATAAAATGCCTTGTGGACCCCTTCGTATAATGATTTGTATCAAAACATACTTTTACACCGGGAATATCATGAATGAGTTTTAACAATTCTTCAGGCGTATATCCTAAACAAGTACGTGGCAAGTTTTCAATACACAACTGTGCTCCTATACGGTCGGCATATGGTTTAAGATAAATAATAGAATGCCGTGCATTTTTTATACGTTGTGCACGAATACTATCCGCTATCGGTTCTGAACTGGGATGTAAAACTAATCGTGCAGGTTTAAAATGCCTGCATTGTTCTATCATCCGTGCCATAAAACGAACATTCTCTTCACGGAGCGAATCATCCAAAACCGAAATATCCAATACCCGTGAAAAAGGTAAGTGAACGGACCACACCTGCATACCTGCGCTATCAATTTTACTCTTCATCATTTTAATACGAGGTATTACTTCTTCCGCCGGAACACCCCGATAACACTGATTAAAAGCTACTTCTACATAATGAACACCCTGTTCTTTTGCTTTCTTGAAGTCTGCTGCCACCGGATTTTTCCAAATGGCAGTGGTTGTCCCCACCTCATACTGTTGCGCATGGCAAATGAATGAGAATGTAGACAACACTGTCATAAGTATATACTTTCTCATTAGTTCAATTTTCCGTTCTTCCAAACCAGCTTTTCGCCCCACATAGGCACATACGTCTGTTCACAGTTTATCTTTGAGGCACGTTCCAAAGCCATTTCAACAGACCATCTGGACGAATCGGTATCTGCATGGGCAAGTTCCAGTATATGAGACAATAATACATAATCAGGAAGCGTCTGTCCCAAACCTGTACCAATAATATTATTTTCGGTCAAGGCATTCGGTGCATAACGTGGAATCAGGACATTCACATGAGATGCAATATTAGTAAATTGTTCCGGTTTAAAATTTGAATCCCCCGTATGTATCAAAGTAAAGTTACCGGTGTCTTCACCACAATCTATATAAAAGACTGTTACGAAATTGGATAAACCGGAATTATTATGATCGGTTATGCTGGTGTGAATAGCAAAATTACCGATTGTATAGTCCGTCGGAGTTTTAGAGGTATATTCATACGACTCATCTTGCAGATAGTTCGAAAGAACCGGTTTGCCAAGGTCAAACATCGCTTGAATCAGTTCCTTATTATAATGATCGGCATGATTATGAGTCACACATAAAAAATCAATATAAGGAGCCAACTCTTTTGCCCAACGATGAGAAATATCTATGGCGAAACAACCCGATGACGTTTTTATCACATATCCCATATTGTACAGTTGCCACAATTCAACGGTTCCTTCTTCTACTGAAGAATTTTTAATATCCTCCAAAACACGATCAAATGCACTACGATAATATATTAATATAGGGTCTGCTTTCTCCATATTTTCACTAGTCTGATCATATCCGCTCAGAAAAGTTGAAAAGTAATCACTTAAACAATTATCTGCATATCCTTGTATTTTAGCTAAAGCTCCGGTGCGTTTTGCGTCAAGAGTAAGTGGAGACGTACTCCACAATTCTTGTACTGTAACATTGACTTCTTCCGAGAGGTCATCAAGAATTCCTTCATATCCTGTCGTTATGTCATCATTATCATTACTGCAACTCATGAGCCCTACCGCTAATAAGCAGGTAAGGAAATATTTTATTTTTCTTATATTGTCCATAAACTTTCTATATCTTTAAAATTCATATTTACTTCTGACGGTTGGTACCTTGCAGGTCACCGCCACGCATACTCCAGGAGGATAGTTCTGGAGACGCATTTATTGCAACAGCCTTTATGGAGCCTATATTATTGCTTCCAATGGTTCCAAAGTACAGACGTTTATCTGTTCCAATCGTTACTCCTGCCATAATATTCTGCCCTATATTTCTCACTTCTGTTAATTCTCCATTATCATTTGTATCTAACTTCCATACTTTTTTACCACCACTATTCCCTAAAAACAAAAGCCCCTCAGCACTTAATGCCGCTCCATTGTAAGTTAATACAGAAGCTATGTCTTTTGACCACTTTAAAGAACCAGTAGGCTCCACTGCATATACCAATGCTTTACCAGATACTCCTTTTTCTGTAAAGTAAATAACCCCATTTTTATCTACTATCGGAAAATAAGCATTACCACCGGTGTTCTTATAATCCCAGTTTTTTTCTCCAGTCGTCATATTCACCGAAATTAGACCTTTATCCAATGTAGTAGCATATAAACAGTCGCCATGTAGAGCAAATGCACCACGCTCTGTAATTTTAAACGCTATATTTTTTCCATTCCAACGTTCATTTCCAGACGAAGTAAAGGAATAAATGGCGGCATTAGTTCCCGCATAAATATTTCCCATTTTATCAACAGCTACGGCACATCCTTTATTGCTATCATCTAACTTTTCTACTCTCCATTTAATAGAGCCATCAACGATATTCAACGCATATAAGGTAGGAGCATTAGTAAGGCAATAAAGCACGGTTCCATCAGCTGATAATGCAGGAAATGCACCTATTTTATCATCCAATTTTATTGACCACTTCTTTGTTCCATCAGAATTAATCGCATGAACATTATCTATATCTTTACTTTCCACACATTGATAAATGGTTCCATCATCACCTATCAAAGCACCACCACCATAAGTTATAGCGTCAATACCATACACCCATTTTATATTTCCAGTAGTTACATCAATAGCAAACAAATGTCCTGCTGGAGTTGAAGTAGGAATATACATTGTTTTTCCATCTAAAGAAAATACCGGATTAGAGACTTTTACATATCCTTTATAGTTGCCAGACTCCAAATTAATAGAATCCCGCTTATAATTCTCCACTGTAATATCCATGCTTCCCGTGTCAGTAGTGCCATCCGTGTAGGTCACGGTTACGGATACAGTATATTTATCACCGACAGCTCCATACGCATGCTTTGGACTTAGTTCCACAGATGTCGTTCCATCACCAAAATCCCAATTTACAGACTGTGCATCACCTCCCATAAAAAACATGTCATTCAATGTAAATGTCACAGGCTCCCAAAGTGTCAGTTCCGTCTTTTCAGACTGATCAACCAAAATAGGAGAAACCTTTCCCGGAGTAGCCGAAACCTCAACAGGTTCAGAGTTTCCCGTAGGATAAGAAGCTACCATACTAAAAGTATATTCCATATCATTAGTCAATCCTTCAATGATATAAGACTCCAATGAAGTATCATCCAATGTTATTACCTTACCACTCGGGCTCACAGTTATCTGATAGTTCGTAAAACGTTCACTATTAGGTTTTGTCCAATTCAACCGCACCCGCTCATTACCAGCAGTAGCCGTTAAGTCCGTAACAGGATAACGTGCATTCTTGGGAGTACAATTTACAGACGTTTTACCGGCCAGTCCACCTGCATAACGAGGTTGTACGGAAAAACCATAAGTCATGTCATTCACCAAATTCTCTACAACTACACTTTTCTTGTCAGCTTCTACTGTCATCTGTCCGCCATCATCCTCAGCGGCTCCGGTAGTCCAGATAACCAGATATTCGGATGGGTGAGCGTTTTCATAGTCTTCCCAGGTCAGAGTTACATTCATATCTCCGGCGCTTGCCTCTAAAGATTTCAATTCATACAAATCAAAATTAGCCTTCGGCAGCTCTTCTTCACATGCAGTAAAAACTGCCGCAAAGGCAAAAAATAAACTATATATTACTTTTTTCATTGTCTGTTTCTTTAAGTTTAACAAGGAATCAATATCCGGGATTTTGCCATAGAAGTTTCTCATTATTGATACGTTCCAGTTCCGTTTTGGGAATAGGATACAGGAATTGGTAATCTTGAATTTCATGTCCTTCCGCTTTCATAGCCTCTTTAGCGCCCCCCATTCGTACAAGGTCAAACCATCGATGTCCTTCGTAGGGGAACTCGCGCTGACGCTCCAACATAATCGCCTTGCGGAAACTATCCTTATCAGGAAGCTCTGCGATCTGTATGGCAGAACTGCATGAACGTGTATGAACCGCATTCAAAGCATTCATGGCAACAGAGGTCTGCGAGTTGCTATACTCTATTTCGTTTAGAGCCTCGGCATACATAAGCAGTACATCGGCATAGCGCAAAACAATCTGGTCATTACCCACCGTATTATAAGTGGCGCTCTTGACATCCTTGAATTTTTTCAACACAAAGACCTTGCTTTCCACTTGTGTATATTCTATCAGTTCCTTACGTTTATCATCAGCGTCCGAATAACACTTTTTCAATGCTTCCGTCTGGTTGGTATCATCGCTCAGATTGGTTATGGAGAACCAATAGCCATGCCCCTCACCCTCTATATCCTTATTGAAACGAACTGCAAAAATGACCTCATTATTCATTTCATTATCCACATCGAATACTTTGTCCGGAGAAGACATCAAACTATATTTACCTATAATCTGAGACAGAACATCCCTCGCTTCCTCCCACTTATGGAAAGTTAGATACACCTTACCCAACAGCGCTTTGGCAGCTCCCGAAGTTATACGCCCTACTTCGGTACCTGTGTACGACTGAGGCAACATATTATTTTCTATTATCTGCTTCAAATCACCTGTCAGAAAATCATAAACCTGTTGTTCCGAACTGCGTCCGATCGCCAGCGCTTCAGAAACGGTTACGACTTTATCAGTCATAGGTACTCCTCCCCATAAACGGTACATATTAAAATACGTCAGGGCACGGATAAACAAGGCTTCAGCTTTATACTGCTTTTTCAACGCTTCATCGAAATCCGCTCCATCTATTTTATCCAGCACCAGATTACAACGGTACACACCATTATTAAAATTAGCCCATGCATCCTGCAAGATACCATTCGACGGTTTATCGGAAAACTGGTCTATATCATACCGGTCTTGCGTTCCGGTAGTGGGAGCGCTCAAATACAGATTATCACTCCGATATTCACAGCACTCGGTAAAATAGCTTACCTGCGTCTGCAACTTTGAATAACAACCTATAACCGCTACATTAAAATCCTCGGCCGTCTTATATATCTTATCCGTAGGTACACTACTGCTCGGTTCCAAATCGAAAAAATTATCAGTACAGGACACCGACAGAAAAGCGGCTGATGCTATTAGAAGAAGTTTATATTTTTTCATATTTCATATCTATTAAAGGGGTAATTAAAGAGTTATATTCAGGCCGAATAAAAACGTTCTGGCCAGTGGATACGTTCCATAATCTTCACCCGGAGAGAGTGAGTTCCCGGGACGTGCATTAACTTCCGGATTATATCCGCTGTAATTGGTAGATGTCCAAAGATTTTGTCCCGACACATACACTCTCAGCTTCTCGACAAAGAAGTGGCGAGTCAAGCTTTGAGGCAAAGTATATCCTAAAGTCACATTTTGCAATCTCAGGTAAGAACCGTCCTCCAAATGCCAGGTTGAAGTTCTGCCGTTGTAGCCTTTTGACTTACGATTGGCACGATTCACCTGACCATTACCCGGATTATCAGCATTCTTCCAACGCCCCAGAGCAATCGTCGTTCCATTGACGTTACCTTCCATGTTGTCAATATATCTTCTGTTCAGGTTCAATATCTCATTTCCATAAACACCCTGGAAGTTAAAATCCAAGTCTATCCCTTTATACCATACTTTACCACCGAAACCATAAGTAAAGTCAGGCATATAATTACCTACAATCGTACGGTCTTTATCCAAATCCATCACGCCGTCACCGTCTACATCTACAAAACGGAAATCACCCGGCTGAGTATTGCTGAAATGAGGATACTTCTTCAGCTCTTCTTCATTGGAAAAGATACCGTCTTGCACCAGCAGATAGTAACTGCCGATAGGCTCACCCACTTTAGTGATATAATAAGCATGGTCTACGCTGCCGGTAGAGATAATAGGAGCGTTGCCGGGACCAAGAGCCTTCACCTCATTCGTATTGGTCGCATAATTGGCATTGAACGAATATCCGAAATCTTTCGTAAAATTCTTCTGAGAAGTCAAAGCTATCTCCCATCCTCTGTTATTCACTTTACCGATATTCATCAACGCAGTACTATAACCTGTCAGATGAGGAACAGGAACATTCAGAAGCATATTGGAAGTGTTCGTATTGTAATAATCTACCGTAACTCCCAGCAGCCCCTTAAACATCTGTATATCAATACCGGCATTAATCATCGCATTCTTTTCCCAGCTCAAATCCTCATTTTTAATCGTGTTGGGCTTATAGCCATAAATGAGTTGGCCGCTGTTTGTTCCAAGTATATAATTATCGATTGCCATAAGCGACAGATGGTCATAGTTGCCTATTTGAAAATTACCGGTAACACCGTAACTTGCCCTTATCTTTAAATCATCTATAAAAGAAAGCGCCTGGGTGTTTTGGAAGAAATCCTCACCGCTGACTCTCCATGCTGCCGAAGCTGATGGGAAGTACCCCCAACGGTTATTCTTTCCGAAACGTGAAGAACCATCGGCACGTATGGCGGCAGAAGCCATATATTTACCTTTATAGCTATACTGAGCGCGTGCCAGATAAGAGGCTATGGTCCATTGCGTCTTATCGGAGTTACCTTTCGTCACCGTACCGCCCGAGATGGTCTGGATATAATCATTCGGAAAGTCTGTGGCCGTTACATTATCTCCTTTATAGGTTTCTTTCTGCGCAGACTGAACCAACACTACATTTAAAGAATGGTCTTCATTGATAGTAGTATTATAATTTATCTTATTCTCTATCAACCAATTAAAATAAAATCCGGAAGAACTGTAAGCAACAGGATTGGATTTGGTATCATAATACTTCTGCCCCAGCAACGGTAATTCCGAGGAACGGTACGTATCATTATGCGAGCCGTAATAATCGCCACCGAAAGAAATATTATAAGTCAGCCCTTTAAAAAACTCTATTTCAGCAAACACTTTTCCTACAATGGCCATGCGGTCTACAACGTCGGATTGCAAATTGGCCATCGCGACGGGGTTCAATATGGCATTGTGTTGATAGTCGTTCCCGATTCTCCAATAACCGTTTCCCTGATAATTATAACTTCCGTCCGCATTATATACAGGCCATACAGGCGGCATCATCAACGCAGACTGTACAACACCGCCTGAACCTGATGCGTCCACACGGTTGGAAGTCGAGTAGGACGGAGAGAAATTAACCCCGAACTTGAATCTTTTGTACTGGCCGTCAAGATTCATACGCATACTGTATTTCTTAAAATCGGAATTGATAACGACACCTTCTTTATCGTAATAATTAGCCGAAACAAAATAGCCGACCGTTTTCCCACGCCCCGAAACAGAGATATTATGGCTCTGTGTACCGGCAGTCCGAAAAATGGCATCCTGCCAATCGGTGTCCGTCAATCCGCGGTCGCCATTCAGGTAAGGGAACAGTTCGGTGGGAATACGTTCCCACGAGTTGGGACGCATGCCGTTCGGGTCGTCGGGCGAAACTCCCGGATTGGCATCCAGATAGGCGTTGTCATGACCGTCCTTGGCAAACTCCGCAAACTGGTAGGCATTCATCATATCCAGTTTCTTCGATACATTCTGTATGCCATAATAACCGTCATACTGTATCTTCACTTTTTCCGTCTGCCCCTGTTTGGTAGTAATAATAATAACACCATTGGAACCGCGGCTGCCATAAATAGCTGCCGACGAAGCATCCTTCAACACTTCCACCGACTCTATATCATTATTATTAAGATTGGCGAAGCCACGTTCTACCGGTACACCGTCAATGATGTAAAGCGGATCGCTACCGGCATTGACAGTACTGATACCACGCACGCGGATACTGACATTGCCTTCCGGATCACCGCTTGGAGTAGTCACCTGCACTCCCGGCATCTTTCCCGCCAACGCCTGACGAAAATCCGAAGCGGATGTTTTGGCAATATCCTCCGCCTTCACAGAAGATATGGAAGTAGATACGTCGCTCTTCTTCTGCACGCCATATCCCACAACCACTACTTCCTCCAACAATTCACTGTCCTCTTTCAGGGTTATATTGGCAAGCGCTTTGTCCCCTGCCGAAAAAGTCCGTGTCTTGTAGCCTATAAACGAGATGACAACTTCCGCTTTCTCGGGAACGCCAGCCAATGTATATTCTCCGTCAACATTCGTAATCGTTCCCAAAGAAGTGCCTTTCACGGCAATGCTCGCACCAATTACCGGTTCGCCTTTTTCATCAACGATGATACCGGAAATCCTTTTCATCTTTCCACCCTGCCCTGCAGCTTCCGAACTGTTTTTCGCTTTCAGATAGACTTTCTTCCCGCTTATCTCATAAGCAACGTTCATGCCGGACAGCAATCTGTTCAGTACATCAGACAGTTCTTCTTTATCCGCCCGGACAGTAACGAGTTTATCGGGATTGACCGTAGGACGGCTGTATGCAACCGTCAGTCCGGTCTGTTGAGTAATGGCATCAAAGACTTTCGCCAGTTTCACCTGCCGGAAATCCATTGAAACCTTTTGAGCAGTGGCCGTAATACAAGCCATAGAGCTAAAAAGCAGTACAAGCAGAATCTTGTGTTTCATAACTTTAATTTTAGATTAGCAATAGTATAAAATTCTCTTTATACTAAGTAGACACACAAGAGTCCGGAACGGGTGAGAGAAAATCTCTTTTTTTTGCTGAATTTTATTTTGTAGTGACAATTACCTCTTTTTCAGCCTCATCATACCGAAAGTATAAGGGGGCGATCTTCTCCAAATCACGCAATACTTTTTCAAGAAGTGTATTTTCGGAAGTCAGCGTGAAATAAACATTCCAAGCGTCCTGGTTCTCCACTTTAAAATCAACATTATACCAGCGATGCAGCACCTTGATAACTTCCGCCAGAGGAGCATCCCTGAAAGCGATTACATTTGTTTTCCACAAAGAAGAAAAGCGGGGGTCACTGTTTCGTGAAATGGTACAGCGGTCGTCCTCCCGGTTGTACACCAGCCGTTCACCGGGCCGCACCGGATATTTCTTGTCCGAGGGGAGCGTAAGGTCGATACGCCCTTCATCCAGACATACGGTAATATCTTTATTATCCGGATAGGCATTGACATCGAACGAAGTCCCCAGTACATGAATGGCAGGCCCGTTCAGATTAACGATGAAAGGGCGGTCCGGATTTTTAGATACCACAAAATAAGCTTCACCTTCCAGATAGACTTCGCGGCTGGAAAGCGCGAACTTCCTGGGGTACTTCAAGCGGGAATCGGAATTGATATATACGCGTGTGCCATCCTGAAACATCATTTGCAGGCGCTCACCCTTTGCCACATAGATTTCTTCGTAACCGGAACCGCCAAACAAATCCACCCGCTTGTCCAACTGTACAAACAGGCCTGCCAGCACAATAAACGGAATCAATACCGCAGCCGCACGGAAAGCTATCCTGCGGATACGCTTCCGGCGGATATTCCTGCGAATACGGGCAAACAATTCATCAGACGCTATTTCATGGTTCACATAAAGTTCTTCATAACCAAGCTTCACCTGTTCCACCTCACAATCCATGCTTCGGGACAAATAGGCCGTTCCTTCATCCGTAGCGAACCATTGCGCGACAAGACGGGCTGTTTCAGGAGTAGATGTTCCGGCAAGTACTTCCTGTATCTGTTCTTCGGTGGGTTTATTCATCATCTTATTATCCATAGTATAAAAAAGACACTTAAATGCTTCAGCAGGGTGAGGTATGTAACAAATATTAGCAATTTATGCAGATGCGCGCGCAACAACTTCAACGCTTCCGAATAATGGGTCTTGATGGTATTGACCGACAAATGCATGCGCTCCGCTATTTCCTGATTGGTAAGTTCATCACGCACTTTCATCATACAGATTTCACGTTTCTGAGACGGCAGTTTGTCCAGCGCTTGATAAAACAATGACATCAGTTCCTTCTTCTCCAGATTCTCTACCAGTGTATCTTCATATTCGGGCGTGCTTTGCGCTATCTCATAATTCTTTACGACGGCAGTATTCTCATTGCGGATTACATTAAGAATATGGTTCTTCGTCATCGTCACCAGATAGTTCTTCAGACTGACACCTACGCGAAGTTCCGAACGGAACTCCCAGAAACGGGTAAAGACATGCTGCACCGCATCCTCTGCCATGGTCTTGTTCATCAGGTAGCGATAAGCCAGTACATAAAGCAGCTTATGATACTTTTTATAGACCACGGTAAACACCTCCACGTCTCCCCGCTCTACCCGCGCGAAAAGTGTTTCATCATCCATATCCGGTGTTAGTGGTATAAACAAAGACATCCTACAGTTGCTCTAAGGTTACAAAAACAGGCCAAATATAGGTATTTATAGATTGAGTAGAATAGAAAAGGATAAAAAATAGCAGAAAACTTTTCATTTGTTTCCTTTCCTTCCCGGGAAAAAAGGCCTTACCTTTGTCTGCTATA
>OGNB01001757.1_pt1 | contig 11670 bp, 12 predicted proteins | sample 1573301 | NCBI WGS metagenome assembly OGNB01 (sample SAMEA2581914, study PRJEB24529) | metagenome | biome: Human gut stool | place: China | collected 2011
GTTCTGTATCACGTCTGTATTTCCGGCAGAGCCATATGCAACGCCGACGGACAAGCTGATCGCCTGCATCGACGCGGAACTGGAAAAGGAAGCGCACAGCGCATAAAAATCTGATAGACTTGTGGCAGCCGCTGCGGTATACTTGCCGTACCGTACCGGCTTGCCCCACAGAAAAGGAGGTTATGATGGCAAGTCAGAAACAACAATATACAATTCTCTACGGGCGGCTCAGTCAGGAGGACGAGCGTGCCGGGGAGTCAAACAGCATCCAGCATCAAGATAGATTGATGGATGTTTGTTTCTTTCGGTACTTCTTTCTTTGATTATTGCTGTGCGGGATTTTCCAGATGCGGATAGCCGTTGTTCCAGCCGTCCATATATGGGCTTTGATTGTAGATTTCTAATTGTACCCGCACCGCTGTTTTTCTTGTCATTCTTTATGCAAGGTTGTCATTACAGAAATACGCAGATGACAACGGTTTTCGCAACACCCGCTTCTTCGTGGATGATGGGTACAGCGGCAACACCTTCGACCGCCCGGACTTCCAGCGCATGATTGCCGAGATGGACGCAGGCCGCATCGGAACGGTCATCGTCAAGGACATGAGCCGCTTGGGTCGTGACTACCTAAAGGTTGGATTCTACACCGAGGTGGCATTCCTGGAGGCGGATGTTCGCTTCATCGCCATCAACAGCGGTGTGGACAGCGTCAACCAGCAAGAAAGCGATTTGACCCCGTTCATCAATATTTTCAACGAGTTCTATGCCAAGGACACCAGTAAGAAAATCGTGCAGTGTTCAAGGCAAAGGGCCAGTCCGGCAAGCCGCTCTGCACCAATCCGCCCTACGGCTACAGGAAAGACCCGGACGACAAGACCCGCTGGATTGTAGACGACGAGGCCGCTGCGGTGGTCAAGGAAATCTTCCACCTTTGTATGTCCGGCTACGGCCCGAAACAGATTGCTAAGGAACTGCGCAAGCGCCGCATCGAGACCATGGCAGAATATGGCAAGCGTGTGGGCGTGAATGTTCCATCCGCAAAGCTGCGTGAGAACGATGACCTGTGCCGCTGGACAACATCAACAGTAGTCCACATTCTGGAGCGCAGAGAGTACACCGGATGTATCGTCAACTTCAAATGCCACAAGAAGTCCTACAAATCCAAAAAGCGGGTTCAGAACGACCCGTCCGAATGAGCCATTTTTGAAGGAGCGCATGAGGCCATCATCGAGCCGGAAGTGTACGATACCGTGCAGAAAATCCGTGATGGACGCAGGCGGCAGACACCGATGGGTGAAATGCCAGCACTTTCCGGCATGGTCTACTGTGCCGATTGCGGCCACAAGCTGTACCAAGTCCGGGGCCGTTGCCTGCCGCAGAGCGAGTACATGGTATGCGCTACCTACCGTAAAAAGGGAAAAAGCGCATGCCCGTCACATCAAATCCGCAATTCGGTCATCGAGCAGCTTCTGCTTGAGGATTTGCAGCGGGTGACGGCATACGCCAGAAACCATGAGGATGAATTTCTACGGCTGGTGACCCGTAATTCCGAAAAGGCCCTTGACCGGGAACTTCGGGATTGCCGGAAGGAGTACGAGCAGGCCAAGGCCCGTATCGCCAAGCTGGACACGCTCATTCAGCGTATTTACGAGGATAATGTGGAAGGCAAGATTTCCGATGACCGCTTCGCAAAGCTATCCAGTAATTATGAGACGGAACAGGCCCAGCTTCAGAGCCGGGTGAAAGAATTGCAGCGGTTCCTTGATGATGCCAAGGAAAGGAGCCTGAACGCCGACCACTTCCTTGCACTGGTGCGGAAGTATACCGACATCCGGGAATTGGACGCAGAAATCATCCGGGAGTTCGTGGAACGCATCAATGTGTTTCAGGCCGAGAAGGTGGACGGCCACCGCCAGCAGCGTATCCAGATTATTTATAACTGCATCGGCGCAGTTGACCTGCCTGATGCCGAATGACATGAAAAAACGGCATAGCCGCATTTCACGACTATGCCGATATTTTCAGGGATTGTGCATCCCTTAGACGCACCCGCTTTGTGTGGGCACTTTTCAGCATGCCGGAAAATCAAGCAACGTCTGCTTATATTGCGTCCATATCGCAAAATAAGCAATTGTATATATGGTTATCCGGGCAGAAGTTTTTACAGCATGAACTTAAGCTTTCGAGAAAATTCAAAAATATCAGACTCTTCGAGACCAACAGTGTGGGTATCTAAGCGTCTGGCTCCAGGAAAATAGCTCATCTCTGCAGCCACAGTGTGATCCTTGTAGACTAACTGGACAGAGTAATGCTCTGGAAGCTGTGGTTTATAGGTATCTGGGCGGAAGTTTTTGATAGCGTTATAGGCGCCCTGGCGGATCATGGACACGGCTTTACTGGGAGCTACAGAAACTGTGGAGGCGCCAACCCCTTCTTTTACTGCGGCAGTCTGAAGCCACGGGTAGAGCTCTGCACCCTGTTGGCAGACAGCTCTGTCACCACTTAAGAACACGGCGGGGACTCCTTCATTGGCAGCACACCAACTATACAGAACGAACTCGCTCAACGGCATACCGTTCACGAACACTTTCTGGGTACGCAGCGTCATTGTGTGGGACATTGGGTTACCAATAACGCCAGCGGCACAGTGGTAGCCTACGAACATGACAGCATCGAAGCTGCTGTCGATTCCCTGGACCATCATATAGGGATGGCCCTCCCAGCCACGGATCACCTTCACGTTATCTGGCAGCTGAGAAATGTCGATGTTATTAGCAGATCCGTGGGCATCCCGTAAGACAATCTCTGTTGCACCGGCTTGAGTAGCACCCTCGATAGCGGCTAAAACTTCCTGGGTCATTTGTCTTGCGTGGAAGGGATAGTCTTTTTCTTTAGGATGGGTGTCAGGCCAGGAAGATGTGGTCGCAATACCCTCGATATCAGCACTGATAAATATTTTCATAGCTTAACCTGCAATTCATTTGTAATAGTTAGTTGTAGCACTCCCGCTTGTGGGACGAGACTACTCGATAATGGTGGCATTGATATAGCTGTGAGTATAATCACCTTTGTAAACGACACCTTCCACACGGTCAGAGACCAGCGTAAATCCCATAGAGTAGAACATGGGGCAGGCGGCGTACACTTCGGAACACAGATAGTGGTCTAGTTTGGCGTAGAACTCTGCTTTATCTTCGGCGGCGAGACTGCGGCCAATCATAAGCTGTTCGTCAAACCAGGGATCAGAGAAACCGGTGGACAGGAAAGTGGACATGCCGCTATTGTAAACACCATTGAGGAACATATCAGCATCAATGTAGTCTGCGTACCAGTTAAGCAGGTAAATGGCGCAGTTACCGGTGGACCGTTGTTCAGTCCAGGTGGCGGAGTCAATGAGCTCGATTTCAAGAGTGATGCCGGCTTGGGCCCAATCCTGCTGCAAAATTTGGAAGACCTGCTGGGCACCGCTGCCTTCAATCACGCCGCAGCTAACAGTGACACCGTCAGGATATCCAGCATCGGCAAGAGTCTGTTTGGCCTTTTCTAAGTCAAAGCTATAGTCAACGGTGTTCTCGTCATGGCCGGGGATACCAATGGGGAGGATAGCCATGGCGGTTGTCACGTTGTCATTGAAGTAGCCAGAAACAATTTTGCTGCGGTCAGTTGCGTAGCACAAGGCTTGACGAACAGCGATGTCATCCAGCGGTTCCATGCTCATATTGAAGCTGAGCCACTCGCCACCTACGAAGGAGACTTCCTGCAGGTTGTCTGGATAGCTTTCACGATAGTACTCCACCATGTCGGAGGAAATATCGCACACATCAATGTTGCCGGCTTCCCATTCCAGCAGAGCAGTGTCGCCGTCCATGTTGATTACAGTCAATCCGTCAAAAGCCAGAACATTGCCGTGATAGTTCTCGTTGGTGACCAGCTTTAGTTCTACGCCCGGTTCGAAAGATTCCAGCTTCATGGGGCCGGTACCGATAGCAACGCTAATGCCCCACTGGTCAATGTTGGCGGCATGGGCGTCAGAAGGCAGGATGGGCAGATAGGAGCCTGCCAACACATCAGCGAAGGCAGAAAAAGGATAATTCAGAGTGATTGAGAAGTGGTAATCGTCGATGATGGTTAAACCGGTCAGATCCTCAGCTCCTTGATAATACTTGTCAGACATACCTTGAACCATGTCCAGAACCCAAGCGTTATAGCTACCCTTTTCGGAATCCAGGAAATACTCAAAGGTATAGCGGACGTCCTCGGTGGTCAAGTCGCTCCCATCGTGGAACTTTACGCCTTCTTTCAGTTCAAAGGTATAGACTAGCCCGTCTTCACTGACTTCGGGCATCTTGGTGAGCAAAGAAGGATAGACTTCCAGAGTTTCGGGATCTTTTTCAAGCAGGCGGTCAAAGATCAGATCGGACAGCTCATAGATGTTGGGGTAAGTGGTAATCCAGACATCCAGATTGTTGATAGAACTCATACTTGCGCCAACCTTAATAATTCTGGGTTCAGAGTTGTTGGAAGCGTCACCAGCGCCAGAATCATCAGGGATGTTGCTGGAGACACTGTTGTCGCCGCCAGTGTCTTTCGTGCTGTTGTTTCCGCCACAGGCGCATAGGCTCAGCAGCATCACAAGGGCCAACAATAAAGCGATCTTCTTCATGGTATCCTCCTTATAACATTATGTGGTAAATTTCACGCGGCAGTATGATTGGGAAATATGCCGTGTTTATGTTTATTATAGCTGCGATTATCCTTGGGTGGTAACACAATATAGGAATGACTGTTATAACAAAAAATTATTACATCAAACATTAATTTGTGATAATATAATGATATATGACTTGAAATCACCTTTCTCTCTGTGACATATTTGCATATTCATATATTTGGGTTATAACCCGGAGGGGAGACTGAACAGATGACAATTGATCAGATGAAAATGATCTTGTATGTGGCAGAAATGTCTTCTGCCAATCAGGCGGCTCGGCGCCTTTTCATTTCTCAGCCGGCATTGAGTAAATCCATTCAAGCTGCAGAGCGCGAGTTGGGGCAGCCGTTGTTTGAGCGCAGTAAGTCTGGTATGCAGCCCACTGATTATGGTCGTATTTTCTGTGGTGCAGCACGTAATATGGTTGAAAGTTTTGAGCGAGTCAAGCATTTGTCTGTTGAGAGTGTACAATGGGATTATCCAGTCCTGCGGGTGAACACTTGTCCTCTTCGATTTGCTGGTTTGGCCTTTGCAAAAATCTCCAAAAAATATGCTATGAGTGCTTCTGAATTACGTTTTGTTTCTAGTAGCTCATCTGTTTGCATAGAGGATGTTGCAAAGGGATTCAGTGATGTGGGGTTAATCAGTGTTACAGTTCCCATGCGAGAGGAGATCATTGCTGAGTTGGAGAAAGTGGGTGTATCTTATACACCGCTAAAGCAGTTCGATCCCGCTATTACGGTTTCCTATGATTCTCCGTTGGCTAGTCACAGTGGCAATACAGTGCAGCGGGAGGATCTGGCGGATTTGACTCTGTTTTCCATACATGAAGATTTGCCTGTTTTTGAAGCGATGAATCAAGAAATCCTGAGGATGCTTGGGTTGGATTCTGCGCAGTATACAATCTATTACGATCCGAGGGCTGGACTATCTGATTTGATTCGGCCAAATGAATTCCGATGCAATTTGGATTCTGAAAGCATTTATCACACTATGGGAGAGCGAAATCGTTTGTTGGATGGAGCTAGGGTATTTCATCTGTCTCCCACACCTTTTCGGTTTGAAGTGGGTATTATTCAGCGAGTTGACAGTGCCTATAATATGTTAGTTAACGAGTATATTGATATGCTTTGGGAGATTGCGGGAGATGAATGATGATAAAGATATTTGACATACGAAGAATTAGATTATCGAGTGTATATGAGATACTCTGCAGACAGAAACGATTACTTGTTTTGCTTTTGACTCTGTCACAACTACTAAACCTATGTGCCTGCGGCGCGCCAGAAGTACCTACAAGAGAGTGGGAGGTTGTAAGTGATATGAATTCTGCGTACAGTAAGCAGATTCACTCAAAATGTCAGGAATTTGTGGATGCGAATGATCTTGTTGGATTGGCTGTCGGAGTTTTTGATAATGGACAGGCTACCTTTATAAATTTTGGTTCGACAGATAAAGATGGTTCCGCTATCACGGAGCATACTCAGTTTGAGATTGCTTCTATTACAAAAACATTTACTAGTCTCCTAATGGCACAGATGGCAGCGGATCCCAATATCCGGTTAGATATCCATGCTAAGGCAGAAGAATTTCTTCCCTTTGACTTGCCGGAGATGGGAGGGAAATCCATTGAACTGTGGCATCTGGCCACTCACACCTCCGGTCTGTCCCGAATGCCAACCAATTATCAGGAGAATTTCAATCCCTATAAAGATTATGACATTACCAAGCTAATCGAGTATTATGAAACGGCTTCTCTGCTGGCTCCACCCGGCGAACAGTATGGCTATTCTAATCTGGGAGTAGGGACCCTTGGTGTGGCCCTGACACAAATCGCAGGGGTGGATTATGATGGCGGCAAAGGATTCGAGGCGCTCCTGAAGGAGAGAATCTTGTCACCTTTGGATATGGGTGAGACAAGCATCAGTCTCACCGAAGAGGAAACCACTGCCATGGCCCAGCCACACACCGCCATGAGAACCATTTACCCCATTTGGGAGTTTGATGCCCTGGCTGCCTGCGGCGCACTGAAAAGCACCACCTATGACCTGACGCAGTATCTGGCCGCTGCCATGGGACAGATCAGCTGTGCGGATACTCTCACTGCCGCCTTTGATGAGTGCTGTAAGCTTCATTATTCTGGGAAGGGTTCTACCATTGGCCTGGGGTTCTTTGTTAAGAAGCTGAGTACTGGCTATACTGCCAATTGGCACGATGGTGCCACAGGTGGTTCCCGCAGTATGATTATTTTCTGCAAGGAGACAGGGCAGGGGGTGGTCATTCTCTGCAATAGCGCTGTTCCCGTCTATGAACTGGGCGTTGAATTGCTCGAAACCGCACAGAAGGCTACCACTTGAAATACTGTTCGGGGTTTCTGAAAGAAAAGTTGGAGCTGCTGTTCACATTGGTTATGACGAGCTGTTCTTAGTTTTACGTTCCCGCCGCGGTGTGGTAAAAGATGCGTGGGTAGTTCCCGCACAGGCTATTCGATGGAGGTATACAAATGAGACGGTATGTACTTTCCCGGTTGAGTCAGACGCTGGTGGTTCTATTTGGCGTTTCGCTTTTGACATTTCTGCTCGTGAATGTGGCACCGGGTGACCCAGTGTACGTCATGCTGAGCAAAAAGGCCGATGAAGCTACCATCCAGCGAGTCAGAGAGGAATTGGGAACAGATCGGCCAGTAGTTGTGCAGTACATAGATTTTGTATTCAATGCAGTGCAGGGTGATTTGGGGACATCCTATTTTCAGAAGATTCCTGTCTCTGAGATCATCAGTAAGGCCTGGGTGGTCACAGCAAAGATTGCACTTGTGTCGTTGGCCGTGGCAGCTGTTGTGGGTGTAGGGGTTGGCACCGTATGCGCAGTATTCCGAGGGCGATGGGTGGATCGGATCAGCATGCTCTTATCCATGGTCTTTGTCTCTGTACCTCCTTTTTGGGTGGCGATCATTCTGCAGATCATCTTTGGACTAACGTTGAAGTGGCTGCCTATCTCTGGGCAGTCCCAGCCGGGCTGGATCGTTATGCCTGTACTCTGTCTAGGCGTAAGCTATGGTGCTAGCGCCTCTCGTCTGATTCGAACCAACATGATTGAGGTACTTGGTGAGGACTATATTCGAACTGCCAAAGCCAAGGGCTTGGGTGGTATTATCGTTGTCTGCAAGCACGCTCTTAAAAATGCCGCAATTCCTATCGTTACTGTTCTTGGAATGCAGCTGCGTTCACTATTCTGCGGCGCATTGATCGTGGAGACAGTCTTTGCACTGCAGGGCCTTGGCGATGTGTGCTTCAGTGCTATCAGCACCCGTGATTTGCCAATTATTCAGGGAACTGTGCTGTATACTGCATTTCTGTATGTTATCATCAATCTGTTGGTTGACCTGCTGTACGCTGTTTTGGATCCCCGGATCCGTGTGACAAGTGGAGGTAAGTAATATGGGCAAGAAAAACTCGAAGTTATATGAAGACTTAGGTATTGACCAGAAAGAACTGAAAACCTCTAATATTTACCGGGATGCTTGGCGGCGTCTGCGGAAAAACAAGTTGGCTATGTTGAGTTTGGCTGTTATTATTTTGTTTGTGTTAATGGCAGTCTTTGCTCCTCTTATTGCTCCGTATGATCCCTATGCACAGGATTTGACCCAAAAGGTGGCCAAACCATCTGCCCAGCACTGGTTGGGGACCGATAAACTTGGTCGCGACATCTTGTCCCGATTGATCTACGGTGCCCGAGTGTCCCTGTCTGTCGGATTGGTGTGTGAGGCAATTGCTGTGCCAATAGGTGTGACCTTGGGGGCTTTGGCAGGTTACTATGGCGGCAAGGTGGACGCGGTAATTTCCCGTATCATGGAGATTTTAGGTTCGTTTCCCTTCATCATCTTTGCCATCTGCGTTATGTTTATCCTTGGCAATGGTATCATGAACGTGTTTATCGCCTTAGGTGTTATCGGCTGGCTGGGTCATGCCCGCCAGATACGAGCTCAGGTAATGCAGCTCAAGGAGATGGAGTATGTAGAGGCGGCCAAGGCCAGCGGTGCATCAGATATAAAGATTATCTTTAAACATTTGTTGCCTAATTGCTTGTCCACCATAATTGTTGTTACCACGCTGGATATCCCCGGTGATATTATGTATGAATCTACCCTCAGCTTCATAGGCCTTGGTGTGCAACCACCCCAAGCTAGTTGGGGGTCTATGATCAACGAGGCAAAGGGTCTTATTCGCCAGGCACCCACCTTTAGCTTGTTTCCTGGTCTTGCCATCATGATTCTCGTGGTAGCTTTTAATACTCTGGGTGACGGTTTGCGCGATGCGTTGGATCCCAAGTTAAAGAATCTGTAAGGAGGACGTCATGGGAAATAATCTTCTTGAGGTTAAGAATCTGACTACTCGTTTTCAGCTTGACGATGGCGTACTTACCGCCGTAGATAATGTTTCTTTTCGTGTAGAGCGAGGGGAAACTCTCGGGATTGTGGGTGAGTCTGGTTGTGGCAAGTCTGTTACATCCTATTCTGTTTTAGATTTGGCAGCCCCTCCGGGAAAGATTGAGTCAGGTGAGATTATCTTTGAAGGAACCGATCTGCGCAAGATCTCTCATAAAGAGATGCGCCGTATACGCGGTAATGATATTGCGATGATTTTTCAGGAACCAATGACCAGTTTAAACCCCGTTTTCACCGTAGGTGAGCAAATTGCCGAGGTCTTGCGTTTACACCAGGGATTGAGCTATCTAGATGCGAAAGAACGCACTATTGAGTTATTACATATGGTCAATATTCCTCTGCCTGAGCAACGGTTTAAGGAATATCCTCATCAGCTATCCGGCGGGATGCGTCAGCGCGTGGTTATCGCTATGGCTTTGGCTTGCAATCCGAAGCTCCTGATCTGTGATGAGCCTACGACGGCTCTGGATGTAACTGTTCAAGCACAAATCCTTCGGTTAATTCGAAAGCTGCAGAAGGAGTTAAATATGTCCGTAATGCTCATTACTCACGATCTGGCAGTGATTTCTGAGACGGCAGATCGCGTTATTGTTATGTATGCAGGACGTATCGTAGAAGAGAATGATGGTCATGATATTTTTATCCATCCTTTGCACCCCTATACGCAAGCTCTTCTTAAATCTATTCCAACTGCCCAGAAGGCGGGAGAGTCTCTGTTCACTATTGAGGGTATGGTCCCCAATTTATTGAAGAAGCATTCTGGCTGTCTTTTTGCACCTCGCTGTGAATATGCCCAAGAACGTTGCTTCCAAGAAGAGCCTAAGCTGATGGAGATTCGGGACAATTGTGAGAATCGGAAAGTTAGGTGCTTCCGTTACCATGACAAAAAGGAGGGTGCTGATGAAGGAAGTATTATATGAAATCAAAGGCCTGAAAAAGTATTTCCCTGTTCGGGGCGGGGCCAAAGGTGAGGCAGTCATGGCTGTGGATGGCATAGATTTGACCATTTATAGCGGCGAGGCCTTGGGAATCGTAGGCGAATCTGGCTGTGGTAAATCCACTTTTGGACGTACACTTGTTAAGCTGTTGGAGTGTACCGAAGGACAATTAGTTTTTCAGGGAAAGGATATCACCCATTTCTCCGCAAAAGAGATGCGCACTTTGCGTAAGGATATTCAGATGATGTTTCAGGATCCTTATGCATCCTTGAATCCCCGGTGGACGGTGGCCAATATCATTGCAGAGCCATTGGATACCATGAAGCTGTGCAGTAGTAAAGAGGAGCGGCTTCGCCGGGTAGTAGACCTGATGGAGACTTGTGGTATCAATAAGGCTTTCCTCAATCGCTATCCCCACGAGTTTTCAGGTGGCCAGCGCCAGCGCATTGGCATTGCGCGGGCCCTTAGCGTAAATCCTAAGATGGTCATCTGTGATGAGCCAGTGTCTGCTTTGGATGTTTCTATTCAAAGCCAGATCATCAACCTGATGATCGAACTGCAGAAAAAGTATGACTTGACGTTGGTGTTTATCTCCCATGACTTGGGTGTTGTGGAGTATATTTCCGATCGCGTTGCCGTGATGTATCTGGGTAAGATCGTAGAACTTGCGGAAACACGTGAGCTTTTTGACCATCCTATGCACCCTTATACGCAGGCTTTGTTGGATTCTATCCCTCATATTGGTGGTCATAGTCTGGACAATGAGGATACTAGTCTGGAGGGTGATGTTCCTAGTCCAGTCAATCCTCCTAGCGGTTGCCGTTTCCATACCCGCTGCAAATATGCACAACCCACCTGCTCTAAGGTGGAACCCAGTTTGCAGGATAGAAACGGGCATTGTGTGGCTTGCCATTTTCCGTTAGTTGAAAAATAGGTTAATAGTGATTGCGGCGTCAATTGTGATTAACCTTTCATTTTAGAGATTTGTGCAGTAACTAATCTCTGAATCTTTCAAGACATGAGACGCATTTACGTGCAGTGATGGAGGAACATCTCAGGCCGGAAAGCAGTGAGCAGATCCAAGTCCGCAGGAAACGGATGAAACGGAATAAAAGCCGCATTGCTGAATTGAAACGGCGGTTCATTGGGATTTGTGAAGAAAGCGCCAGCGGGCAGTTGCGTGATGAACAATCCAACAGAAAACGGGTGCAGCACATCCACATCCAGTACGATAGGCTGGGCTTCATCCCACTGAATGCTGAAAACTCAACGCATACACTATTTTACTGTTTTACGACCAGCCGCCTGATCTCCATACCAAAGAAGTTCTTCTTGACATTTTGCGTGCAGTGGATATAATCAATTTAGAAGTTCATGATTGTTGGGACAACTGAATATTCCGCTTGATAGAGTCCATCTGGAAATGTCAAGAAATGTGCAGTCGGGAAACACCCAAAATCTGAAAAGCCCGGCGGCGCCGGTCAGACTGCCTGCTGCGCCTGCACCCACTCCCGGTACCTGGCAGGCGGCAGCCCAAGCGGGTTGCGTGTATAGACCCTGACGCGGTTGTAGTAGAT
>OGNB01001761.1_pt1 | contig 11654 bp, 7 predicted proteins | sample 1573301 | NCBI WGS metagenome assembly OGNB01 (sample SAMEA2581914, study PRJEB24529) | metagenome | biome: Human gut stool | place: China | collected 2011
GAGTCTGCCCGTGAGCACGGCAAAGTCCTCGTCAACGGTGACGGTCAGCACGCCGTCCTTCTGCTCGGCCGTGTAGGCAATGTCCTTGCCGTCCTTGTCGGTCACGCGGTAGAGGGGACTTTGCGGGGTATCCGCGTCGTCGGATTTCCCTTCCGGCACCACAAGCGTGCCGATCTGGAATTCGATCGTCTCGTCGCCCAGCCGCAGGACGCAGGTGACGGGGTAGGTACCCGGCGCGGCGGGAACGGTCTCACTGCCGCCGTAGAGAATTTTTTCTACAGTACCCTCGCCGGACGCTGTCACGGTGAACTTGCCGTTTTCGCTGCGGATGTCCAGAGCGGTCAGGTTTTCCGGGTCGCCGTCGTGATTTTCGCCGCTCAGGCGCATGTTGATGTAGTCCTTCAGCTTCTCAATATCGCTGCCGTTCCGGCCGTTGATCGTCACATCCGGGCCGATCACGTAGTGACCGTAGCTGCTTTCGTGGTAGGCATCCTGCCCGTCGCCGATGCGGCCGATGGCATTTTCATCCAGCGTGTATTCGATTTCCTTTGTCTTATAATTAAAGGCAACTTTGTCGTTCAAGAGCATACCCGTGGTAATGCGGGCGTTGCCAAGGATAAGAATGGTTCCGCGCATATCATCTTCGTCTTCGCTGCCGATGGCAGCGGAACGATCGCCCGCTATGGCGGTGACCTGCGCATTGTCCTGGATGATGATCAGTCCGGCCATGTGTCCATCATCACCGGCACCGATGCCCGTACCTTCATCCTCGCCGATCGCCGTCACCTTTGCGCTGTCCCGGAGGATGATTCTGCCGGTGGAGGTAATGGAGCCATACGTTCCCGCGCCGATGCCCGCACCGTCGTCGTCGCTTCCTGCGGTTACCTGCGCGCTGCCGCCGATGATGATGGTGCCGGATACGTCCCCATCATCACCGGAGCCGATACCGGTGCCGTCTTCTTCACTCCACGCGGTTACCTTTGCGTTGCCGCCAATCGTAATCGTGCCGGACATCTCGCTCTTTGGGGGGTCATCATCTGACTCGCCAGCGCCAATTCCTGCACCGTCCCAGCCGCTTCCGGCCGTAACCTGCGCATTGTCGCTGATGGTGATGCTTCCGGACATATTGCCGTATTTGCCGGAGCCGATACCCGCACCGTCCTCATGGCTGAAGGCGTTGACCTTTGCGTTTCCGTCAATGGTGATGCTGCCGGACATATTGCCGTTATAGCCGGAACCGATGCCTGCACCGTCACCATAGAAATCATCTTCCCCGTCATCTTCCGTGGTGACGGTGGCGCTGCCGGTAATATGGATATTACCGGACATGTCTTCATCCTCGTGGCTGCCGATCTTGGCGTTATCGTTATAATTATCTTTATTATCGCCGATCTCGGCCTTCAGAGAGCCGCTGCCGGTGATGGTCACATCGCCGTCGGAGACATGCAGGGCAGAGCCGCTTTCGGAGAAAATCTTGTTGTCTCCCTCCAGTGTGATGTTCGCGCTGGAGCTGCCCACGTCGATGGCGTCGCCTGTGCTGCTGATGTTGATATCCTGAATGGTGACATTTGCCGTTGCATTGTCAGAGGTTGATATGGTGATGGTGCTGTCCGTTGTCTTAGAGCTGTCGCGCTGCTTGATGACAGGCGCATTATCCGCAACGTCTGTGCTGCTTCCCTGGGACACCGTCTGGCCGCTGTCTCCGGCGCTGACGGTAATGTCGCCGTCCTCCAGATACCATTCCGCCGCAAACGCGGTCACAGACAGGTTCACGACCAGCAGCAGCGCGATGATCGCGGAAATCAGTCTTCTCATTTTCATTGGATGTACGTTCTCCTTTCTCGTCCTGACCCGTACCCGTCGGGCAGACAGTCGGGGATTGCATCGGGGTACCCCATTGTGAACTTTCCGAAGGCTATTCGGTGCATACACCAATGATAACAGATAAAGTCTTTCCTGTCAAGCATTCTCCCGGCGGACATTTTTTGCCCCGTCTGTGCCGTTGACTAAACCGTCAGGCTATGCTATAATGCCGCTCAAACAGCACGGCAAACGTCGATTTGCCGCCATATAAGAAAGAGGGGTCATCCTTGATGAATGTACGGAAAGCACAAAAAGCTGACATTGACAGCATCGAAAAAATCTACGACCGCATTCATGACAGCGAGGAACAGGGGCTTTCCACCATCGGCTGGATTCGGGGCGTCTACCCCACCCGAAAAACGGCAGAAGCCGCTCTGGAGCGAGGCGATCTGTTCGTCATGTTGGATGACGGAAATGTAGTTGCCGCCGCCGTCATCAACCAGACGCAGGTGTACGAGTACAAAGACGCAGCATGGAAGCACGCCGCGGAAGACCGCGAGGTCATGGTACTGCACTGCCTTGTGGTTGACCCACTGAAAGGCGGAAAGGGATATGGCCGCGCTTTCGTCGCATACTATGAGGATTACGCAAAACAGCACGGCTGCCCCGCTCTGCGCATGGACACCAACGTGAAAAATAAGCGGGCGCGAAAGCTGTATCACACGCTGGGATACGAGGAAGTCGGCATCGTGAAGTGCGTCTTCAACGGCATTCCCAATGTGCAGCTTGTGTGTCTGGAAAAATATCTGGGATAAGAAAAAGCTCCCTTCCGACGGTCTTTCGCCTGTCGGAAGGGAGCCTGTTTTTAGTTTGCCGCTGTGTTGTCCTTATAGTAGTCCGTATCCAGAATCAGATTGTTGATCCGCACGAACTGCTGCACCTTTTGGGCCATTGCGTCAAGGGTTTCGCTGCTGGCCTCCGCTTCACCGCCGGTGATGCTGAGAACACGCTTTGTCCCCGCGTCGTAGGCGATATCTCCGGATATCCAGCTGCCGTCGGAGAACAGCGCGTAGCCCTCATAGGTGGGGTCAAAGGCGTCCCGGCCTATGTAATCATAGGGGCTGTCCACGCCCAGAAGATTCAGCATCGTGGGCAGGAGGTCAGAGGTGTTCAGCGTCTTGTCCACCTTCATGGGCTGCAAATCCGCGCTCCAGATGAAGCAGGGCGTCTTTTCCAGCAGCAGGGCGTCGTCCACCCCGGAAAGGGCGTACAGGGACGCTTCGTCCTTGTAGCCGTAGGTGTAGTGGTCAGTGACACCGATGATAACGGTGTTGTCAAGCTGTCCCTTGTCCTCCAGCTCCTGAAGCAGCCGGGCAAACAGATCGTCCACCAGCTTGGCCTTGAGATAGGCGCAGTCCGTTTCCTCGTTGCCGGTAAGCCCCCGGAATTCCGGGTACTTTTTCAGCGCCCAATAGCTCAGGACTTCATTGTACTTGTAGCTCAGATGGGCAGAACGGGTGATGATGAAGTTCAGGGTCGGCTGTCCCTCCCGGAAGAATTCGGCATTCAGACCGGGATTGTCAAACAGCAGCTGATCGTCATACAGAAGGTCTTCCTCGTCCGCGCCGATGTAGTCCCCGTAGCAGACGTATTCCGAATACCCCATGGCGGGAGAGAACACGCCGCGGCTGTAGAAGCTGGGATCGTTATAGTGGAAGGTCTTGGCGGAATACCCCTCCTGCGTCAGCAGGCTGGCGAGGGACTGGCGGTAGGGGTTCGTGATGTAGTCGAAAGCATAGCCGCCCTGACTGCTCAGGAACGAGCCGGTATTCACGCAGAACTCCGAATTGAAGGTGCGGATGCCGCCGTAGCCCGGCGTGTAGAAGTGAGTGAAGGAAATGCCCTCGGACATGAGCCGTTCCAGCGTGGGGGTGTACTCTCCGATCATCCAGTCATCCATAGACTCCATGAGCACCAGAACCACGTTTTTCCCTTCCAGCAGGCCGGTCATTTTGTTGTCGCCGCCCACAGTCCGACCCGCAAAATAGGCGTTGATCTCCGCTTTCCCTGCCTTCTGCGCCGCGGCGTAGCTTGGCGTCAGGGGGTAGATGCCGTTTTTGTAGATGTCCTTTTCCAGCGTCTGGTACAGGCCGCAGACCTGATACAGCCGGTGGGCGTTGAACATGTTGTCATAGGCCGCCTCAGCGGACTGGACTCTGCCGTAGTCGGAGGAAGCGTACCGGATGTCGCCGTCCTGCACAAACACCGCCTGCGGCAGGCAAGCCGCCCCTACCGACGCGGCGATGACCACCGCCGCAGCCGCGATTCCGGTTGACCATTTCTGCTTCCACCTTGGGAATTTCACCAGAATCACGATACCCTGCACCGCCAGCGCCGCCAGTCCCAGCCACCAGCCGATGGGGTAGCTCAGCAGGACGGAAAAATAGTCCGACCCCTCAGACGCATAGCGGAAATCCGACAGCCACATCATCTCGGAAAACAGATAAAAATACCCCGTCTGCACAGCGGCGTAGATCGCGGCGACGAAATACAAAATACCGTACACCACTCTCCCCGCCTTGGCCGGGAACAGCCTGACAAAGCCGCTCAGAATCGCCGCCCACAAAGCGCCGAAAGCCAGCGGCCAGAGCTGCGCCAACCGGAACTCCTCCGTATTCAGGGATAAAAAGAGAAAGGCAAACACTTCCACCAGAAAGAAGGACAGCGGCAGGAAAAGAAAATGTATACGCCGCCGTGTTTTTTGTTTGCCCGAGGTCATGCCCACGAATCATCCGCTCCTTTATCGAAACTCATGGTATTGTATCACAAAATGCCGCAAATGTACACTTAAGAATTCCTTGTATCGATATTTTTCACAAAAAATTTATTTTCCTCTTGTAAAATCTTCCTAATTGACGTATACTTAATGCAACTTCGAAGAAATCGGCGATTGCTTTCGGTGATTTCTTCCTTATACTTTCTGCGAGAAAAGAGGACACCCATATGGATTTGATTACCGTCCGCGATCTGTTCAAAAACACCGAAAAATATGCCGGCGTCGAAGTGAACGTCGGCGGCTGGGTGCGAAACCGCCGGGGCAGCAAGCAGTTTGGCTTTATCGTCCTGAACGACGGTACTTATTTCACCCCCGTGCAGGTGGTGTATAACGACGCCCTGGAAAATTTCCAGGAAATTTCCAAAATCAACATCGGCGCCGCTCTGATCATTCGCGGAACGCTGGTGCTCACCCCGGACTCCAAGCAGCCCTTTGAGATTCAGGCCGAGAGCATTACCGTGGAAGGCCCCTCCACCGGCGACTACCCCCTGCAGCCCAAGCGCCACTCCATGGAGTTCCTGCGCACCATCAACCATCTGCGTCCCCGCACCAACACCTTCCAGGCGGTGTTCCGCGTCCGCAGCCTTGCCGCTATGGCCATCCATCAGTTCTTCCAAGAGCGGGACTTTGTGTATGTCCACACACCCCTGATCACCGGCTCCGACTGCGAGGGCGCGGGCGAAATGTTCCAGGTCACCACCCTTGACCTGAACAACGTCCCCAAGACCGAGGACGGCAAGGTCGATTATACGCAGGACTTCTTCGGCAAGCCCACCAACCTGACCGTTTCCGGCCAGCTTAACGGCGAAACTTTTGCCATGGCTTTCCGCAACATCTACACCTTCGGCCCCACCTTCCGGGCGGAGAACTCCAACACCACCCGCCATGCCGCCGAATTCTGGATGATCGAGCCGGAAATCGCCTTTGCTGACCTGGAGGATGATATGGAGCTGGCCGAGGCCATGATCAAGTATATCATCTCTTACGTTCTGGAGCACGCCCCCGAAGAAATGAACTTCTTCAACGAGTTCATCGACAAGGGACTGCTTGACCGTCTGCACAACGTCCTGCACAACGAATTCGGCCGCATCACCTACACCGACGCCGTGGCGCTGCTGGAAAAGCACAACGATGAATTTGAATACCCCGTCCACTGGGGCAGCGACCTGCAGACCGAACACGAGCGCTTCCTAACGGAAAAGGTGTTCAAGAAGCCCGTCTTCGTCACGGATTACCCCAAGGAGATCAAGGCGTTCTACATGAAGCTGAATCCCGACGGCAAGACCGTGGCCGCTATGGACTGTCTGGTTCCCGGCATCGGCGAGATCATCGGCGGCAGCCAGCGTGAGGACAACTTCGACATCCTGAAGAACCGCATCGAAGAACTTGGCATGAAGCCTGAGGACTATGCCTTCTATCTCGACCTGCGCAAGTACGGCTCCGCCCGTCACGCGGGCTACGGTCTGGGCTTTGAGCGCTGCGTCATGTACCTCACCGGCATGGGCAACATCCGGGACGTGCTTCCCTTCCCCAGAACCGTCGGCAACTGCGACCTGTAATTGCAGCACCATCGATTGCAAAAGGCGAACCGTTTCCTACGGTTCGCCTTTTTTGATGGTAATCATCCGGTCAGGAAACGGAAAACCGCCCGAAAGAAGCAAGCTTCTTTTGGGCGGAAATTCATTTTTGCATTCTTAATTACACAGCCAGGAAGAACTTCACCAGGAACAGAGCGGAGATCACGTAGGTCAGGACGGAAACTTCCTTGGCCTTGCCGCCGAAGATCTTCATGATGGTGTAGGAAATCAGACCCAGGCCGATGGCGTGGCCGATGGAGCCGGAGATGGGCATACCGATGAGCATCAGCGCCACGGGAACCATCTGATCCATATCGTCGAAGTCGACCCGCTTCAGACCCTGGAGCATCAGGATGCCCACGTAGATCAGAGCAGCGGAGGTGGCAGCGGCGGGGATGATGGCGGCGATGGGGGCGATGAAGATGCAGGCCAGGAACAGCAGGCCGGTGACGACAGCAGTCAGACCGGTGCGGCCGCCGGCCTCAACACCGGAAGCGGACTCGATGAAGGTGGTGATGGTGGAAGTACCGGTGCAGGCGCCGGCGATGGTGCCGATGGCGTCGGACAGCAGAGCTTCCTTCATGTTGGGCATATCGCCCTTCTCGTCCACCATGCCGGCGCGGGAGGCGGTGCCGACCAGAGTGCCGATGGTGTCGAACATGTCAATGATGCAGAAGGTGATGATCAGGGTGATGGCGGTGAACCAGCCGATTTCCATGAAGCCGGCGAAGTTGAACTTGAACAGGGTAACCTTGGCCATATCGGCGAAGGGAGGCAGGAAGGAAGCGGTAGCCAGGGAGGCGAAGGGGTTGGTGTGCAGGAAGGCGAAGGAGCCGATCCAGTAAATCACGGAAGCGACGAGCATACCGTACAGCACGGAACCCTTGATGCCCTTCTTGGACATCGCCAGGATGACAAACAGGCCGACAAACATGGTCACGACGGTCAGGATCATGGTGGCGAAACCGGTGTCGCCCATGTTATTCTGCAGGTAGCTGGGAGTCAGTGCGCCAAAGAAGTCGCGCATGACATAGAAGGGAGTGGTGAAGCCGTTGCCCTCTGCATAGACACCCACGTTGGAGCCAAGGCCGATATTCATCAGCATCAGGCCGATAGCGGGAGAGATGCCCAGACGGATGCCGAGGGGAATGGCCTCCACGATCTTCTCGCGGACGTTGAAGATGGACAGGACAACGAAGACGATGCCCTCCAGCAGGATGATGACCAGAGCGGCCTGGAAGGAAGCCACGTAGGTCATGCCGGTCATGGCAACGATGTTGCCGACGACCACGGCAAAGAAGCTGTTCAGACCCATACCGGGAGCCATTGCGAAGGGCTTGTTGGCCAGGAACGCCATGCAGAACGTACCGATGGCAGACGCGATGCAGGTTGCCAGGAACACGCCGTTCCACAGATCCTGTCCGGCGGCGCCGAAGCCGGTGAGCAGGTTCGGGTTCAACGCGATGATGTAGGCCATCGTCATGAACGTCGTGAGGCCAGCCACGACCTCAGTCTTGACGGTGGTCTTGTTCTCGGAGAGCTTGAAAACTTTCTCTAACATAGTATCGACCTTTCTTTTTAGTTTTCCGGCAGCGCCGGTGGAAAAGTACAAGTTCATTGTAACATTTTCCAAAAATAATACAATACAGAAGACAACACAAACTTGTGAATAAATTATGTCCTGTTTTCGTCGTTTTGACAAATCGCCGCTTTTCCCGGTGTTTTCTGCGGCGATTCCTTTGGATTTTCACCCGTTTGGGAAACGTATCTATGAACATCGCTCTGAATCGTACCGGAATAAGTATCGATATTTAAGGGGCTTCCTCAATTTTGGGAGGAAGCCCCTTACTGTTAAAGTCCTGTTTTTGATTGCTTTTACTGCTTCGGCGCGCGTTTCCGGCAGAGATAGATGTCCAGCTTTTCCTTCATGTTCTCCGGCATCTCCCGGGCTACGGGGCACCGGGCAGCGTTCGCCATGCGCTCCGCAAAGGCAATGAGAAAATCCGTATCCAGCACCATCTGCTCGCCCTTCATCAGCGCCATGGTGTCATAGCGGTTGTGAATGGTGGCAGTATTGGGGGGCGCGATGCGGGCGAAGGACACCGCCGGGACGCCCTTGTCGGCGAAGGGCGTGGAGTCGCTGGAATACACGTCCTGCTTCACCTCCACCGGGAAGCCCAGCTCGTCGCCCAGATAGGAAATATAATGGCACAGCTTTTCCTCGCCGGTGACGCAGGAGATAAACTTGCCCATAATGCAGCCGATCATGTCCAGATTGATGTTCAGCACGCAGTTTTTGAGCTTCTCCTCGTCGGCGCAGTACGCCTTGGAGCCCAGCAGTCCCCGCTCCTCGCTACCGCACCAGATGAAGCGCAGGCCGTAACGGTGGGGGTGCGCCGCGAAATGCTCCGCAATGCCCAGAATTCCCAGAGAGCCGGACATATTGTCATAAGCGCCCTGTGACAGGGACGTGGAATCGTAGTGGGCGGTGAAGGCAATATACTCGTCCACCTGTCCCGGCATGTCCAGAACGACGTTGTGGGACTGGCCGGTATACTCCTCCTGCTTCAGCGTGATCTTCGCCGTGGAAGCCCCTCTGCGGATCAGCTCCACCGCATCTTTTGCGTTGATGTTCACGCCGGGAATTCGGTTTCCGTTGTGGACGTAAGAGCGCAGCTCCCGCTGGTCGATGTCCCGGTCGGCGTAATTGGTGTTTCCGTCATAGGTGACGAAGCCCACCGCGCCGTTTTCCAGCAGATCGTGGTAGACCCAGTAGCCCAGATAGCCGTCGATCATCACGATTTTCCCCCGGCACTTGCTCAGCGCGTAAGGGCTGGAATCCCGCAGATAATAGAAAGGCGCTTCCACCTCCCCGCTTCCTGCGCACAGGTAGCCCTTGCAGGTCACTTCCACGCCGTCCACCTGCAAAACCGCCTCCTGTATTCTGGACATCGGCACGTCGAACGGCACGATCTCGGCTTTCAGTCCCAGCCCGGCAATCTTATCCTGCAAATACTGTGCCGTGCGCAGCTCCTCCGGGCTGCCGCCGGTGCGGATATAGGCCGTATCCGCAAATATTTTCATAATCTGTTCCGCGTTCATGGCGTTTCCTCCTTTTTTATATTCTATATATAGTAATCCATCCGCGCTAAATTTGCAAGTCCCGGACGGCATCAATATTTTGCTCCACTTTCCAAAGAAATCGCTTGACATGCGTCTGGTTCGATGCTATAATATCACCCGTGGTGATTGAATGCACCCGTGATTTTCATGGGCCTTTAGCTCAGTTGGTCAGAGCCTCCGGCTCATAACCGGATCGTCCCGGGTTCAAATCCCTGAAGGCCCACCAGATTTTTCAGGTCTTCCGCCTTCAAATATAAATACATAGGGGTATAGCTCAATTGGTAGAGCGGCGGTCTCCAAAACCGTAGGCTCTGGGTTCAAGTCCTAGTGCCCCTGCCAGGAATGGGAATTCTCAGTGTCTGCTGAGAATTCCCATTCTTTTTGTATTCAGTTGATTTTTCGGGGTTATTCCCGGTATTTGCGGGATTCCGTGATCCAGTCATCCAGAAACCGCATCTGCTCGTCCGTGTGGAACCAATGCTCGCCGCCGGGCATGACGGTCAGTACCGCGCCGGTTTTCTCCGCAAAGGCCGATATGGTTTCCAGCGAGGTCAGATTGTCATGCTCTCCGTACAAAATGCGGGTGGGAACGCGCCATGAAATCGGATGCTCCCGCACATAGCACAGGTACTTCCACGACAGCGTTTCCCCGAAATCCGTTGGAATCTTCAACTTTTCTGCAAGCTTCTGTTCGGTCACGTCTGCCCACAGCATCATATTTTCAATCAACTTTTCCATATCCACAACGGGAGAAATCAGGCAGGCACTATCAACCAGCGCTCCATCCAGCGAGGACAGCGAGAAAAACGCGCCGATGCTGTTCGCTACCAGTGTGAGACGATCGCAGTGCTTCCGCTGCTGGGCGAAAAACTCCGGGAATTCTTCCTTGGCCTCCCACGGGGTTTGTGCGTGGTAATCAAAGCCGATCACTTCACTGTCCGGAAACAGCTGTCTGTAATGCTCGGCTTCCGCCGCAGAGCCGCCCTTTCCGTGGACATAAATCACAATATTCTTCATAAAAACTCCTTAATCAGACATTTCCGTTGACAATTTTATACTGAACTCCAATTAAAATCTTTAGAAAAGATTTTAATTGGAGTTCAGTATCAGCGTCCGATCTTGATACCGGTCAAACGCTCGTAATACTTGGCGATGGCGCTGTGGTCGTTGCCGCCGCAGTCATTGTTGTGCAGCCACTGCAGAATTTCCTGAACGGAGGCGGTCATGGGGACGGGCGCACCTACAGCATGGGCGCAGTCCAAAGCGTTGTTCAAATCCTTGATGTGCAGGTCGATCTTGAAGCCGGGCTTGTCGTTGCCCGCGATCATCATGGGACCCTTGGCATCCATAACCGTGGAACCGGCGAGGCCGCCGCGGATGGCGCGGTAGACCACCTCAGGGTCAACACCGGCCTTCTGCGCCAGCGTGAAGGCCTCGGCCACCGCCTGAATGTTGCAGGCAACGATGATCTGGTTGGCAAGCTTTGTGGTATTGCCCGCGCCCACATCGCCGCAGAGGGTCACGGAAGCGCCCATCGCGGCGAGGATGTCCTTGCAGGCGTCGAAGACCTCCTGCTTACCGCCCACCATGAAGCTCAGCGTGCCGTCAATGGCCTTTGGCTCGCCGCCGGAAACGGGGGCGTCCAGCATTTCGACGCCTTTCTCCGCCAGAACCGCGGCGATCTCCTTGGAGACCACGGGGCTGATGGAGCTGCAGTCGATGAATATCTGACCGGCGTGCATGTAGTTGACCACATCCCCCAGCATGACCTCCTTGACCTGCGGGCCGTTGGGCAGCATGGTGATGATGATTTCGGCATTTTCCGCCAGCTCCTGACGGGAGACGGCATGGGCACCGTCCTTCGCCAGCTCCTCCATGGGAGCCTTGCTGCGGTTGTTTACCCAGACCTCATGGCCTGCTTTCAGTAGGTTTCTGACCATAGGCTTGCCCATGATACCAAGACCAATAAATCCGATTTTCATGTAACATTACCTCCCGGAAGAATACGCCGCCGCGCGGCTTTTCTTTATTATCACGCAGTTTTCAGCTACCTGCCTACATTGTAGCGGATGAAACAAATCCTGTCTATTCGTGGAATGTCCAAATCTGACGTGCAAAAATCAGGTAAACCGTGAATTCTGGAAAAACCTGCTGTCCAAGGGTATTTTACTGGCAGACATCTAAAGATGTATTGAGCGATCTGGCATCTGCATCAAATGCCCTGCCGCCCCTGAAGGGGCAATGTATCTTTTTATTCTAAGGCAGCACCGCGCAATTGCGTCTGCGAGTCTCAGCCGTCTTTTTGCTCCACTTCC
>OGNB01001765.1_pt1 | contig 11621 bp, 10 predicted proteins | sample 1573301 | NCBI WGS metagenome assembly OGNB01 (sample SAMEA2581914, study PRJEB24529) | metagenome | biome: Human gut stool | place: China | collected 2011
GCTGACGGCGGTGCGCGATGCTGCCGCTGCTCGCCCACGCGCTCATCAACCTCACGGGCAGCGGCGCGGTTTCCGCCGCGCCCCGGGCCGCGGCCTATCTGGCGGCGTCGGCGCTGTGCACGCTGTGCGCGCTGCCGCTGCTCAGGGATGCAGCCTGAATTTTGAACGCAACAGAAACAATCGAAGGAGAACAGACCCAGGATGAGATTTTACATTGACCCCGGCACGGGCAGCATGCTCTTTGCGATCCTCATCGGGATCATCGGCGCCGTCACGTATATGCTCAAGTCGTGGATTTTGAAGCTGCGCTTCGTGCTCAGCGGCGGCAAAAAGGTCGATACCGGCGCAAAGAAGATCCCGCTGGTCATTTTTTCGGATGACAAGCGGTATTGGAGCGTGTTCCGCCCCGTGTGCCGCGAGCTCGATAAAAAGGGCATCGACACGGTCTACATGACCGCCTCGCCGGACGACCCCGCGCTCGAAAACGACTTCCCGCACATCCATGCGCAGTTCATCGAGGAGGGCAACAAGGCCTTTGCCAAGCTCAATTTCCTCAACGCCTCCGTCGTGCTGGCCACGACGCCGGGGCTGGATGTCTACCAGTGGAAGCGCTCGAAGCAGGTCGACTATTACGTCCACCTGCCGCACGCGGCCAGCGACATCAGCGGCTACCGGATGTTCGGCATCGACTACTATGACGCCATCCTGCTCTCGGGTCAGTATCAGGTCGAGCAGGTGCGCGCGCTCGAAAAGCTGCGCGCGCTGCCCGCCAAGGAGATCGTCAAGGTCGGCATCCCGTACATGGATGATATGCTCGCGCGGCTGCACGCAGACCCGCCGCTGCCGGAGCACGAGCGCACGGTGCTGCTCGCGCCGTCCTGGGGCGAGAGCGCCATCCTCAAAAAATACGGCGGCCGGATCATTGACACCCTGCTTGCGACGGGGTATCACATCATCATCCGCCCGCACCCGCAGTCGTTCCGCTCCGAGCAGGACATGATGGCAAAGCTCATGCGCGCCTATCCCGACTCGCCGCAGCTCGAGTGGAACCGCGACGCGGACAACTACGACGTGCTGCGCCGCTCGGACATCCTCATTTCTGACTTCTCGGGCGTGATCTTCGATTTCTCGCTCGTATACGACAAGCCCGTCATCTACACCGACACGGACTTTGACGACGCGCCCTATGACGCGTGGTGGCTCGACACGCCCTACTGGACGTTCGACGTGCTGCCGCGCATCGGCCAGAAGCTGACCGAGGAGAATATGCCGCGCCTGCGCGAGCTCATCGACGCCTGCCTGCGCGACCCCCGCTATCAGGCGGGGCGCGACGAGGCGCGGGCGCAGACCTGGGAGCACATCGGGCAGGGCGCGCGCAACACGGCCGATTACCTGGAGCGCAAGCTCGCGGAGCTGTCCGCAAAGACGGCCTCCGACACCGAGATAGGAGAACAATAACATGTCATTCTGGGACATTCTGGGCACGCTGCTCATCAAGCCGCTTCAGCTGCTGTTTGAGGTGGTGTTCGTCATGGCCAACCGGGTCGTCGGCGACCCCGGCCTTGCCATCATCGCGCTGAGCCTTGCGATGAACTTCCTCGTGCTGCCGCTCTACCGGCGCGCCGACGCCATGCAGGAGGAGGAGCGCGAGACGGAGCTGCGCCTGCACAAGGGCGTGGCGCACATCAAAAAGACCTTCCGCGGCGACGAGCGCATGATGATGCTGCAGACCTACTACCGGCAGAACAACTATAAGCCGACCTATGTGCTCAAGGGCGCGACGTCGCTGTTTCTGGAGATTCCGTTTTTCATCGCGGCCTATGCCTTCCTCTCGAATCTGGAGCTGCTGCACGGCGTGTCCTTCGGGCCCATCCGCGCCCTCGGCGCGCCCGCCGGCCTGCTCCCCGTGGAGGGCGTGACGGTCAACGTCCTGCCGTTTCTCATGACGGCGATCAACCTCGTCTCCTGCGTCATCTTCACCAAGGGCAGCCTGCCGAAAACAAAGGTGCAGCTGTATACCATGGCGCTGTTTTTCCTCGTGTTTCTCTACACGTCTCCGGCGGGGCTCGTGTTCTACTGGACGCTCAATAACCTCTTCTCGCTGCTCAAGACGATCTTCTATAAGCTCAGGCACGCGCACATCATCCTCGGCGTGCTCTTCTCGCTCGCGGGCATCGCCGCCGCCGTGTACGGTCTGTTTTTCTACGGGCAGCCGACGCCGCGCCGCCTGGTGTTTTTCATCGCGGCGGCCCTCGTGCTGCAGCTCCCGCTGCTGGCCGTGCTGTGCAAGGGCAAGGTCCGGCTGCCGGAAAAGCTGCGCGGCGCGCAGCCGAACCGGAAGCTCTTCGTTTCCGGCAGCGTCTTCCTCGCCGTGCTCACGGGGCTGCTGATCCCCTCGGCGGTCATCCATGCCTCGCCGCAGGAGTTTGTGAACATGACCAGCTTCCTGCACCCGGCGTGGTACATCGTCAGCGCCCTCTGCTTCTCTGTGGGCACGTTCGTCATCTGGTTCGGCATTTTTTACAGCCTTGCCAAGCCCTCGGTGAAGGCCCTTCTGGATCGGTGCGTCTGGGCACTGTGCGGCATCGCGCTGGTGGACTATATGTTCTTCGGGCGCAGCCTCGGCAATCTCTCGGCGGGGCTCGTGTTTGACAACGGGCTGCAGTTTACAACGGGGCAGATGCTCGCGAACCTCGCCGTCGTGCTGGCCGTTTTCGCCGTGTTCACCTTCGCTGCGTCCAAGTGGCGGCAGCGCATCCCCGGCATCCTCACCGTGGGCATCATCGCCGTCGTGTGCATGTCTGTGGTGAACACCGTGGGCATCTGCCGCTCGATCAACGAGATCAAGGCCGACGCACAGTCCGACGGCGGGACCCCGTCCTTCTCCCTGAGCAAGACGGGCAAAAACGTGATCGTGCTCATGCTCGACCGCGCCATGGGGCCGTACATTCCGTATATCTTCAACGAAAAGCCGGAGCTGGAGGCACAGTTTGACGGCTTCACCTACTACAGCAACACCGCCTCGCTCGGCATCAAGACGAACATCAGCACGCCGTCCCTGTTCGGCGGCTATGAATACACGCCGGCCGAGCTGAACGCGCGCGATCAGGAGCTGCTTGTCGATAAGCAGAACGAGGCGCTCAAGGTGCTGCCGGTCATGTTCGATCAAAACGGCTTTGACGTCACCGTGCTCGAGCCTGTTTACGCCGGTTACGGCTGGGTGCCGGATCTCTCGATCTTTCAGGACTATCCGGACATCCGGCGCTTCAACGTCCGCGGCTACTTCTCCGACCCGAAGCTGCAGGAGCAGGCCATCCGCAGCAACAAGCGCAACTTCTTCTGCTACGCACTCATGAAGGCGGCGCCGCTGTGCATTCAGGCAAATCTCTACGACTACGGCACCTACAATCAGGGCAACTTCGTGTCCGACGAGGGCTATGCCGGTCAATCGACCGACGGCGCGCTCACGGCGAGCGGCATCAGCGCAGGATTCATGAATTCCTACAACGTCCTCGCAAATCTCCCGAACATCACCCAGATCAGCAAGGACGACACAAACACCTACATGGTCCTGACCAACGACACGACCCACGATCCGGTGCTGCTGCAGGAGCCGGAATACGTCCCGGCGCCGGAGGTCGACAACACGCAGTACGAGCGCGAGCACGCCGACCGCTTCACGGTGAACGGCAGAACGATGACCGTGCAGCAGCGCAATGACTATGCGTACTATCAGTGCAACGTCGCCGCGCTGCTCCAGCTCGGCAAATGGTTTGACTATCTGCGCGCAAACGGCGTTTACGACAACACGCGCATCATCGTCATGTCCGACCACGGCGGCACGATGGGACAGTTTCCCGAGCTGCTCGCGGACGACGGCATGGATGCCGAGAGCTTTGCCTCGCTGCTCATGGTCAAGGACTTCAACAGTAAGGGCTTTACGACGTCGGACGAGTTCATGCTCTCCGCCGATGTCCCGCTGCTGGCAGTGAAGGACGTGGTCGCAGATCCCGTCAACCCGTTTTCGGGGCGGCGCATCGACGAGGTCTCGAAGCCGAAGCAGGAGCAGCTGCTGCTCTACTCGTTCGAATGGGACGTCAACGTCAACTGCGGCACGCAGTTTATTGCCGGTGACTGGTACACCGTCAACGGCGACATCTGGAACAAAAACGCCTGGCATTCGGTCGCGAACAAAGCCGTGCTGACCAATGCCGACTGAACGGAGGAGACACCTTGTATAAAGTAGACAATGCGATTATCATGGCAGCCGGCACATCCAGCCGCTTCGCACCGCTGTCGTATGAGACGCACAAGAGCCTGCTGACCGTGCGCGGCGAGGTGCTCATCGAGCGGCAGATCCGCCAGATCAAGGACGCCGGCATCGACAGCGTCGTGCTCGTGGGCGGGTATATGAAGGAGCGCTTTGCGTACCTGCGGGAGAAGTTCGGCGTCACCATCATTGACAACCCCGAATACACCTGCCGCAACAATCACTCGAGCATTTATGCCGCGCGCCACCTGCTCGGCAATTCCTACATCTGCTCGTCGGACAACTACTTCTCGCGCAATCCCTTCGAGGCCAGCGTGGACGATGCCTATTATGCCGCGCTCTATGCCGACGGCCCCACGTCCGAGTGGTGCGTCTATGAGGGGGACGACGGCTATATCGACCGCGTCAGCGTCGGCGGCGAGAACGCGTGGTACATGATGGGGCACGTGTTCTGGTCCGAGCCCTTCAGCCGGAAATTCGTCGAGATCCTCGAGCGGGAATATGACACGCCGGAGATCCGCGACAAGCTCTGGGAGGCGGTCTACGCCGCGCATCTCGACGAGCTGAAGCTGCGCATCCGGCGCTATGACGCGCACGACATCTTCGAGTTTGACAGCCTCGACGAGCTGCGCGGCTTTGACGCCAGCTACATCGACGACACCCGCTCGCAGATCATCCGGCAGCTCGCGGCGCGCCTCGGCTGCGGCGAGGCGGCGCTCACAGATTTTCACGCGCGCAAGGCGTGCGGCAGCACGCAGGCGGTCGGCTTCACCTTCCGTTATCAGAACGAGACGTATCAGTACGACTATAAAAATAAAGAAATGGAGAAGATCAATGGCTAAAGAAATTGTGCAGGCAGATCTTGCCCGGATCCGGGCGCTGCTCGACGAAGTGCTCGGGCACTCCGATTACAGCGACGTGCAGAGAATGGGCGGTCTCACCAACCGCACCTACTGCGTGTCGTTTGCCGACGGCAGCCGCATCATGGTGCGCATCCCCGGAGAAGGCACGGAGGAGCTCATCGACCGCGCCGACGAGAAGGTGAGCACGGAGCTCGCCTGCCGCCTCGGCATCGACGCCAAGCTCTACTTCTTCGGTGACGACGGCGAAAAGGTGTCGCAGTTCGTGCCGAACGCCGTCACCATGTCGGCCGAGACGATGCGCGACGACAAGCGCATCCGTCAGGCGGCGCAGCTGCTCAAGACGCTGCACGGCAGCGGCGTCGACACCGGCGTCCCCTTCGAGGTGTTCGACATGGCCGCGGGCTATGAGAAGATCATCGAGGAAAACAGCGTGCCCATGTTCGGCGACTATGCGCAGGTCAAGGCGGCGGTCATGGCCGTCAAGGCGCAGGTCGACAGCGTCTGCGACATCCAAAACGTCCCCTGCCACAATGACCCCCTGTGCGAAAACTGGGTGGTCTCGGCAGACGACGACCGGCTCTATCTCATCGACTGGGAGTATGCCGGCATGAACGACGGCATCTGGGACCTCGCCGACGTCTCGATCGAGGGCGTGTTCACGCCGGAAAACGACGAGCTGCTGCTCACCGAATATCTCGGCAGCAAGCCCGACCAGAACGAATACAAGCATTTCCTTGCCAACAAGATCTACGTCGACTACCTCTGGACGCTCTGGGCAAAGACCCGCGTGCCGTATGACGGCCAGCCCATGGAGGACTGGGCGGTGGAGCGCTATGCCCGTCTGAAGGACAACCTCCGCCTCTTCGCCGAGGCCTGAGCGCAGCAAGCGCAGAAAGGAGCAAAAGCTATGTTTTATGGTATTGCAGCGGGCGCGACCTGGGCGGTGGAGACCATCATCCTCGGCATCGCGCTGTCGATGGCGCCGTTTGTCTCGACCGAGCAGGCGATCTTCCTCGCGCCGTTTGTGAGCACCTTCATCCACGACGCGTTTTCCGCGCTCTGGGCGGCGCTGTATAACGGCGTGCGCGGCAACCTCAAAAATGTCTATAAAGCCGCCTTCAAAACCAAGAGCGGCAAGTTCGTCATGCTCGCCGCCGTCATCGGCGGACCGATCGGCATGACGGGCTACGTGCTCGCCATCAACTACATGGGCGCGTCCATCGGCGCGGTCGCCAGCGCGGTCTTTCCCGCGATCGGCGCGATCCTCGCCTATTTCTTCCTCAAGGAAAAAATGCAGTGGTACCGCTGGATCTTCCTGCTGGCGACGCTGCTGGGCGTCTACGGTCTGAGCTACTCGCCGGAGCTGAACATCACCGACTTCTGGCTCGGCATCGTCGGCGCGATGATGTGCGCCTTCGGCTGGGGCATCGAGGCGGTCGTCCTTGCCAAATGCATGCAGGACCCCGACGTGAAGGACGAGTATGCCCTGCAGATCCGCCAGACCACCTCCGCGCTGGTCTACGGCATCGTGCTGCTGCCCCTGCTGCACGGCTGGGGCTTCACGGTGAGCCTGTTCACCTCCGGCACCGGCTGGCTGCTGCCCGTGATCGCGATCGCGGCGTTTTTCGCCACGCTGTCCTACCTGTGCTACTATCGCGCGATCGCCGCGATCGGCGCGTCGAAGTCCATGGCGCTCAACGTCACCTATGCCGCCTGGGCGATCTTCTTCACGGCGGTGTTCCTCGGCGACACGAGCGTGCTCACGCCGACGACGATCATCTGCGCGCTCATCGTCATCGTCTGCGGCATTCTGACCGCGGCCGACGGCAAGGACCTCTTTTCCAAAAGCAAAGCATAACGCAAGACTGTCAAAAAGTAATACTTTTTGACAAGCCGGAAACTGTGCCGCTCAGACTGCTGAGCGGCACAATTTTTATTTCCCGCCCGCTCTGTTAAGGGGTTGACATTCTCCGCTTTTCGCAGTACACTGCTCCTGTCAGTGCAACTGACAATTGCAGAGGAGGCGAACGCACTTGCCGCACGAGGAGCAGAGAGAAAAGAATATCCGTCTGGTCACGGAGGTCGCGCTGGACTGTTTTCTGGCCAACGGGATCGAAAAGACCAAGGTCGCAGACATCGCGCTGCGCTCCGGACTCACCGAGCGGTCGGTCTTTCGCTATTTTGAGACCAAGGCCGATCTGGTCCTGGCCGCGTCCCTGCTCTACTGGAACCGCATCCTCGAGCGCATCGACCGGATGTCCCACGCGGCGTCCGGCGGCGGCACGACCGGCCTGCAGGACGCGGAAAACGTCCTCATCTGCTATTCTCAGCTCTATCACCTCGACCCGAACGGGATGCGCTTCACGCTCGACGCGGAGCTGACGCTGCACACCGCGGGCAGGCTCCACGAGATCAAAAACCAGCCGCCCGAACCGTTTGAGACCTCCGGCGGCCCGATGGCCAAGGCGATCCGCAAGGGGCTCGCCGACGGCTCGATCAGCCCGGATGTCGACGTGCGGGAGATCTACTACAACTCCTACGACGCGATCCTCGGCATCATGCAGCGCCTGTCCATCGGCGGCTCGCCGAGCGCGGGCGCGCTCGATTACGACAGCCGGATGCGCCACCTGAGCCGGATGTTCGTGCGCGCGCTCAGCGGCAAATAACCACATACACAGCAGATCCCGAGCGATCGGGATCTGTGTATACCCACTTGTGTCAGTATGGCTGACACAAGTGGAGAAGGAAGATAGAAATCCAAAGAAAGAAGGGCCGCAATGAAGGAACTGAAGCATTTGATGTATTTTGAGCGCCTGCTGGACGATGCACACAACGAGCTCGTCCGTCAGGCCGAAGCGGAAGGGGATCTGGCGATCGGCTATACCTGCTTTCACGCGCCGGAGGTGCTGCTGAATCTGGGCAGCTGCTTCTCGGTGCGTCTGCGCGCGCCGCACACCACGTCCATGGAGCTGGCCACCTACTACATGGCCAACAACAGCTGCGAGTTTTCCCGCGCGATCCTCGAGCGCGCGCTCGAGGGCAACTACAGCTTCCTGCACGCCATGGCGGGCGTCGACGTGTGCGAGGCCAACAACCGCGCCATCGAGAACATGGAGATCATGCACGCGCAGGGTGCGGACAAGGACAAATTCTTCTACTGCAACCTCGACATCCCGTATTCTGATGACGAGGACTGCGTTGAGCACATCTGCGAGCAGGTCTCGCGCAAGATCCTCAAGCCCATGCGCGAAAACTACGGCGTCGACACCTCGGACGCCGCCATCCGCGCCGCGGTCAGCGAGCACAACGAGGTCTGCCGCATCCTCACCGAGATCGGCGAGACGCGCAAGCTCGACAACCCGCCCATCACGGGCTATGAATACGCCGTGCTGGTGCTCGTGAGCTACGTCTGCCCGAAGCGGCTGATCCTGCCGCTGCTGCGCGAGACGCTCGCCGAGGTAAAGACGCGCGAGGTCGATGCGCAGAAAAACTACCGTGTGCGCGTCGCCGTCGTCGGCTCTGAGATCGACGACCCGGACCTGATCAAGCTCATCGAGAGCTGCGGCGCGCTGGTAGTCGCCGACCGCTACTGCTACGGCAGCTTCCCCGGCCGTCAGGAGATCGTGCTCACGGACGGCGAGGATGCGCTCACGCAGGTGTGCCGCTGGTATCTGCAGCACACCGAGTGCCCGCGCCAGAGCGCGCTGCACCGCGTCCAGTACCGCAACGACCACGTCGCCCAGCTCGTGCACGACTTCAGGGCCGACGGCGCGATCTACGAGCAGATGAAGTTCTGCACCTACTGGTCGTATGAGCGCGTGATCGCAAACCAGGTCATGCCGCGTGATTACGGCATCCACATTCTCTCCATCGACCGCCCCTACATCGCGGGGCAGAGCGGTCAGCTGCGCACGCGCGTGCAGGCCTTCGTGGAGAGCCTGGAAATGAAGCAGCTGCGTGCAGCGCAAAAGGAGGACAACTGACATGGCCTACAACCCCAAAACCGGCAAGGGCCTCGGCCGCTTCTATTCCGCCGAGCACCGCGCCTTCCGCGCCCGCGAATGGCGCGGCTTCCGGGACACGTTTTATGATTTCTTCCGCTGGCTCTATCTCTACGGCTTCATGGCCGCGAAGCTCGGCTGCCACCCGATCCTGATGGTCAAGGCCATGCTGCGCTACCGCTGGATGGTGTCCTACCTCACCGCGTCGCACATGGTCGACCGCCACACCATGGGCCTGCGCGGCAAGGAGCTGCGCTATGCACATAACCAGTTTTTCTCCGTGCTGCACAACTCCGTTCTCGGCGTGCGCGACATCATTGTGCGCGACCAGAACCTGCGCCCCAACAGCAAGCGCGCGGCAAAGCTGCGCGAGAACACCGTCATGTTCGACGAGATGACCCCGCACCTGATCATGATGGGCTTCCCCACCGTGAAGTGGATCGACATCGCCATGTTCGCCGTCGGTCTGCCGTCGGAGGTCGACCAGAACGCCAGTATGTTCTACATCGACGCCATGGAGCACCTCGGTCTGCCGGCGGACGTCTGCCCCGAGCCTGCCGCCGAGTGCGGCGTCGCCGTGGTGGACGACTATCCGCGCGTCGGCAAGTGCTACTTCACCGGCACGATGCCGTGCGACGGTGCGATCTCGCAGACGAACATCCTCACGCGGCACTTCAAGGACCTGCCCTCGTTCCAGATCACGCCGCCGCAGCGTGTCAACGAGCCGGAGGTGCAGACCTACGCGGTCAAGAACCTCAAGAAGGGCATCGAATTCCTCGAGCAGCAGTTCGGCGTCAAGTGGGACTGGGACGCCTTCTGGAAAAACGCCCAGATGTACAACGACACCTCGCGCTGCATGGTCGAAAAGTGGGACGTCAACTGCACCGACCACCCGCAGGTCTGCGGCGCGGCGCTGGCGCTGCAGCGCGAATATGAGTTCATGGCGGCGGCTTGCATGGACAAGTTCATGCACAAGACGGACCTGCGCGTCACGAAGATGATGCTCAAGGGCTACGAGCAGGACAAGGCGGCCAACGCGCCCCAGCCGAAATACCGCTGCCTCGTCTGGGCGTGCCCTGCGCACTACTACACCAACTTCACCTACTGGACGCAGCACTGCTGGGGCGTCACCTGCGTCAACGACATGGAGGCCATGCTCAGCTACCAGCCCATCACCATCGGCGACAAGGAGCAGGCGCTGGCCGATCTCGTGCGCTGCTACGAGAAGATGATGATGCGCTCGCACACCAACGGCGGCTATGTCAACCTGCTCGACGAGTGCTGGAAGATGTGCGAGAAGTTCCACACGAACATCGTCATCATGTACGACCACGTGTCGTGCAAGAACGTCGGCGGTCTGCACGGTCTGTTCGAGGATCAGGCGCGCGAGCGCGGCATCCACCTCATCTGGATCCCGCACGACGTCATGGACCCGCGCACGGTCTCGCGCCGCGAGATGCGCGAGGCGTTCAGCCAGTACATGGTCACGGTGCTCAACGAGAAGCCGCTTGACCCCACTCTGTTGGATTACGAAGACGCACTCAGCTGGTAAGGAGGAACGAATATGGCTTGGTATTGGATCGTGCTCATCGTGCTCGCCGCGCTCTTTGGTCTGCTGTTTCTGGCATACATGACCAACGCGGACATGAAGCTCATCGAAAAGATCTACAACGCGCTCATCGCATACCACGACGCCAAGGACGTCGAGGAGCAGATCTGACGCGCACAGCGGGGGACACGCCCCCGGGAATACAACGAGCCGGGGCGGTCTGTGACCGCCCCGGTGTGATTTTGTCGGAAAACCTGTCGGCCTGCCGCGCGCGCGATTGCAGGCCGAGAAATATTTATTTTCTTCGACGCACGTGGCGGCGGAGAAAAGGATGGGACTTTCTTTCGCTGCGCCCCTTGCGGGGCGCGACGATTGGGAGCAGCCGGAGAGCACCAACCCTTACAAATTTCAATCCACGCACCCCTTGCGGGGTGCGACGCGATCAGCAGCGCGATCACGGGCGTGTATACGCCATTTCAATCCACGCGCCCCTTGCGGGGCGCGACGAGGATGACATGGTGAGGTACAACACGATCGAGATTTCAATCCACGCGCCCCTTGCGGGGCGCGACCGCTGAGTGGCGCGATCTTGATACAGTGGCAACAATTTCAATCCACGCGCCCCTTGCGGGGTGCGACCGCGCGGGCGCGCCGCCCGGGAGCAACCGCACCGATTTCAATCCACGCACCCCTTGCGGGGTGCGACGTGCGCCGCACATTGTGTCTGTACTTAAAAGATTCGCCATTTCAATCCACGCACCCCTTGCGGGGTGCGACCGGCTCCCATGCCCTCTTTGTCCAGCAGGGCCGTATTTCAATCCACGCACCCCTTGCGGGGTGCGACCGCCTCCGGGTTCGGTAGCACGATTGGGATCTGCATTTCAATCCACGCGCCCCTTGCGGGGCGCGACTTGTAGCTCTCCGCGATCTGCGCTCCG